>Ga0181520_10006775_pt1 | contig 17298 bp, 20 predicted proteins | sample PEATcosm2014_Bin_29_FD_132451 | JGI IMG/M metagenome (GOLD analysis project Ga0181520, IMG submission 132451) | Peatland microbial communities from MTU Mesocosm Facility, Houghton, MI, USA - PEATcosm2014_Bin02_30_metaG | ecosystem: Environmental > Terrestrial > Soil > Wetlands > Peat | place... | reverse complement strand
TACAGCAGCTTCCGCCACGCGATCCATTCGCATGCCCAGCGCAGCGGCATGCCGGGACCGTGGTTTCAGCGGGCGGCGGTGTGGCTGGCCCAGCGCATCGCGCATGTCGATTTTGATGCATTGGCACCGGTCCGAACGATAGGGCGGGTGCGATGCCCTGTCATGGTGATTCAATCGGGCGACGATCCGCTGGTGACGCCCGGCGATGCGGCCGAGATAGAAGCGGCCGTGCGTTCACGGCCGGTGGAGGCGGGGCCGAATGTGTTCTGGCCAGTGCCGGCGGCACGGCACGTGATGGCGATGAGCGCGTATCCGGATGATTATCGGGAACAGGTGCAGGCGTTTGTGGCTGCCGTGCTGGCGAAGCAGACACTCGACCAAACCGCCCCTGCGGCGGTACCCTGTCATCCATGACACCCAATCCCATACGCATTCAATGGATTCAGGACGCGCTGCGGCATGCCAATCTCGACGGATTGGTTGTGTCGCTGGCGTCGAATGTGCTGCTCGTCAGCGGCTATTGGCCGGTTGTCGGCACGGGCGTCGCCGGGATCAATGCCGATGGGCTGGTCGGCGTTATCTGCCCTGACGACGAACGCGAACTGGCGATGTCCGGACACGCGAAGGAATTCGTCTCGATCCATCCGGGGAGCCTGAGCGACCAGCGCTCGGCCGCCAGCAGTCTTTACGGGCCGCTGAACGAACTGCTCAATCGCCTGTCTTTGCGGGGGCGGCGAATTGGAGTCGATTCCAACGCCCACGTTCCCGCGCCGTATGCGTCGATGCACATTTACGGCCACGTGCTGACGGACTGCCTGGCGCGATCCGATTCAAGAATGACCGTCAGCATCGTGGACGATCGCCTTGAGGAACTCCGCGCCGTCGCCTCGCCAACGGAATTGGAAAAGATTCGCCTGGCGCATCGCATTGCCGGCGCGGCGTTCACGGCCGGTGCCGCGCAACTGCGGCCGGGGCTGATCGAATCGCAAGCGGCCGTTGCATTCGCCGATATTCTCGACGATCCGCGCGGGCTGGTCGATCTGAATCACTCTCGCGCCCACGGATTTGCCTGGTGCATGTCCGGTCCCAATAGCGCATCGGCATGCGCCGCATACGGCCGGTCGCGCGGGCGAGTGCTGTCGGCCGGCGATCTGGTGCTGGTCCACAGCAATTCCACGGTTGATGGCTTCTGGACGGATGTGACGCGGACGTTCTGCCTCGGCGGGCCGGATGCCCGGCAGCAGAAGATGTTCGACGCGGTCTTCGCCGCCCGGCATGTGGCGCTGGACTTGATTCGCCCCGGCGTCGCCGCCGCCAAGGTCGATCAGGCCGCACGCGAAGAACTGGCCCGCCGCGGGTTTACCAGCGAATTCCGCCACGGCACCGGCCACGGCGTGGGCTACTCCGCCATCGACGGCAACGCCCAGCCGCGACTGCATCCGGCCTCGAAGGACATCCTCCGCGAAGGCAACGTCTTCAACGTCGAACCCGCCATCTACATCGACGGCTACGGCGGCATCCGCCACTCCGATGTGGTCGCCGTTACCGCCACCGGCGTCGAACTTCTCACCGATTTCCAGAGCGATCTGGCGTCGGTGACGAAATAGGCATTGCCTACCCGAAAACCGGTAATTCGCCGAATTTCCGATTCTGCCGGAACTTTACGCCGTGCTTGGCGTCTACAGGGAATGGCCGGCCACGCAACACAACGCCCGGCGGTCGGTAGAACGTGTTGGCGGCGCTGTCGATAGAGGCGGCCGAGGAACCACGTTTATCAGGAGATGCACACATGCGGACATTTCTCAAGGCAATCTTGGTCGGAAGCGCGCCGGCATTCGCTGTCACCTGCATCGTGGGGGTCGCCATGTCCTCCGCCAGCAGTAGCCCCAATGCCGATCCGGGCATGGCCGGCATTGTTCCACTGGCCGAGCCGGGAACACAGCCATCGACTCAGCCGGCCACGCAACCTACTCCGCCGATGCCTCGAAGTATCCGCGGTATTCGCTCTTGATTGATCGAACAGGCCAAATTTGGAGACCCACGCATGAAAACAATGCTCAAGACGATCGTGGCCGGAAGCGCACCGGCGTTCCTCGTCACCTGCGCACTGGGCGCGGGAGTCGGAGGCGCCGATACTCGCACAATTTCCGGCTTCCGAAACGCTGCCCCGACTCCATTGGATGCTCCCGGCACACAGCCGTCCACACAGCCGGCGACCCAACCCGCCCCGGCCCCGCCGCCGGTACGGCGAGGTGGTGTAGGTGGCCTCGCCGGCCGCCGCGGTTGATGAAAGACTCAAGATCAGGAGATGCTCACATGAAAACAATGCTCAAGACGATCGTGGCCGGAAGCGCGCCGGCGTTCCTCGTCACCTGCGCTCTGGGCGCGGGATTGTCGGCCGGCGATACTGGCGCGCGTCCCGGCATCCGTAACACCGCTTCGACTCCATTGGATGCTCCGGGGACGCAGCCGTCCACACAGCCTGCGACGCAACCCGCCCCGGCCCCTCCCCGCGTGCCTAGCCCTGGCGGGGGCCGCGGCGCGGGCTATCGCGGATGATTTTTCGCGATTTTGCGCGCGCCTCGGCCGCGAAGAGCGTCTAATACACTGGCGGGAGCGTGGTTGCTCGAACCGGGTCGGGAATCATTCATGTTCGACGAGGGAATACTCCTATGAAGACCTCTCTCAAAGTTGCCATGATCGGAAGCGCACCGGCATTTCTCGTGACCTGCGGGCTGGGAGCGGTAATGTCCGCCAGCGCCACTCGCAACGCGCACATCATCAACAGGATCGTTCCTGCTTCATTGGACGCGGCGGGGACGCAGCCGTCCACGCAACCCGCCCCGATCCCGTACCCGGCCGTTTCCGGCTTTCGCGGCTGAATTTTCAAGCCCAATCAGGAGATTCGCCCATGCAAACAATGCTCAAAGTCGCCGTGGCCGCAAGCGCACCGGCATACCTCGTGACCGGCGGCCTTGGAACGGCATTGTCCGCCAGCGGCGCTCTTGGCGGGCCTGCTGTCAACAGGATCGCGCCGGCTCCAGTAGATGCGCCCGCAACACAGCCGGCGACTCAGCCCATCCCACCGCCGCCGACGGTCGTTCTCGGCCTTCGTGGCTGATCCGCCAACATGCAAAAGGAGATGCCCACATGACCACATTTCTCAAAGTCGCTGTAGCGGGAAGCACACCGGCATTTCTCGTGACCTGCGCCCTGGGGGCGGGATTGCCCGCTGGCGACACTCGCTCGGAGCCTGCCATCAGCAGGATCGCTCCGATTCCACTGGATGCGGGCACAACGCAGCCGGCTACCCAACCCGCCCCAATGCCGCCGTGGCCGAACAACGTTCACGGCGAGCGTGGCTGATTTTTCAGGTTCAATCAGGAAACACACCGATGAAGACCTTTCTCAAAGTGGCCGTGGCCGGAAGCACACCGGCATTTCTCGTAACCTGCGCCCTGGGGGCGGGATTGCCCGCTGGCGACACTCGCACTCGCCCGGCTATCAACAGAATCGCTCCAGTTTCATTGGATGCGGCCGGGACGCAGCCGTCCACGCAGCCCGCGCCGCCGCTTTGGCTGCAAGGCGTAAACGGCTTTCGCGGTTGAATATTCGAGATCAATCGGGAGACGCGCAAATGAGAACATTCCTCAAATTCGCTGTGGCCGGAAGCACGCCGGCATTCATCGTGACTTGCCGGCTGGGCGCGGGATTGTCCGCCAGCGACACTCGCGATGCGCCCATCATCAACAGGATCGCGCCCGCTCCATTGGATGCGGCCGGAACACAGCCATCGACACAACCAGTGCTGGAGCCGCCGGTGGAGCCCATCGTGGGCTTTCGCGGCTGATCGGCAAACTGCAAAAGGAGATGCACACATGACAACATTTCTCAAAGTTGCCGTGGTCGGTGCTGCACCGGCGTTTCTGGTAACCTGCGCTCTGGGCGAGGGATTGTCCGCTGGTGACACTCGTAGCGGGCCAGCGGTAGACAGGATCGCTCCGGCTCCATTGGATGCGGCCGGTACACAGCCGTCCACGCAACCCGTCCCGAACCCGCCGGTGGAGGTTGCCGGCAAGCGCGGCTGATCAATCAAACTTATTCAGGAGATTCGCCCATGCAGACATTTCTCAAAGTGGCCATAGCCGGAACCGCACCGGCGTTCTTTGTCACCTGCGCTCTGGGCGCGGGATTGTCCGCCGGCGATACTCGCAACGGACCGGCCGTTGGCAGGATCGCTCCCGCGTCGCTGGATGCGGCCGGTACACAGCCCTCCACGCAACCCGTCCCGAATCCGCCGGTGGAGGTTATTAACGGCTTTCGCGGGTGATTTTTGCGAGGTTCGACATTGCCGGCCGAGCTTATCATCGGAGCCAACGGGTATCTGGGCCAATATCTGGCCAATGCCCGGCGCGGATGCGATTGCGTGCTGCATTCGCGGACGCCCATGAATTCGTTCTGCGCCCAGGCCGGGTTGCCGTTCTTGCAGGAAGACCTTGTCGAATCGCGCGGACTGCTGAGTTCCATTGAACCTGCAACCGTCTACCTTCTGGCCCGGCCGGTGACACAGAACGCCAGCGTTCTGCTGGATTTTGGGCAGAATGTGCAATGGCTCTTGCAGGAATGGGCCGATCGCAAATGCCTTAGGCGCGTAGTTTTCGCGTCGACGCAGCTTGTGTACGCGACGCCGGCCGACGACACGCCGCTGCCGGTGAAAAGTCCGCTGGGGCCGGAATCGCCGTACGATTGCCATAAAGCGGCCATGGAATATTTTCTCTCGCTGCTGGCTCATCACGAATCGGGAATTTCGGTCGAAGTTTTTCGCATGCCGCTGCTCGCCGGACGGCCGGGCACGGCGGCGCAGGTGCAGGAACAGTTTCTCTTTCAATGGCGTGCGGCCTATCAAACGGGCTCTCGCTGGTCATTTCCTGCCGATGAACCTCTGCACGCCACCTGGGGCAATTCCTGGGCGCACGTCGATGATGTGGTGAATTTGATGATTCATCCCCGGCCGGGACCGGCGCGGTTTCACTTTGTGCAGCCGGTTTCGGGGCATCTGACGTATGTGGCGCTGGATGCGTTTTTCCAATTGAACTACCGCCTGCCGCCGATGCGGGATAGTCTTCACCTGCCCAGGACGTCGTTCTTTTTGCAGGACAACGCCGACACCAAACCGCGGACAATCGACGAGGCGTTTCCTGAGAACATGGATATGGCCGATGAAAATTGTTCACGTTGAACTGCCGCGGTTCTTCACGCTTTCGGTCAAGGAATACATGACTGAGACGGCCTCGGCCCTCCAGAGCGGTGGGCACGAGTTCGCCCAATACGACATCAACCCCAACTTCTGGCGATGGCTCATGGCGCTCTCCACGCCGCACAGTCCCGGCGATTGCTTCGAGGCGATTGTGGCGGCCGGAAGCAGCCAGAAACTCTGGCCGGCGATGGCGGAATTGCAGGCGCATTTCCGGGATATCGGCCGGCTGTACGGCGTGCCGGTGAATTTGCAGGGGCTGGGCCTTTCGCGTGCGGTGGTTGAATCGTCGTACGCGATGTGTTCGCTGGTGGCCGACAATTTCGGCTGCGCGTTATTCGCCAATTTCTTTTCGCACGTTGATGAGCGACTGGGATTGCGGCAGGCGGATGTCGTCACGCTGGGGCTGGACAATCCCGAGGGCGTCTTTTGGGCTTTGCAACTGGCGTCATGGCTGAGAACGGCCGGTTCCAGTGCGCACATCGGCATTGCCCGTCACAGTTGGGAAAATTATTCGCTGCTGCACCACATAGACGATCTGGCGAAGAACGCGTGGTTCTTCAGCGTCATTGATTCGGTGATTCTTTATCAGGAGGAGATCGCTCAGACGATGCGGTCGCTGGTTGCCGTTCTGGATGGATCGGCGCCGGCCGAGGATTTGCACAACATCGCGATCAAGACCGGCGACGCCGTCCGCGTCATTGCGCCCCGGCCCGCCGATCGCACCGCCGTGCGCATTGCCGATGGCGGCTACCGGATCCCCCACGAATACTTCACGTCCATGTGCGTTCCGCTGGAGGATATCGTCTATTGCATGTCGATGGTGCGGAACAAATGCTTCTACAAGAAATGCAGCTTCTGCGTGCAGGTCGCCAAGCACATCAGCGATAACGCATACAGCGAGGCCGCCGATGTAAAGCGGTCGCTGGACGCCTGCCAGGAACTTCTGCGTCATGGCGTCGGCATGGTCAACTTCATGGACGAGGCGATGCGGCCGGTCGATTTGCGAGACTTCTGCGCCGGTTTACAGGAGCGGCAATTGCGCATCCATTGGGTGGGGCGCATGATCGCCGCGGCCAATCCCAGCGTGGACCTTCTGCACACGATGAAGGAAGCCGGGTGCATCGAGGTTCTGTTCGGACTGGAGACGTTCGATCACGATGTCGCCGCCGACATGGGAAAGGTCAGCCGTTCGCACCATGACGCGGGCGTGACTTCCGCGATGATCGAGAGATTTCTGGACGCCGGATTGTTCCTGATCCTGAGCATGATCTACGAATTCCCGACCGAAACGAACGAGGCCCGCCAGCGAACGCTGAACAACATGGATGAGCTATTTTCCAGAACCGGCCGCGTTGCCACGATATTCAACCGCTTTCATTTGTTCCACAAATCGCGGATGTATCAGGATCCCGCGGCGTTCAACATCAAGACGATCCAGTCGCGGTTGCCCGAAAATGATTTGCAATACTATTTCGACTACGACTGCGAGCGACCCCATCCGCCCGCCACCGCTGCGGAGCTGGCCACCATGCACCGCCTGACCCTGGGATTGCGCGAAGACCGTTACGCCGCCTTGCTTAATCGCCACGGCCGGGACTTGCTCGACATGGCCTATTTTCTCGATTACGGCTCGATGGGCTTCCGGCAGCGGGCGGAGCACGATTCGGTGCTGTCCTACGAACTGTTTGCGGCGACTGCGGATTGAGGCAAGGGGCCAGCAGCTTATGAATCGCGCGGCTCGGCCTGTCGAGCCCATTCCGGCGAAAACTCTCGTCCCACCCATCGCCAGAATCGCCCCCAGCGGGTAAAGTCACCCTCGCCATGGGCAATTCATTCTGGATCGATCGACCTGTACTGGTGACCGGGGCCACCGGTTTTCTCGGCGGCTGGCTGGTCAAGCGGCTGCTGGCGCAGAGCGCCAATGTCGTGTGCATCGTGCGCGACTGGGTACCGCGCTCCATGCTTCTGGACGGCGAGCTTATCAGCCGCGTTACGCTCGTTCGCGGCGATATCGTCGATAGCGCACTCCTGGAACGCACGCTGGGCGAGTACGAAATCGACACCGTTCTGCATCTGGCCGCACAGACCATCGTCGGCATCGCCAACCGTAATCCGCTGAGCACATTCGAGACCAACATCGCCGGAACCTGGCGGTTGCTCGAGGCCTGCCGGCGGTCGCCGGCCGTTAAGCAGATCGTCGTCGCCTCCAGCGACAAGGCGTACGGCGATGTCGAGAAGCTGCCGTACGACGAATCCACGCCGCTGGTCGGGAAGCATCCGTACGACGTGAGCAAGTCGTGCGCTGATCTGATCGCCCTGACGTATGCGCATACCTACGCGCTGCCGGTAACGGTGACGCGCTGCGGCAATTTCTATGGCGGCGGCGATCTGAACTGGAACCGCATTGTTCCCGGCACCATACGTTCGGTGTTGCGGAACCAGGAGCCGATCATTCGTTCCGACGGATCGTTTGTGCGCGACTATTTCTACGTCGAGGACGGCGCGGCGGCCTATATGTTGCTGGCCGAAAAGCTGGCCGCCGATCCGACCCTCCGCGGGCAGGCGTTCAATTTCTCCAACGAAATCCAGGTCACCGTGCTGGATCTGGTGCGGCAGATCATGCGGCTCATGAAATGCTCGCTTTCGCCGCGAGTCTTGTGCCAGGCGTCCAACGAGATCAAGCATCAATACCTCTCGGCCGAAAAGGCCCGGCGGATTCTCAACTGGACGCCGATGTTCGATCTGACGGCCGGCCTGGAACAGACCATCGCCTGGTATCAGGAGTTCTTCGCGCATGCCCCAAACGCCTGACGAGTTGCGGAACCAGATTCAACAGCTTGTGGCGCAGTATTACGACGCCGCGTTTGCCCCGCGTCCATTCGTCGCGGGGCAATCGCCGGTTCCCATCTCCGGCCGAGTGTTCGACGTGTCGGATTTGCAGAGCCTTATCGAATCATCGCTGGATTTCTGGCTGACGGCCGGACGGTTCGCCGAGCAATTCGAGACCGAGTTCGCCACCGTCTTCGGCACGCGCTATGCCGCGCTGGTGAATTCCGGATCGAGTGCCAATCTCGTGGCCGTGTCGTCGCTGACCAGCGAATCATGGGGCAATAAGCGACTTGCCCCCGGCGACGAGGTGATCACGGTGGCGGCCGGTTTCCCGACGACGGTGAACCCGATCCTCCAATGCGGCGCGGTTCCGGTATTTATCGACGTGACCATCCCGACGTACGACGTGGATGTAACGCAACTGGAAGCCGCCCTGTCCGGCCGGACGCGAGCCGTTGTTCTGGCACACACGCTGGGCAATCCGTTCAATCTCGCGGCGGTCACGGAATTCACGCAGAAACACGGCCTGTTTCTCGTCGAGGATTGCTGCGACGCCCTGGGCGCGACCTACGCCGGCCGCAATGTTGGCACCTTCGGCGATGTCGCGACCGTCAGCTTCTATCCCGCCCATCACATCACCATGGGCGAGGGCGGGGCGGTCATGACCAATCGCCCCGGCTTCAAGAAGATCATCGAATCCTTCCGCGACTGGGGCCGCGATTGCTGGTGCGCCCCGGGCAAGGAGAACACCTGCGGCAAGCGATTTGACTGGAAGCTCGGCGAATTGCCCGAAGGATACGACCACAAATACACCTATTCGCACATCGGCTACAACCTCAAGGCGACGGACATGCAGGCGGCGGTCGGGCTGTCGCAATTGAAGAAGCTTCCCGATTTCATCAGGCGCCGACGGGCCAATTTCCAGTTCCTGTCCGACGGCATGCGCGAACTGGAACATCTTTTCGTGTTGCCGACCGCCACACCCAATTCGCAACCGAGCTGGTTCGGATTTCCCCTGGCGGTCCGCCCCGAGGCGCCATTCACGCGCGATCAGCTTGTCCGGCATCTCGAGTCGCATCGCATCGGCACGCGACTGCTCTTTGGCGGCAATTTGCTGCGCCAGCCGGCTTATCTGCACGCCCCGCATCGCGTCGTCGGCGAATTGAAGAACTCCGATTTCGTGATGAACCACGTGTTCTGGATCGGCGTGTATCCGGGTTTGACCGAGTCACATCTGAGTTACGTGCTGGCCACCATCCGAGGGTTCTGTGCCGCCCATTGACCCCCGCGACCGCTCGCCGCGACCGCCTCTTCCCACGGCCGATCTGCAGGCAATCGTCGATCGCGTCGGCCCGCTGTGGTCCCATGTGCAGGGAAAGACAATTCTTGTTACGGGGGCCACCGGATTTTTCGGATCGTGGCTGCTCGAGAGTTTCGCGCGGGCAAATCGCGACAGAAAACTGAACGCAACCGTACTTGCCCTCTCGCGGAATCCGGATGCATTCCGCCGACGGGTGCCATTTCTCGCCGACGATCGCGCTATCCAATTCGTGCAAGGCGACATTGCCGATTTTGCGTTTCCGGATCGGCCGATCGACCTCATCATTCATGCCGCCGTCGAATCGACCAATCAACCCACGCCCGATTATGCGCGGCACATGCTCGATTCGGTATTGCTCGGCACCCGCCGTATTCTCGAATTGGCCTCGCAACAGAAGGTCGCGCCGCGAATTTTGCTAACCAGTTCCGGCGCCGTCTACGGCCGCCAGCCTCCATCGCTCAGCCACATCCCCGAAGATTTCACCGGGAGCCCCGATCCGCTCGATCCAAATAGCGCCTACGGCCTGGCCAAGCGCACGGCCGAAAACTGGTGCATCGTTTATCAACAGCGCTACGGCATCGTGCCGCTGATCGCGCGTTGTTTCGCGTTCGCCGGGCCGTTGCTCCCGTTCGAAGGAACCTACGCCATCGGCAATTTCATCCGCGACGCCATGTCCGGCGGCCCGATCAAACTCAGCGGCGACGGTTCGCCGATGCGGTCATTTCTCTATAGCCAGGATTTGGCCGTCTGGCTCTGGACGGTCCTTCTGAAAGGCCAACCCTCCCGGGCCTACAACGTCGGCTCGGAATCCGCGATATCCATACTCGACCTTGCTCGGCTGGTGGCGAAGATCGCGTTGCCGCGATCGAACCCCAACGACATCATCACGATGGGCAATCCTCCGCGCACGCTGGCGGAACTGATCGCCGCCAATCAGCTTCCCCCGCCCAATCCATCTCCCGCTCGCTATGTTCCATCGACCCGCCGGGCGCAAGAGGAATTGAATTTGGGTTGTACAGTCGAGCCGCCCGATGCGATCCAACGCACTATCGACTGGGCGCGGCAGGGATAGTTGGCCGAGTTTGTAGGGTCCGCACAGCGGACCACTACTCTCGAATGCCGACAAGATGGTCCGCGATGCGGACCCTACGATCAATTGTTCGCGTCGGCCAACCGCTTCAGCGTCGCGGTGACTGTCAACATCGACCGGCCCTGATGATACCCTTCGGTCCAGGAATCGGTCTTGGCGATCTTGGAACGGAGGGGCGTTTTGTCGGGGTTGAGCGTGTTGTACCAGCCGCCGTTTTGGTGGTCGATCTGGTGGGCGCTGATGAAATTCCATTCCTGCACGAAGGCGTTCCAATATTTCGGATCGCTCTGGCCGTAGCGGTCGTGCATGAGGAGCAGCGCGTTGAGGGCTTCGGCCTGGACCCACCAGACCTTGGATTTGTCGGGCGTGCCGCTGCCATCGACCGTGCCTTCGTTGTACAGGCAGCCCTCCGTGGGTGAGAAGGCGACTTTCAGGCAATGATCGACGATGTTCCGGCCGGCACGCCAGCAGGCGGGATCATCCGGCTTGCCCAAAGCCGCGGCGGCATCGGCAAAGAGGAAGGCGGTCTCGATGTCGTGGCCGTAGGAATCGCGGCCGGCCACCGGAGTCCAGTCGGGACTGAAGAACATGTAGAGATAGCCGGGGTCGGAATAGATCTTCGTGAGTCCGATCTGATAAAGCTCCTCGGTGCGTTTTTTCACCAGATCGTCCGGCCAGACTTCCAATAGTGCGGTGAACGATTCCAGCAGGTGGATGTGGGAATTCATCGACTTTTGGCCGTTGCGGGCACCGACGATATCGCCGCCGGCCGCGGCGGCGGTTATCAGCGAACCATCGCCGCGAATCTGCTCGAAATAGCCGCCGTTCTTTTCGTCGTGGGCGTTCTTTTCCATCCAGGCGAATCCTTTTTTCGCATAGTCCAGAGCGTCCGGATCGTGCGTGGCCTTGTAACTGGTGGCCAGTGCGTAGATGGCGAAGGAATTGCCGTAGGCATGCTTGCTGTCCGAGCGTGCTACGCCGTTGGTATCGACGGCCCACCAGAATCCGCCGTTTTTGGCATCCCACTGTTTTTCTTCAAGGAACTTGGCGCCGTGGCGGGCGATGGCGAGATATTTCTCGGCCTCTGCGGGATAGCGCATGGCGGCCTGCGCGGCCAGCCAGGTCAGGCGCGACTGATAGACGACGCTGCGCGTGGTGTCGGTGGAAGCATTGCCCCGCCCGTTCAGGCCGGTGTGCGTCCAGTTCTCCGAGAAACTCTCAAAGAACCCGCCGCCCTGATTATCCACGGCCGCTGGGAAGAACTTCTTCAGATCGTCGTCCTGGAGGCTCTTCTCAACCTCGGCGGCGACGCGCAGATACGATGCCTTGGTGGGCGGAACGGGCTTGGTGGTCGGCGCGGTGGCCGCCTGCCCCAGGACAATGGACGCCGACGACAACAGGGCACATGAGATAAGCATCGCAATTCGCATAACAACTCCTCAGCCATGAATATCCGACACATCGCCATCGCGATCGTCGCACTCAATTTCCCGGCGTAAACGCGCGGTATGAGTGAGGCGGGATAGTGATGGTAAACGTGGCGGACGGCGCAGCTCCACCGCGGCCGCGACCGCCGCCTCCGCCGCCACCACCCGCTCCGCCCCGGCCGCCGCCGGCCGGCGCCGCCGATGCGGAAATCGTCTGGCCGTTCACCAGATCGGTGATCGACCGCGAACTGCCGGCTAGGGCTACGGAAACCGTTGTGGCCGTCGGCAGGAACGATTGCACGACAAAACTGTTGTTGTCATACGCGAACAGGCTGACCTGTCCGGGCGCATCGGCAAGGCGGATGGGGAAGGAGCCCATGATCTGACTGCGGATGACATTCAGAACCTGCGGAGGCAGATGGTACAGATCGGCGATGTTGTCCGGCAGGGCCAGCACGTACAGCGATCCGCGGTCGTACTGATCATAGAGGATGATCGGATACGCATTCTCCGGCGATTTGGCGTTGTAGCCGTTGAGATTTCCCCAGGATTGATTGGTGATGAAGTGAATGATCGGGAAGATAACCGGCTGCTCGAGCGTGGTCGCGCCCTCGACTGGGCGGCCGAGGCGGACCCTGAAGTTCGTGACCTGGGCCTTCTGGTCCGTGTATTCAAATTCGCTGATCTCGTTGATTCCCTTGGGCAGGGCGCGGAGCAATCCGGCGGTGATGACGACGGTCTTTCCGGCCGCAAGCTGGCCCTTGATCTTGGTGATAATGTCCGGGTCGTTGGCGGCGCCGGCGGTGAGCAGGCAGACGCTGGCGTCGGTGGGGAAATTGACGCTCAACTCGATCGGGATGCCGCTCATGCCAAGGTAATCGTAATAGAACTCCTCGCCGATGGAATGCGCCGGGCGATAGCCGGCGATGCCGATCGGCTTGCTGAGCTTGCCCAGGAATGAGTCGAGCTGCTGAAGGGCGACCCCGGCGACCTGGCCGGTGGTCAATCCGCTTCCCGCTCCGCCGCCGCCCCGGCCGCGACCCGCGGTCTGATCGGCCGGCGGCGCTGTAATCCCGAACGCCGCCAGCGTCTTTTGATAATTGAAGCTCGTATCCTGATCCTGCCAGGGGCGGTTGCCGAGATTGATGCGGCTCATGGCGTCGGCCCAGTTCCAGAGCATGATCTCTTTGGGCTTGGAGAAAGCCATGTCCCAGATCTGCTCGGGGTAGCGGTCGGCGTACTGCATGTCGAGCGTATCGACCCACCCGCCGTCGTTGAGGCCAGGCTTGACGCTCTCCAGATAGCGAATGATGTTGTAGCTCTCATATTGCTGCAAATGCTGTTCGCCAACGACGGGGTCGCGAGTTTCCACGCCGGTGTAGATGGCATCAAAGATCTTCGGCTCGGCCTCAAGGTCGTAACCCATTGCCTGGTAGTGCTCGTACCAGTTGGGGAATTTGATGATGGCCCGGAATTTGGGATTGATAGCCTTGCCGGGCTTGACCACATAGTTCTCGGCCGCGTTGTCCAGAGCTTCCAGGCGGTATTGCGTCCAGGTCTTGTCGCCTTTGGCGGCGATATCCGCGGCGGTTTTGCTCATGGTGAAGAACCAGTCGTCGAGGATGATCTCATCGAAGTGGCGGGCGGCCAGCTCGACGCTGCTCTTGATGCGGTCGAGGTTCTGCTGACTGGTGTAGGAGCCGTTGGGCGTGACCATGGCGCCCGAAGTGATGATGCCTTTGTCGTTGAAGAATTTCTTGATCGCCTCGAGCGATGCGTCGCTGGACCCGCTGACATCGAGGTACACCTTGTCGAACTTCACCTGCTTGTCCATGGCGTCGTAAGCAGTGGCCAGCGACTGGGGATTGGCAAACTGGCGCACCGAGTCTGATCTGGCGAAAATGGCCACGCGGAAATTCTTGTATTTCGGATCGGCCGCGTGCGCCACCGAAGCCACCATCGCGCCGAAAAAGAGGGCGCCCAAAGTGCAAGTAAAGATTCGTTTCATCGTACCGCTCCGTGCAAATCGACATGTCCCTTACAACCCCCGACGCAACCGTCGCTGGGTCACCGCCGGTACGATACCGCGCGGTCCGCCCGGCCTCAACGATGCGCCGATTTCCAGGCGGTGCCAGACGGGTAAAGCCGAAATGGCTTGAGCCACGGAGGTCGGGGAAGACACCGAGACAAGACGCGGCGCGTTTTTTGGGACGATCTGTTTGCCCCAGCGAAGATAGGGCAGATCAACCGCAGATGAACGCTGATGAACGCAGATAAATCGAAAACGCGGTCTTGTCTGCCCATGCCTGCCGCCGGAATTATCACTGCGCCGGCTGGCTGGTCGCCGGTTGGCTGGCCGGGGGCGGGCCGCTGGTAAGCTCGTAGTCGAAGACTTTCCAGCGGCGGTCGATGCGGACGACGGCGGAATGGCCGGGCGAGCGGGCCGGGCGGTCGTTGATCCACGTGCCGACGAACTCGACGTAGACATCCCAGCCGTCGGCGGATTGGCGCGGCTGGAAGTCGATGAATTGCGGCTGGCGGCCGGGCAGGCCGGTGCCGGTTTCGGGCTTGCGGGCCTGTTCATCGACGTACGCACGGGCGATCAGGACGGCCTTGGCCTGATCGCCGGTCAATGCGGCGGCGCGGCCGCTGGTTTCGCCGACGGTCCAGTCCACCGGCGAGAGCGACACCGTCGGCATATTCGTCCGCGTCGTTTCGGTGGTGCAGCCGCCAAGGATCGACACCGCCACGATTGCCCATCGCCATTGCTTCATAATCGCACCCCGATCCAGATTGCCAATTACTTTTACTCTGCGGCGGCCTGGCCGTTGGCCTGGCTGAGGAATTCGTCGGCCCGCTCGAGCAGATGCCGGGCCGATGCGTAGGTCAGGCGTTTTTTCGCCGCAGCGGCTGACAGATATTTATATCCAACGTGCTCATCGCTCAAGCGGATGCGCGGTGTCTTCACGCGGGCGATGAAGAACGCGACAGTCTTGTCCACCAGCCCCTTCTTCTTGTGCTTGAAGAAATAGCGCAGGTGATAATGAAATCCATCGACCGGCCGGGGCTTATTCAGGCCGGTTTCTTCGGCCAGTTCGCGAATTGCGGCCTGCATGTCGGTCTCGCCGCGTTTGAGATGCCCCTTGGGAAAATCCCAGTGTTTGCCGTAATCCAGCACGAGATACAGCCGCCGCCCATCGCGCTTACGGCGAAAAACAACGAACCCCGCCGATCGTTCCAGTCGGGCCATGGCGGACGATCTAACCGAACGGCGGGCCTGCAAGCAAGGGAGAGAGTATGCGGCCAGGCTAATAGGGAGGGATTTTTCCGGCCGGGTGTGTATAATGTTTTGTGTACCCCGGCGGATAATTCCGATAACCGGGGTACGGTGCCGATCGGCCATAAAATCCCGATTGGCTTGTGAGTCTCTAAACTGCGGTAATCAACGGCGTCTCCTGCGGACGGGCGGGTTCATCCTGCCGCCGTAAGCCACGCCGGCCGGTGCTTCGGCATCGGGTCCGCGGAAGGACAGACTGATATGGCTGTTGATCCCCGCTTCCTCACCGGGAGCGGCCGGGAAGTCTTTTCCGGCAATGAGTTGCTCGTCAAGGGCGCTCTGGAAACTCCTGGTGGCGTTCACCTGATAACCGGATATCCCGGCTCGCCGGTGGCTGGATTCTTCGATGCGTTAACCGACATCGCGGACCTGCTCAAGCCGCACGGTGTACGGGCATTTCAATCGAACAACGAAGCCCTGGCCTCCGCGGCCGTCAATGGCAGCCAGATGCTTCCGTGCCGCGCCATCTGCGCGATGAAGAGCGTGGGAGTTCACGTGGCGGCCGACGCTCTGGCGCTGGGCAACATGAGCGGCGCCCATCCGCAGGGCGGCGTGGTCGTCATCATGGGCGAGGATCCGTGGTGCGAGAGCACGCAGGTTCCGGCCGACAGCCGGTTCATGTGCCAGCATCTCCGCATGCCGGCACTGGAGCCCGGTACCCATCAGGAACTCAAGGACTGGATCGCCGCCGCTTTCCAGCTCAGCAATGCCGCCGGGCTTTACATCGGATACATCACGACGGTCGCCCACGCCGACGGCGGCGGGACTGTCGAGTGTCTGCCGAATCAGTTCCCGTCGCTCAACACGCACGAGCGAGTGAACCTGAACACGTCGCAGGTGAATCTGGAACGTGTTCTCCTGCCGCCGCGAACGTGGCGCATGGAACTGCGCACCGACGAGCGCTTCGCCAAGACCATGAAGGTCGCCCGCGAACTGCGGATCAACCGCATCGAACCGCGGACGCGAAACATCGCTGAGGGCAACGCCCCGGCATCGCTCGGGTTCATTGTCACCGGCATGGGCGGACCTTACCTTCGCCACGCGCTGTTCGATCTCGGATTGTCCGGCGTGTTCCCCATCCTCAACATGGGGATGAGCTATCCGGCCGATGCCGCGCTGGTGAAGGAATTCTCCGCGATGTGCCGGACGATGGTCGTCATCGAGGAGCGGCGGGCGTTTCTTGAGACGAACATCCGCGAGTCGCTGTATCGCGATCTGTCCAGCGATGAGGCTTCGGAAATCTGCTCGCGTCTTTACGGCAAGCGATTCCCCGACCCTGCGGGCAATGCGGCAACTCCCGTCGAGGGGTTCCCCGACACGCGCGGGCTTAACATCTCGGTCGTCTTCCAGAAACTTATCCCCCTCATCAAGGCCGACGAACGGCTTCCCGCCGAATTGCGCAACGGCCGGCTCGGCGCGGAGATGGATCGCCTCCGCCGCGCCAGCAAGCCGAAATTGAACATCTTCGCTGACAGCGTGGTGACGCGGACGCCGACATTCTGCCCCGGCTGCCCGCATCGCGACAGCTCGGCGGCGCTGCTGCAACTGCGCTCCGATCTGGCCAATCCCGGCTACATGCGCAAGCACCACGGCACCGGCCCGGTCGATCTGGTCGCGCACGGCGATACCGGCTGCTACACCATGCTGATGTTCCCGCCCACGGAACAGCTCATGCACAATTACAGCGGCATGGGCCTGGGCGCTGGAACCGGATCGGGAATCGATCCGTTTATCACCAACAAGCAGATCGTCTTCATGGGCGACAGCACGTTTTTCCACAGCGGCCAGCTCGCCATCTCCAATGCCGTCAAGGCCCATCAGGAAATCTGCTTTATCATCCTTCAGAACGGCACCACCGCCATGACCGGCCATCAGGAACACGCCGGCACCGAACTGGACCTCATGGGCGACCGCTGTTTCGCCCAGGATATCGAGTCGATCGTCCGCTCGATGGCTGGCAAGAGCGCGTTGCAGGTGGCCCGCCTTTCGCCGGCTGATCGAAAGCGCTACCGGCAGACTCTTGAATCGCTGATCCTC
>Ga0181520_10006773_pt1 | contig 17299 bp, 11 predicted proteins | sample PEATcosm2014_Bin_29_FD_132451 | JGI IMG/M metagenome (GOLD analysis project Ga0181520, IMG submission 132451) | Peatland microbial communities from MTU Mesocosm Facility, Houghton, MI, USA - PEATcosm2014_Bin02_30_metaG | ecosystem: Environmental > Terrestrial > Soil > Wetlands > Peat | place... | reverse complement strand
CTGCCCGGATGGCGCGGGGTCCCCGTCACGGTCTCGTTCCATCCCGCTTCGCGGGCCGGAACGAGACCGCGACACCCCGCGCCTTGACCGTTCAAAGTGCCACATCTAAAAACGATGCTCCTGTGCTGGTTCCCGGAGCATCGTTTTCAGGCAGGAGGGGCATAGGCGCGAAAGTAAGGCTGATCGCTGTTCAAGGAGGGGCCGGACTATGAGACCGCCAGCCCCACCGGCGGTCGAAATATCCGGCCCCAGCCGTTAGCGCGGTGAACGGCAGGGCCGGATACTTCGCTGCGCTCGTAGTCCGGCCTCTCCTTGAACGGCCCGCGCCTCGACCCTTTGAAGACTCCTGACTATAAGAGATGCTCCTTTCGCTGGCTCAGCGCTTGCCGCGTGATAGAACCCACCACATTGCCGCGAACATGGCGACAATCACGCCTGCCAGTGTCTGGGTCTCCTGCACGCCGAACATCGCCACCATCATCCCGGCCCACGCGCCGGCATCGAGGCTGAGCAGCACGAGTTCGTACCGGCCCCGCGCCTCGTCAGTCAGCCGCTTGCCGACCTGCGTTGCCGCCAGCAGGCCCGCGGCGGGCAGGGCCAGCATGGCGAGCCGGCCCGCATGGCTATGGACATCATCTATCGCGCCCGCGGTCAGCAGCATCCATCCAGTGAGTAAGCCCCAAGCCAGGCCGCAGACGCCGTAGCCGAAGATCGTTCCGTGGTAGGGCAGGGGCCGCTCGCCAAACGGGCTGCCGCAATGCGGGCAGCGTTCCCGCCGCCGCGCCAGGGGCACAGGCACCCCGCAGCCAGGGCACAGATCGTCATCCACGGCAGGCATCCGCCTCCCTTCCGTCGAATCGACGTGTTGTGATTCGCAGCGTAGGCCTGGATTCCTTCAACGAGTGGAACGCGCCGGAAACTCCCGTAAACAGGGCAGCCCACGGGCCGCGCATCCCCCCAGGAGGCCGTCAGTATGAGCGGGAATGACATGAGCCGACGCGAGTTTCTCAACAACGCCGGCAAAGCCGCGATCGTCGGCGCCGTCGCCTTGGGGGCCGGCTACGGCGCGGCGCAGCCCGCCAACGTCGGCGCGGGCGCTTCCCGCGTGGTGCGCGTTTGCCGGGCGTCGTCGCTCTCCGACGGCAAGCCGCAGGCCGAAGTCGTCCGGCGGATGGTCAACGCCGCGGTGGAGAAGCTCTCCGGCAAGCGCGGAGCCGATGCCTGGAGGGCGTATTTCCGCCCCGAGGACATCGTCGGAGTGAAGATCAACTGCCTGTTCGGGATCGGCGCGAGCACGCGCCAGGAGGTCACGGAGGCCGTCGTCGCGGGCATCAGGACGGCGGGGGTGAAGCCGGACAACATCATCGTCTGGGATCGCGATGAGGGCAGCCTGCTGAAGGCGGGTTACACGATCAACAGGGGCGCGGGGGTAAAATGCCAGGGCACGGATTGGGCGCAGGATACCGTCACCAGTGGCGTCATCACCGGCCGGCTGGCGACGGTACTATATGGAGTTACGGCACTTGTAAACGTGCCTGTACTGAAGCACCATGCGGCGTCGGGCATCAGCCTGGCGATGAAGAATCATTACGGCTCGCTCAGCAACCCTGGCGCGGCGCACGGCAACAACTGCGATCCGTACATCGCCGACCTGAACCTCGTGCCCCTCATCCGGGACAAACAGCGCCTCATCATCGCCGACGCCCTGCGCCCCATCGCCGATGGCGGCCCCACAGCGCAGCCCGCGCACACCTGGGACTATGGCGCGATCCTCGCCGCCACGGACCCGGTGGCCATCGACCAAATAGGCCTGACGATCCTCGACACCCGCCGGGCGGAGAAGGGCCTCAGCTCCATAGAGAAAAGCGGCCTGGCGAAGCACATCGCAACGGCGGCCCGGAAGGGCTTGGGGACGAACGACATGGGGTGGATCGAGGTCGTGGAGGCATGAACCGGCCCTTTCGCTGACCATCGAGTAACGATGCTTGCGAAGGGGCGGCTGAAACGGGATGTTCTGCGTAACATCTCCGAATGGCTATTGACAGTGTGTCCCTCGCGCTATAGCGTGTGGAAACGCCTCGCGCGAAAGACGGTTCATATTCCCTATGGGCTCCGGGAGGGTCTTCGCTATGCAAGCAACAAGTGGTCGCATCGCCCTCGTCGTCTCCCTCACCATCGGCATCGCCTTCGCTCTGACAGTCTCAACTTGCCCCCTGTGGGCGCAGACACTTACCGTCCAGATCGTCCAGCCTGATGACGACCCATTCACCGTTGCGGTCGGCGTCGCGCAGCCGTTTGAGGCGGTCGCGTGCGTCGACGGCGTCGAGCTTGACGATGGCACGGTGACGTGGAACTGGGATTTCGGCGACGGCAGCGATCCCTCAACCGACAATCCCACGGCGCATACATACGCGGACGATGGCAATTTCACAGTGACAGTCACTGCCACCTACAATGGCTTGCAGGCACAGGCCAGCATCAGTGCCGCGGCGTCGCCGGCGGGGATAGAGGCGGACCTGGAGATACTACCGGCACCAGGCACCGTATGTGACACGGTCACCGTCAAAGTGCGCATTCCATGCCAGACGCTGGCCGACAACTCGCGCAATTTCACGGGAGCGAGGTTCTACAAAAAAGTGAACGGCGTCTGGGTTCAACAAGGCGGAGTGAATGATGAGTGGAGCCCGACGGCATGGGAGATGGATGATAATGGGAAAACGTACTGGGCCGGTTCGTACGTTTGGCAGACGGCCGCCGAACACAATGAGAGCATCGACTGGAGGATCGATTACCGCGTCGATAGCGAGTCACTGCTTCCGCCGGCCACGCGCCCGCCTATCATCGGCTCCAGGGAGGTCACCTGGACACCCTGCAATACCGTGGTCACATCCGGGACCGACGTCATCCTCCATCATGCTGGCAACAACCAGCACCAGATCAACTGGAACATCGTGCACATGGACGTGCCCGGCCTGACGTTCAATGTGACGGTCACGATCTACGACATGTCAGGCGGGACGGTCAAGACGCTCAATCCCCCTGCACAGTCCGGTCCCGGCAGCGGCAGTGTGACATGGGATGGCACCGACAACTTCGGGGGGCAGGTGCCCGCAGGCGTCTACGCGTACACGGTAGCGGCGGGCCACGGATCAGGCGCGAACTCGTGCGGGGACATGGACAAGTCAATGGCGCCGACAATGACCATCGCCTCTCGCCAAGATCAGCCGTTCACATATAACCTGGACGTACCATCGCTCACCGTCGACATGCTCACCCCTTGGGAAGTGGATGGGGCAGCATCGGGTTGCACCATCACTGTGTACGGGCCGCGCCTCGATGCACCGAAGGCGACCGCCAATCTAGGAGATATTGCGAGCAATCCCACTACTGGGTATAACGACCTCTCCTTCGGGATCGCCCCTACCGAGGTCGGCACGTTCACCGCGGTGCTTTCTGCGATGCAGACCCCAGCAGTAGGGGCGGCCAATCGCGACGGAAAGGCAAAGCCTATTCTCCAAAAGGGAAATGCTCTCCAGATATGGCCGCAGGCATTCGTGACTGGTTGGGGGGTAGACGACGTCGCTAGTGTCATCGACTCCATGGGTATGCTCGACAGCCTGACTGGTACCCACTACCAAGCAGGCGGCGATGATGTCCACACCATGCAGGGAACCACGGAGGCCATGAAGTCTTCCTCGATTATCTTCCTGGCGGGGCACGGCGCGCCATGGGATATAGGGCCTCAGTCAGAGGGCGGCCCAGACCTGTCATCCCAGCAGGGCAACGACGACCCGACCATCGACCTCTATCACATACAGAAGCTCCCATTCCAACTGAATCGAGCCCAACTCATCTACTTTGCAGGGTGCAACACCTGGAACCTTCCAGACGCTCCGACCGGCTTCCCTGCAGATGGCGGTCTTATCAGTGCGAGCTTGGCTAAGGGGGGACACGCAGCCGCCGGTTACGTGGGGATCACACAACTGCCGATGCGCATGTTCTTCGATGCCCGCTTGTTCCAGTACATGATGCACGACGACGACGACGTTGGCACGGCTGCCGAGCACGCCCTCGATGATACGTTGACCATCTGGGGCATCAGCGGCAACGCTGAAGGCTTTCGGTGCACAAACTACCGCCTGACGCTGAAGTCGGCCCGATGGGGTGAATGAGCGAATGCTGAGAGACCCGGCGGCTGATGTCGCACAGCGGGATTACGGGTTCCGACGCCTCGTTATGCTCTGGGCGGTCATTGCGGTCACCGCTTTGCTCATGAACCCAGGGCTGGCCCGTGCGGGCGATGGCCCGGCACTGGCGGACCTGGGAACCCTCGTCGCCTGGATCGCGAACGCTCCTGTCTCTTGCGTCAGACTCGTACAGGGCGGGGGGCGGGACGCCATGGGCACCGCGAAGTCAGTGTATGGCGTAGGTAGCGAGCGCTTCTCAGTGTTCGTGCAGCAGCAGACGAGCACGGTCGTGGTGCTCCGGACCAACCGGACGAGAGGAGCTATAGGGGTGGCCATCCCGTCCGAGGAGCAACTGCAGGTGGCAACCGGCCTCGTGAAGAAGTGCTGGGGGCTTGCCGCTGGCGGCCTGCGCTTGGTGAAGGATGCGCCGATCATGGACGGGCTGCATCTCTTCGTGTGGACCAGAGAAGTCAGCCCCGGCGTCTTGACAGGCGACGTAGCTACCGTGATCGTCACGGCTGACGGGCGGATTAGCAGTTACTCTGAACGTCGAGCATTGTGCGGCGTGGACCCGGCCGCGGTGAAGGTACAGCGGCCTACTGCGGAGGCAATAGGGGCCCGGTTGACGGCAAAGCACGCGCCGCTTGGCGCGAAGTTCGAATTGCAGTCGTCTGCGCTTGTACTCAGCAGCCCGCTGGTCCCCGGCCAGGGGCCAGCGTGGGAGATGATCTACAGTAAGGCCGCGGCCCCGTCGGTCCCGCCGGTGATGGTCGTCATTGATGCGATGACTGGCCAAGAGATACGCTGCATACTGCCGTAGACGGAGGAACACATGCGCTGTTGGGTTGCCTCACTGGTCGCAATCGCACTGCTGGCCATCGGCGCAGAGGTAGGTCTGCGCGCCTACCGCAACCGGTATCCTACGCCGCCGGCAGAAGAGCAGATCGCACTGGCAGCGTGCCTGGGCGTGAGGCCATCGCAGGTGGCGCTCATCAGTTGCAACAGTATGAGGGGGCCGTGGCCTAACCGGGACTGGATGGTAATGCCTGCTGAAGGCCCCGGTGACTGGACCGCCCTCTTGCAGACATGTCCCTCTGGGTTGGTGAGCTTCTCCGCCAGGACGTCGGCTGGATGGATTCCGCCGCCCGACACGGGTCAGGGGGCGCAGCCGCTAACGAAGCAGCGTGCCGCAGGGATCGCCCTCGGGCTAGCGAACCAGTTCTGGCGGGCAGGCGCGCCCGGGCCCCTGCACTTCTACGCCACCGAGACACGGCCGGAGGCCCCTGACCAGTATCTCGTGCGCCTGGAGCCAGACGGCGACGGCTTCACGGGTCCCCAAGGCATCTCAGTGTACCTTGATGCCGCTTCGGGCGCTTGTGTCTGCGTGCAGACGCACGGTTGGCCGCGGTGAGACCTGGTCGTTCTTCCCCCTGGAAGCGGCCGCGCCGCGCGGCCCACACCTCTAACGCGCCGTCCTGCACGTGAAGAGCGACACCGAGCGCCGCTGCGCTGCTATCGGGACCAACGGTACCTGTTCTCTGGCCTCAGCAACATCTCACTGCCTCAGCTTCTCTGCGATCTCTGCGATACGCTTGCCGAGGGTTCGGCAGATTGCCAGTTCGGTTTCGTCTGGCGGGATGTCGCCCATTGCGCCGGCTATGTGGCCGGGGCCGTAGGGGGAACCGCCTGTTTTCGTGGTTAGCAGAAGCTGCTCGGAGTATGGGACCCCGACGATCAGCATTCCCAGGTGGATCATCGGGAACCAGGAGGCGATGATCGTCGATTCCTGGCCGCCGTGCAGCGAGGCGCTGGAGGTGAACACTGCGCCCGGCTTGCCGATGAGCGATCCGTCCATCCACAGTGGGGCCATGCGGTCGAAGTACAGGCGCATCTGGGCGACGAAGTTGCCGAACCGCGTCGGCGCGCCGAAGGCGATCCCGTCGACCTCGCGCAGGGCCTCGACCGTCGCCAAGGGGTACTTCGTGCTGCAGCGGGTGTGGGTGGCGAGCCAGCGCTCGTCCTTCGCGATCACTTCCTCGGGGGTGATTGGGTCCCCGACATACGCGACTATCGGTTCGCCCCCGGCGGCTTCGACCCCCTCCGCCACTGCGCCGGCCATCGTCTCGACATTGCCGTATCGACTGTAGAATGGGATGTAGATGCGTGCCATTCCGATACCCTCCTTCGGGTCACGACCCGCGCGTCATTGAGCGCGACGCCACTCCTCCAGGGCCGCCCTTCCGGTCGCCGCAATCGGCGAATCCGGGTACTGAGCGACAAGCTGTTCGAGCAGCTTCCCCGCCTGGGCTCTGGCACCGGATTGCCGCAGAGCCTGAGCAGCCTCCAGCAACGCCCGCGGGGCAAGGGAGCTTTCGGGCCGATCGTGTGCCAATGAAGTATAATTCGTCACAGCGGCCGTAAGTTCCCCGTTTTCGGAAAGAATTTGTGCTTTCAGCAACCATGCCTCGTCACTGACGGGCGATTCGGCGGGAACCGCCGTCACCAGAGCCAGCGCGCGCCCCAAATCCCCCCGGTCTCGCAGCTTTAGGGCGAGCAGCCACTTGTCGATGCCGCTGTCGGCATCTGCCTTCGTTGAGCCCAGGCCCGTGATGAGCACCACGCGCTCCAGGGCGCGCGCCGCCCATTCCGAATCTGCGAACTCGCCGGCCAGCTTGCGGAACGCGGCCTTGGACTCCTCCAGTTTACCGTCGCGGAAACTCATCTCCGCAAGCTGGTAGGCCACATAGGCCGGGCCGCATCGGCCACTGACGGGCAATGGCATGGACCCCGGCAAGAGGGTCATGTCGCCTGCCATCAGGGGACCGGGCGCCAGGTTCAGTTGGCCCGGCGGCGGCGGGGGCATCTCGCCCTCTCCCGCAGCAGGCAGATGGGCCAGCTTCGTGTACGCATCGGTGGCGGCGGGGTAGTCGCCCGCTGCAAAGGCGCAGTCGGCCAGCCCCCAGGCGGCCTGGATCGAGGCATCGCCGCCGCGACGCTGGATCACCTCGGCATAGATGGTGCGCGCCTCCTCGACGCGATGGACCTCATGTAGGAGCAGGTCGGCCAGCATGAGGTCGCCCCGGTCGGCGATGGCCGACGGCAGGCCGGGCTTGCGGTGGGCGCGCAGCACATCGATGGCCGCGCGAGTGTTGCCGGCCAGGACATGTGCCCGCGCGACGCGCTGAGCCACGGCGGCCTCCTGCATCGGGTCGATCTTCTCGGTCAGGACGCGTTCCAGCGCGTCCACCGCCGCCGGCGAGCCGTCCTGCTCCAACTCCTGAGCGAGTTGCAGCAAGAGAAAGCCCCGCGTCTGGGCGTTGGCGATGGAATCGAAGGCCTTCAGGGCTTCGGAAGCCTTCGCGCCCCCGGCCAGTTGTGCCCTTGCCAGCGCCGGGGCGGCGAGATCAGGCAGTTTCCCCTCGGCGGCGTGCCGCAACAGGACGCGGCACACATCTTTCGCCGCGACCTCATCCCTGGCGAGGGCCGTCAGTCGCCCGGATGCGTAAGGCCCCTCGTTGGGGGCGCTCATCGCAACCAGGTACTCCTCGGTTGCCTTGTCGAACTGCAGTGCGCCCTCATAAGCTTCGGCGAGGGCCCCTGCAAACATCGTGTCGAGGTTTGTGGTCGCTCTTGCTTCTGTATATATGGAGATCGCTTCTCTATATAGTGAATGCTCTGTCAGGATACGCCCGTACTGATAGACACTGCGGGCATCCGCAGCCTTATAGTGTGTCGCCGCCTTCCAGGTCGCCATCGCCTCATCACTGTGGCCGCCTTTGGCGAGGGCGTCGCCGAGCGCGATCCCGACAAACTGATCGTCCGGCTGCAACTTGACGAGACGCCGATAGAACTCGGCGGCGCGGTCGAACTTCGCGGCCTGAAGAGCCGTGTCCGCCGCGGTGCGGAGGGTTGCGACATCGTTGGGGTCAGTAGCGAGGATACGCTCCTGAGCCTGCAGGGCCTCTTCCGCGTCGCCGGCCCGTGAGGCGAAGAGCGCCAGGCGGCGCAGGGCGGGCAGGTCGCCGCCGGCGGCGGCCTTGCGGGCCTCGGCGAGCAGCTTGTCAACTGTGCCCTGGTCCTTGCAGGTGTCGAACAGCACGGTTAAGACGCCGGGGTCGGTGGGCTTGGCCTTCAGCACGTCGCGGCAGACGCCGATGGCCCGCTCGAACTGCCCCTTGTCGCGAAGGCCGATCGCGAGGCGCATGAGGATGTCGGTCCCCTCGGGGGCGGCTGCTGCGGCTTTGCGGGCGCTGGCTTCCGCGCCGGCGTAGTCGCCCGCGTCCAGCAGGTACTGCGTCAGCATGATGCCGGCCTGGGAGTCGACGATTCCGGCGGGCAGCAGGTCAATATACCGCTTCAGGCAGTCGGCGGCCTTGGCGCTGTCGCCGAGGCGGCGGTAGAGGCGCGAAAGGGTGAAGTAAAAGTCCGATGGCGCCCGCTGGCCCTGCGGCACGGCCTTGATCCCCGCCTGGCAAGTCGCTACCGCCCCGTCGATATCCCCGGTGCGCTCCTGGAGAGCCACGATCTGCCGATAGACGCGGACAGGGTCCGCCGCCTTCGGAGGCAGTTTCAGGAGACGCTCGTAGGCGGCGATGGCGCGCTTGGTGTCGTTGGCAGCCTGGTACATTGCGGCGAGGTCATTGAGCACGGCGGCGCGCGCCTGGTCGTTGGCGGCGGCATTGTAGGCGCGCTCATAGGCCAGGGCGGCTTGTGTCGTGTCGCCTTGTAGGCGCAGGCTGCGCGCATCGGAGACGGCCTGGCCGTAGGCGTCCGGGGCCTGCGCAGGCGCAACCTGGGCGTGAAGGGGGGCGCAGGCCAAGAGGCACGCCCCCGCCACGGCCACGAGAGCCCATCCGCGATGCCGGCGGCCTGTCGTCCGCTGACTCGCCGGCCGTCTTTCGTTCTCGTCAGGTCTGTGAACGCGCGGTTCACCGCGCGTGCCGCGCCATGAATGGCGCGGCCACACGGTGCTGGAGGATGGCATGATCGGAGGCGGGGGATGTGGCGATCCCCTGCGTCTTAGAACGCCGTAAACCGGCATGACGATTGTCTCGCATCTTTCATTGGCTGGCTTTCGCCGTCCACCAGGGGTCGTTATACCAGGCCTTCACGCCCTCGACCTTCGCGCCGGGGCCGTTCAGCACGCGCTCGAGCGTGCCGCCGATCGCTTGCCTGCGGGCCATCAGGACTGCCGGGTCCTCCGTGTACTTGGTCCAGCCGGCGGTCACGGCGCGCAGATCGAGCGCCTGGCGGCACTGCTCGGCCAGCTTCGTGTCCCCGGCCTTCGCCAGCCCGCAGGCTTTCTCCGCCAGCATGACCATCATGTCGTAGTCCTCGATGCCGTCGCGGGTCAACTCCCAGCGCACCGAGTTCACCGGGCCGTCGGCGCCGGGGTAGATCATCGAGCCGTCGGAGTTGCCGCCGGGGTAAGTCAGCGGCTCCTTCCAGGGGTCCTTTGGCCAATATGTCGTCGCCCAGTACAGAAAGCCCGTGATGTCGTGGGAGAAGAGCTGCCAGTACAGCATCCGCTGCTCGATGCCCGGGTAGTCGATGCCCCAGCAGTTCAGGTACGGGTTCTGGGCCGAGATGCACACATAGGCCCAGATCTCATCGCCTAGCTTCTGACGCTCTTTCAGGAAGACGGGTTCGAAGCAGTCGCTGTGGGGCACATGGATGTTCACGAAGCCGGCGAGGTCTTTGTAGACCGGGTTGCCTGGCTCGATGGGACGGCTGGCGCCGTAGCCGTAAGTCAGCAGGCACTTGAGCTTCGGGGCGACTTCATGCACGAGGCCGAAGGCTTGCTTGACCTGTGGGAAGGCGGCCTTGCCCGGCTCGTCGATGGTGTAGATGTACGCGTAGTCGAGCCAGCCCTTCTCCTCCAGATGGGCCTGGGTCTGGCGGAGTATCTCCTTGCAGCGGGCGATGCGCTGCTGATCCTCGACCGCCTCGACCGTGCCCCAGCCACCGGGCAATTGCGCCCAGGAGATGTTGAAGGCGTTCTGGCCGTGGGCGAGGTAGAACTCGACGTCGCGGTCGAACTTCGTCCAGTCGATCGTGACCTTGCCGCTGTCGTCGGTCTTGATGTCCGGCGTGGCGATGTTCTGGTCGCTGCAGCGATGTTGCAGCGAGTTGAGCCGATAGGCTCGGGCGAGCTGCTCCCGGTCGGTGTCCTTGCCCTCCTCGAAGTCGGGGTTCGGAAGCACGTTTACATCGGCCGCTGCGCCGACCGGTGCGAGACGGGCGTCATCCACCCACACCGTTCCGGTCTTGTTCACGCGGATGTAGATGCGCCTCTCGCCGTCCTTGGAGTTCAGCGCCCAGCGCGCCTGTTTCCACTCGCCCTCGGACGGCGGGAAATCCGCTCCCTGCGATTGCCCGTCAAGGGCCCCCACGCCGGTGTCCATCATTCCCTGGGTGCGGTACCAGAAAGTCAGCTCGTAGTCGGTGTTCGGCGTCAGTTTGAGCGGCTCGGTGTACCAACAGAAGCGCGGAGCCTCGACCGTGCCGGGTTCGATCTTCGTCGAGGTGACGCGCAACGACCGGCTGCCTTTGTGCTTGACCTGGGTGTCGAAGGCGGCGACGAAGTCCGCCGTGCCGAAATAGTTCTTCTTCCCGGTGACGTCATCGCCGACCCAGGCCCCGCCGATCCAGTCCTTCGGCACGCCGGGCGCGGCGACCAGGTCATGGCGCGGCCAGACGAGGCTCCAGATGATCTGCCAGTCGCTCTTCAGGCGAGACGCCAACGGCAGCGCGAAGTTCCAGACTCGCGCGCTCAGATCGATCTGCGTCGGCTTGGCGTTCCGTGGCGTAATCGTGATCTTGCCCCGGTAGATGCCCGCAGGCTGGTCGGGGGCGGCGTGGACGGTGACCCAGAACGAGCGCAGTTGGTTGCGTGGGATGTCGACCGCCGAGTTCGGCAGCAAGGGATCGGGGATCATGCCCTTGGGCAGCTTTGCGCCGCCCGAGGGCTTTTCGATGTTGGCGTATCCGACGAGGTTCACCGTAAGGTCTGCGGCAGCGATGCGCGCGCCCTTCGGCCCGCCCAGGTCGGAGACGGCGCAGGTCACTGCACTCAGGTCGTCGGCCACCGGCACGACCACGATCTGCGTCGCTTCATAGCTGTTCTTCGCGAGGGTGATGTCGGCGCGACTGCCGGGGGCGCCGTTGTAGGGCTGGTCGTAACGCACCTTGTTCATGGGCGTCTCAGGGCACACCACGTAGCCCCGGTCGGCCGCGGCGGCCTCGAGACGCAATCGGCCGGTCTGGTCCGAGAGTCGCTGCAGCTCACCCTCCGCTCGGTCGAGACGGGCGCTGATGTCGCGGAGGTCCTCCGGGTTCAGGCGGGCACTCGCCAGTCGCTCGCGGAGCTTGCCCAGAGCACTGGACTGCGCCTGCACGCTCGCCTGGAAGCGCCGGGCAGAGTCCGTCTGCCGGTACGGCTCCGCTGCGGCAAGCAGCGCCTCGGCGCTCTTCAGCCCGCTGCCGGTCAGGTCGCGCAGGGCTTTCGCGATCAACGGCACGTAGTCGAGCTTCATGCCGGTCAGCGTTCCGAAGTTCTCCGGCTCGTGGAAGCCGCTCTTGCATGGCGACCATGACGACACCTCGCCGTGCGGCTGCTCCTCGCGTCCGAAGTTGATGCGCCAGGTCTCGCCGACCGAGGCGTCGATGCCCAGCAGGGCGAGCGGGATGGCGATCTGGGCGGTCCAGCCCTTCGCGTCGCGGCTCGTAGCAACCTTGGCGTCGCTTTCCCAGCGCGGGTCCTGCCCGATCTCGTCGCGGAAGGTGCCTGCTGCGTTCACGACGAAATGATAGTATATCTGGGGCTTTGCGGCAGATGGGGCGATGAACAACTCCACGCAATCGTCGGTGTAGACAGGACCGTCGTGGGCTGTGACCTTGGTCACGAGATTCGCCATGTTGTCCTCGGCGCAGATGAAGCCCACATAGAGCGTCTTGCCGTCGCACAGAACTGCCACGTTGGTCTGCTGCGTCGCCGGCGCGTCTTTGCCCAGAAGCGTGAATGCGCCCTGGAACGGGGCCCCGGGCCAGGCAAGATGGGTGGCGGCTGCAGGAGGGGCAGGGGGCCTCTCGATCATCGAGACAGAGATTGCCCGACCGTCCGCAAGGCAGCAGGTCCCGCCTGCCCCTACAACGAACAATACGAGTATGAAAGCGGGAAGTTTTCGCATCATGCACCTCGCGCCGTGATTGGTAAGACTGGACGAGCGTTTCGGCGCGGTGCGCCGCAGTTCCTCCCATACAATCCGGGCGGACTCCGATGCCGACTTCGCCCACGCGCAGCGGAAAGGGACAAGCCATGAGATGCCTGCTTCGCTCGGCCGCGATCGTGGCGCTGGTCGTGGGCGCCGGGTTCACGGCGGCTCAAGCCGACCTGTTGGAGTACGTCGCCAAGCCGGACGCGGCGTACAAGTGGGACAAGGTCTCCGAGCGCGACCTCGGACAGGTTACGCTTACCAACCTGCACATGGTCTCGCAGGTCTGGCAGGGCATCACCTGGGAGCACCGGCTGGCGGTCTACCGCCCCAAGGCGCTGGCCCACCCCGACACCGCGGCGCTGCTCATCACCGGCGGCAACGGCGGCCCGACGGAGGACCAGATCGCCACGGCCATCGCCACCCAAACTGGGTGCGTGATGGCGATTCTGTTCAACATCCCCAATCAACCCCTCTACGGCGGAAAGACCGAAGACGCCCTCATCGCCTACACCTTCGCGCAATATCTGCAGACCGGCGACGAGAGTTGGCCGCTGCTGTTCCCGATGACCAAGAGCGCGGTTCGGGCGATGGATGCCGTGCAGGCCTTCGCGATGCAAGACCAGCAGCAGGGGATCACTCGGTTTGTAGTCACCGGCGCGTCGAAGCGCGGGTGGACGACGTGGCTGACCGCCATCGCCGACCCGGCGCGGGTCGCGGCGATCATGCCGATGGTCTACGATAACCTGGACCTCGGGAGGCAGATGCCGCACCAGCTCGAGGTCTGGGGGCAGTATAGCGAGCAGATCGCCGATTACACCCGCCGGGGCCTGCAGCAGCAGTTCGCCACCGAAAAGGGCAGGAAGCTCGCGATGATGGTTGACCCATACACCTATCGCGACCGGGTCACGATGCCCAAGCTCATCATCAACGGCACCAACGACCCGTACTGGGCTCAGGACGCGCTGAATATCTACTGGAACGATCTCAAGGGCGACAAGTGCGTGCTGTACGACCCGAACTGCGGCCACGGACTGCAGGACGTCACGCGGGCGCTCGGCGCCGCGGCAGCCTTCACGCGCTGCATTGCAAGCCGCGAGCCGCTGCCGAAGATGAACTGGAAACATTCGGACGACGGCACGAACGCGCGCCTGCAGATTCGCGCGGGTCCCGGAGCGAAGGAGGCCCGGCTGTGGGTGGTGCAATCCGCCACGCAGGATTTCCGTAAAGGCACGTGGGTGTCCGTCCCGATGACGCAATCGGGCGCGGAGTTCGTGGGTGAGACACCGAAGCCGAAGACGGGTTTTGCGGCAGTGTTCGGTGAGGTTACTTTTGAGCAGGAAGGGCGGCAGTTCAGCCTTTCGACGCAGATCAGGATTCTTGGCGCGCCGAGGTAGAGCGCTTGGAAAAAAGGAGGGATATCAGGGCAGAGACAAGTAAGAAGCAGATGAGCCGATGCAGACCAGCCGTTCAGATCACAATGGTATCCACCAAGAGAGGGTGAATACAATGGAACGACGTGGTTTCACGCTGATTGAGCTTCTTGTTGTGATCGCGATCATCGCGATCCTGGCGGCGATTCTGTTTCCCGTCTTCGCCAGGGCTCGCGAGAAGGCAAGGCAGACGAACTGCCTCTCGAACATGAAACAGCTTGGCCTCGCTGCCGCCATGTACTCCACCGACTACGACGGGATCATCGTTCCCGGCTCCGTGCCTGTAGCGGGAGTGGCCGGCAATGGCTACTGGTGGATGGTCATCATCGAGCCGTACATCAAGAACTGGCAGGTTTTGCTCTGCCCCTCGTACAAGTGCAGTTACAATGGCGTCGGAACATGGACCGGCGCAGGCTTCTGCGGCGACACCGCGGGAGGCACCTCGACCTGCGACAATCCGCCGCGCGGGCGCTTCGTGGGAGGGTACGGCATCAACAGGGGCGTCGCCCCGACGGGAGGGCCGGCCGGCCAGAAGGAATCGTTGGTCTCATCACCCGCAAGCTGCATCCTCTTCGCAGAATCGATGTGTGTCGTCGCATGCCATTCGTCTAACGGCTGGCCGGGCAATGCGGATTGCCGGGGCGAGCCAACGCATAACGGTGGTATCAACGTCACGTATGTTGACGGACATGTTAAATGGCTGGGCAGGCAGATCGACACGACTCAGGCCTCAGGATCACGGCTCGTATCGTCGGAACCTATCACCCAATGGGAGCTTAATCCGGGTTAGGACCCGCGAAGAAACCATTGACGAGCGCGGCGCGCTTGGCTTATACTCTGAACAGTCTCATGTACGTTTGCGCATGGGGCACAATCGAATACATACGCAATGATGGGGAGGAGTAGGCGGCACGCGCCGGTTCGAGAGAGCCGACGGTTAGGTGAAAGTGTCGGCACCGTGCGCCCGCCGAAAGTCGCCCCGGAGCTGCAGCGCTGAACGTGGCCCGTATCGCGCCATAGTAAGCGCCGCCGGGAATGCCCGTTATAGCATCGTGGCTGTCTTGCCCGGATCGGGCGACGGTCACCAGAGAGTCGAAGGTCTCCGCCATGCGGCGGGGTCGGCCTTCGGAACCTGGGTGGTAACGCGGGAAGACTTAGGCTTCTCGTCCCATAGTGGACGGGAAGCCTTTTTGATTCGGGGTTGGGGGGACGGCTTCCTACCCCCCTTGCCTCCCTCCCTCGTAGGGAGGGAGGTAACGGCCAACGGCGGACGGCTACGGCGCCTCACCCCCGGCCCCTCTCCACGGGGTGGAGAGGGGAACGGCTACGGCTTCCTACCCCCCTTGCCCCCCTCCCTCGTAGGGAGGGGGGTAACGGCCAACGGCGGACGGCTACGGCACCTCACCCCTGGCCCTCTCTATGGGGTGGAGAGGGGGGAACGGCTACGGCTTCCTACCCCCCTTGCCCCCCTCCCTCGTAGGGAGGGGGGTAACGGCCAACGGCGGACGGCTACGGCACCTCACCCCTGGCCCCTCTCCACGGGGTGGAAAGGGGGGAACGGCTACGACAAACGGCCACGGCCAACGGCTACGGCACAACGCGAAAGCGAGGTATCCTGATATGCGCAGCACGAAGGTCTTTGAAGGAGTTACCAGAGCCCCGGCGCGCGCACTTATGCACGCTTGCGGCGTCACAGCGGAGCAGTTCGGCAAGCCGTTCATCGGCATCGCCAACAGCTACACCGACCTGGTGCCCGGACACGTCGGGCTGCAGGACCTGGCCCGCGCGGTCGAGATCGGCGTCGCGGCCGCCGGAGGCGTCGCCTTCAACTTCGGCATCCCGGCGATCTGCGACGGCGTGGCGATGGGGCATGAGGGCATGTTCTACTCCCTGCCCAGCCGCGAACTCATCGCCGACAGCATCGAGAGCATGGCGATGGCGCACGGCCTCGACGGCCTCGTGTTGCTGACCGCCTGCGACAAGATCACCCCCGGCATGTTGATGGCCGTCGGGCGGCTCGACATCCCCGCGATTGTCGTTACCGCCGGACCGATGGTCTCGGGCCACGCGCAGGGACGCCGGCTGTCGCTTGTCGCCGACACCTTCCAGGCTGTGGGCCGATACCAGGCAGGCGAGATCACCCTTGATGAACTGCACGAACTAGAGCAGTGCGCCTGCCCCGGGCCGGGCTCATGCCAGGGCCTGTACACCGCCAACACGATGGCGTGCGTCGCCGAGGCGATGGGGATGTCGCTGACCGGTTGCGGTACGGCGCTCGCAGGGCTGTCGAAGAAGCGGCAGATCGCCTATAAGAGCGGCGAGCGCATCGTGCATCTGGTGCACAATAACATCACGGCGCGCACGATCATGACCGAGGGCGCCATCCGCAACGGCATCCGCATCGACATGGCCCTCGGCGGCTCGACCAACACCTGCCTGCACATCCCGGCGATCGCCCACGAGGCGGGCCTGGATATCGCGCTGGAGACCTTCGACGAACTGTCCAAGGTGACCCCGCAGATCACCTCGATCCTCCCCGGCGGTGAGCATTTCATGGAGGACCTCGAGTTCGCGGGCGGAATCCCGGCCGTGCTCAACGTCCTGCACGACAACCTTGATGACGCGATGACCGTCAACGGCACGACCATCAAGCACATCGCCGCCGCGGCGAAGGTGGAGGACAGCAACGTCATCCGGTCAATCGACAATGCTTACAAGCCCGAGGGCGGTATCGCGGTGCTGCGCGGGAACCTGTGCCCGGACGGCGCGGTCGTGAAGCAGTCGGCCGTGAGCCAGCAGATGCGCAAGTTCCGTGGGAAAGCCATCTGCTTCGAGTCCGAGGAAGACGCGATGGACGCGATCATGGACAACCAGATCCCGGACGGCTCGTGGTGCATCGTGCGCTACGAGGGCCCCAAGGGCGGCCCCGGGATGCGCGAGATGCTCAATCCGACGGCGGCGCTGACCGGCATGGGCAAGGAGAACTCGGTGGCGCTACTCACCGACGGCCGGTTCAGCGGCGGCACACGCGGGCCGTGCATCGGGCACTGCTCACCGGAAGCCGCCGAGGGCGGCGTGATCGGCCTCATCCAGGACGGCGACGAGATCGACCTCGACCTCGATGCGCGGCAGCTCAACCTGATGGTCAGCGACGAGGAGATCACCCGCCGCAGGGCCGTCTGGGTCGCGCCTGAGCCGAAGATCAGGACCGGGTGGCTGTCGCGGTACGCCAAGAACGTGACGAGCGCGAACACGGGGGCCGTGATGAAGTGAGGCAGGAGTTAGGAGTCAGGAGTTAGGAGTTGGGAGAACGGCGCACGGCATACGGCGCGGGCCGCGTGGCGCGGGCGTCTTGTTACTTACCGTAGGCGTGTAACTGCTATGTCTTCTCAGATTTGCGTAACCTTTTGTTTTCGCTATCCCGAATGTTGGCGATGTCTGCGGCATCCAGGCCGATGGCTGGTCG
>Ga0181520_10006772_pt1 | contig 17301 bp, 17 predicted proteins | sample PEATcosm2014_Bin_29_FD_132451 | JGI IMG/M metagenome (GOLD analysis project Ga0181520, IMG submission 132451) | Peatland microbial communities from MTU Mesocosm Facility, Houghton, MI, USA - PEATcosm2014_Bin02_30_metaG | ecosystem: Environmental > Terrestrial > Soil > Wetlands > Peat | place... | reverse complement strand
TGCAACTTTCCTCTCGGCCCGGCCTAATCTTGATCCACAATGGAGCCTTTTCATGGTTGACGTCCATACTTGCGAGCAGCGAAGCCGCAATATGTCTGCGATACGTGGCAAAGACACTAGGCCTGAGCTCTCCGTTAGAAGCATTCTTCACACTTTGGGTTACCGCTTCCGGCTTCATCGTAAAGACCTCCCCGGTAGACCTGATATCGTCCTGCCGGGATATGGCGCGATCATTTTCGTTCACGGTTGCTTTTGGCATTGCCATCGGTGCCGCTTTGGAAGAGTCCAGCCCGCCACTCGATCCGAGTTCTGGACCGCTAAAAGACAATCGAACGTGGACCGCGACCGCAGGAACAATAAGGCTCTCAGAAAACTTGGTTGGCGCGTAATGGTGATCTGGGAATGTGAGGTCAAGGCGCCGGAAAAAATCAGGGCGCGACTGTCGCGTTTCCTCGGGGAGTAGGCTTCGAATTACAAGTCCGCAAGCTCCGCCTAGAATGAAGGCATGATCTTCGAGTCGTTTCCTGTTGGTCCGCTGGCTTGCAACTGCACGATTTTGGGCGATGAGGAGAGCCGCGAGGCGATCGTGATCGATCCTGGAGACGAGGTGAGCTGCCGCCCCGCAAACCCGCTGACCCCTTAATCCGTCAGTGGATCCCCGCTCTCGCCGCCCGGGGGCTAAAGCCCAGATCATTTTTCGCGGTCTTTACGGCACGACTGAAGTCGTGCCCTGACACATGACGAAAGACAAAAGCAGGTCCCTCGGCACGGCTCGAAAAGCGCTTCGCTCGGGATGACACATCAGTGGGTGGGTTCGGCGGGCTGGCTCCGCCTACAATGGAGCGATGATCTTCGAGTCGTTTGGCGAGCGAGCCTAAAACCCTTTGCCCCTAGAATGTTGGATGGGAAGGGACCGGAGAACCACTTAGCTGCGGCGTGACGCTCGAAGCGTATTTGCTAGAATTCTGAAAGGCAAAATGAACACCTCAGTGCAAGCACAGGATTTTCTTAAAACCGCGCCGCTTGGCGGCCCGGAAAACAGGCCCAGGTCCATTGCGGAGGCCGGTGTACGGGAGACGATTCTCGAAGACATCGCGCTGAAGACTCTTTATCTGTCGGGTCCATTCTCCGTTCTCGATCTGAGCCAGAGGATCAGGCTGAGCTATGAGATAGCGGAGGAACTGGTTCGCCGGCTGCGCACAAAGATGCTGGCAGAAGTGGTTGGAATGAGCGCCACCGTTGCCAATATCGCCATCACGTCTCAAGGCAGAGCGCGGGCGCTGGAACTGCTGGCGCAGAGCCACTATGCGGGAGCTGCGCCGGTGACTCTGGCCAGCTACGTTGAGCAAGTGAAGAAACAGAGGGTGCGCAACGTGAGGGTTCACCAGGAGGATGTGGAGCAGGCCTTCGCGCACCTGGTGATGGACCCGAAAATCCTGGCGCAGTTTGGAGCGGCAATCAACTCCGGGTCGGGAATCTTCCTCTATGGTCCGCCGGGCGTTGGAAAAACTGCCGCTGCCGATTCCTTGTCGCGCGTGCTGGCCAAGGATGGAGTATGGATTCCCTATGCGCTTGAAGTGGATGGCCAGATTATTACTGTCTACGATCCAGCGGTTCATAAACGCATGGAGGAAACGGAAGCGGAGAATCGGGATGAGCGCTGGGTGCGCTGCCATCGACCTTCGGTTACGGTCGGCGGAGAGTTGACCATCGAAATGCTGGATCTGCAATTCAATCCAATTTCAAAATGCTATGACGGACCACCGCAGATGAAAGCCAACAATGGGGTCCTGATTGTTGATGATTTCGGGCGGCAGCGAGTGGCCCCTGACGAATTGCTGAATCGCTGGGTTGTTCCGCTTGACCGCGGGATCGAGTTTCTGACGCTGGTGGGCGGAATGAAGATTGAGATCCCGTTTGAAATGCTGGTGGTATTTGCGTCAAACATCGAACCGGCCAAGGTGATGGATCCCGCGTTCCTGCGAAGGATCCAAACCAAGATCGGGCTGGGCGCGATTTCAGATGGGCAGTTCTCGGAGATATTCCGCCGCGTGGCCGGCGACAATGGCCTGGAAGTCGACGCTGGGCTGCTGGATGAGCTGATCGTTATGATTCGCGACACGAGGCAGCAGGAGTTGCGGGCGTGCCAACCGCGGGATCTTGTGAACCAGGTTTTGTGGGCCGCTCAATACGAAGACCGGCCGCCGGAGATCAATTGTGCTGCCTTGATGCGCGCAGTCGACGCGTATTTTTTGCCACAAGCGTGAGCGGGTAGCATTGGCTGGGGCTGAAGATGGCGCAGCTCCCGAAGTGTAGAGCCGGCGATCTAATCAAGTCGCGAATCCTCTATTCGCACATCCTCTGGGTCGATTACCGCATGGGCTGGCGCTGAAGCAGAGTTGGTCGACTGTGCAAGGCGGGCTGCGCGTCGGTTGGGGCGGGTTGGCCCGATCGCCGAGGCGGGCTGCTGCGCCTAAAATGAAGCCATGATCTTCGAGTCGTTTCCTGTTGGTCCGCTGGCCTGCAACTGCACGATTTTGGGCGATGAGGAGAGCCGCGAGGCGATCGTGATCGATCCCGGGGACGACGTGAGCCGGATCGCGAAGCGCCTGAATGACCAGGGGCTGAAGCTGAAGCAGATTCTGGTGACGCATGGGCATATTGACCACGTGGGCGGAGCGCTGAAGCTGAAACGGCTGACGGGCGCGCCGATCTTTATGAACGCGGCCGACCTGCCGCAGCTCGACATGATGGAGGAGCAGGCGGGATGGCTCGGCGTGCGGGCTCCGGAGACTGCGCCGCCGGACGAAGGGCTGGCCGAGGGCCAGGTGGTGGGGCTGGAGCACTATCCGGCGCTGGTGCTGCACACGCCGGGACACACGCAGGGCTCGGTGTGCCTGCACTTTGCGCCGCTGAAGCTGCTGGTGGCCGGGGACACGCTGTTTGCCGGCAGCATTGGGCGGACGGATTTTCCGGGCGGGAATTTTGACGAGATTATGGCGTCGCTAAAGACGCGGGTGATGGCGCTGCCCGATGAGACGAGGGTTTTGCCGGGGCATGGGCCGCTGACGACGATTGGCCAGGAGCGGGAGGGGAATCCGTTTTTGCAAAGTTCAGAGGGCGGGCCGGATCTTGTTGACGAGTAAATATTTTCAATAAGTTATAGGAATTAGTTCAAGAAATGGTTGTTGTTGCCGGTCTCAACTGTTACGACCGTGATTCGTTCCCAAGTAGTCAATCAGGATGGCAACTCCGTTACTAAATTCGGACTCTGGCGCGAGCAGGCTGAGGACGAGCCAACCGCTCTCCGGAAGGCCAAAAAAGTAGCCCGGATGGACCCAGACTCCGCGATCGAGGAGAGCCAGAACCGTGTGGTCGTCGGGTTGGAGGGCGGGGATGCGGAGGATGGCGTACCAGCCGCCTTCGACCGCGAGGCGCTGAACGGCGTCTACGGTCCCGATCGCTTGGTCGAGGACGGCGAGGTTGGCGGCGACTCGGCCGCGGATTTGCTGCTGGATGGCGGAGCGGCCGGCGAGCCACGCGGGCAGAGCCCACTGGACAGGGGCGTTCATGGAGAGGAACGTGTCGGCGATGACTTCGAGGCGGGCGAGGGATTGGTCGGGAGGTTGGCCGGGGGCTTGAGCGCGGGCTTGGTAGGGAGCCTCGTTGACGGCGGGTATGACGGCAATCCAGGCGGCCTTCATCTGCGGGAGGGCGGCAATTTTGCTGAGGCCGCTGACGACGTAGACGGGGACGCCTTCGAGGCCGCGGGCGAAGCTCTGGGGCTGCGCGGTGAAAGTGGCGGGTTGCGCGGTGGGGTTCGCGGGCTGCGCGGGGTTGTCGGGCTGGGCGGGGAAGTTCGAGTCCGCAAGGTTGGGGCTGAAGCTGTAGTCGAGGAAGACCTCGTCGACGATGAGGGGGAGGCGGAACTCGCGGCAGAGCCGGGCGAGTTGCTCGGCCTCGGAGGTTTTGGTGAAGTGGCCGGTGGGATTGTTGGGGTGCACGACGACGATGGCGCGCGTGCGCGGAGTGATGGCGCGGCGGATGCTTTCGGGGTCGATCTGCCAGCCGTTCTCGTAGACCAGCGGCACCGCCTTGAGGCGGACGTCGTCGAGGGCGGCGAGGAAGTCGAAGAGGGGGTAGCCGGGTTGGAGGATGAGGACTTCGTCGCCGGAATCGCAGAGCAGGCGGAAGAGAAAGCTGTAGGCCTCGCTGGTGCTGGTGGTGAGGACGATTTGCTGGGGATCGAGTGCGACGCCGTGGTCAGCATAGTAGGCCGAGACGGCCTGGCGAGCGGGGAGAAGGCCGTTAGGCTCGGGGTCGTAGCGGAGGGCGCGGGGATCGGTGAGCGCGTCGAGCAGGGACGGCGGGTAGGCGAAGCCGCAGCGCGTGGGATTCGAGGCAGTGAGGTCAGCAATCGGGAGACCGGATTCGAGGCGCTTGCGGTGCGCGCGAGCCAGGTCGGTCGTTTCCGTGTTCCAATTCGTTCGTTCGGAAAAACGCATCGGATTCGTTTCTGTGGGGGTTCGGGCCGGGTTGATCGGATTCGGCGGCCCGCGAACTTTCATCATCCACAATGAGAGAGGCGCCCACTCCAACGATACATGGGCGACAGACGCGGGCTACTTGGGGCTATTCAGCTGAAGTTGGCGAGGTGATGTTAGAACCGGTCTCATAAGCCATCTTCGCCAACTCGCTGGAATCATGGGATCCGTTTTGTTGTTGAGTCCCATTGTTGCGCACAATGCTCCAGAGGCATTTATGAGACCGGTTGTGGTGAGGTGACGTTGGCTCTGCGCGCGGTGATTTTCGATTACGGAAGAGTGTTGACGGGGCCTCCGGATCCGGCGGCTCACGATGCGCTGGTGCGGATCACGGGGCTTTCTTCGGATCGGCTCGACGGATTTTATTGGGCCGATCGGCAGGCTTACGACGAAGGGAAGATGACCGGTCTCGAATTTTGGCGGAAGCTCGCGCGTGAGGCAGGGCTTGAGTTGAGCGAGCCGGCGATCGTGGAGCTGAACGAGTGGGACGCACGGATGTGGACACGCGGAGATGCGGCGATGTTGGCGTGGCAACTCAAAATCAAGCAGCGCGGCCTGCTGACGGCCATCGTTTCCAATATGGGCGACGCGGTGCACGAGCACATGGAGCGCGAACTGGACTGGCTTTCGCGATTCGATGTGCTGGTGTGGAGCTATCAACTTCGCGTGGCCAAGCCGGATGCGGCGATTTATCGGTTCGCTCTGGAGCGGCTGGGAACGCGGCCGGAGGAGACGCTGTTTCTCGACGACAGGGCGGAGAATGTGGATACGGCCGTAGCGCTGGGAATGAGGGGGCTGGTTTTCTCGACGGTGGAAAAGCTGCGTGCGGATCTTATCGATTCCGGGCTGAGCAAGGAGCTGCCGTTGCCGTGACGCGGATTTCGGCAGTGCGGTAGTGGGTCAGTTTGAAAGGACCTCCCCTCAGGGGCTAAAGCCCACAATCATTTAGCCGCGTTTGCGGCACGACTGAAGTCGTGCCCTGACACTTCGTGCTCCTTCGAAGCAGTTCCCTCGAGCCTGCGAAGCCCAAAATTAATCTGCCGCGTTTACGGCAGTCGGGGATGAATCCCCGACCTACCAGTCGTGCCCTTTCAAATCAGATTCAGACGCACCCACTACCATCAGCGCGTGGCGCCTTGCCGCTTGCTGCCAAGATGATGGTCAGTGCGCGATGCTTCGCCGCTTGCTGCCCAGATGATAGGTGAGCCCCATCGTCGCGTTCATCACGTCGAGGCCGGGGTTGACCGGAACAATGAAGCCGTCGGAGAAATGAAAGTCGCCGAACAAGCCGAGGCGGAGATCGAAGCGCTCGTTGATCCGGACTTCAAGCCCTGTGGCCGATTGCAGGCTGAGGTTCTCGTAGGTGGTTTTCGATGAGAGCGGCTTTTGCGCAAACACGAGAACGCCGCCCTTCGCCATCAGGTAAGGTTTGATTCGCTTGCCGTCGCGCCACAGCCAACGAATGCCAATCGGTGAAATGTCCACTCCGGGGACGGTCTTCCGGCTCGCGCTCTCGGTACTGCCCCAAATATTCATCACCGTCGGCTGATTCAGGAGAACCATCGGCAGCACCTCTGCGACGTAATCCACACGCGCCTTGAGAAAATGGCCCCATGAGTGGCGATCGTATTCGACGCCCGCGTCGTAGATCTTGCAATTTTCGCCGGAAGCAAAGATGCGGTAGTTGCCGTAAGAAACCAGGCCTTCAACGGTAATCTCGCTCTCCACTGGCGGCTTGGAGGGGTGGTCTGACGCGGAGACCAGCGGCGTTACGAGCATCTCTCGTGGCGGGTTGGCATCCTGAGTCAATGCCTGGTGCGGCGCGACAATGAAAAGTGCGCCGACAGCGCACACGAGCGCGATGGCGGAATGGCCGGCAGTGCCGGGCCGGGCGAACGCGGGGGTGTAAAGAGAGCCGCACCCTCTATGCCGCATGGAAAAGCAACCTCTTGTTATTGAATTGCCGCACGAAAACCAGAACGGGGAAAACGAACGTCGCGGCTAGTTTAGTGGTGTGATGCAGCCGGTTCAACGAAGAAATGCCTGAGTGGCTCACGCTGGTAACTTCGCCAAGGCCGCGCACGCCGGCTAGGTCTCTCTGCCGAAGAATGCCGGATCGTCAGCGAATGACGTGAGCGTCAGGTGAACCGCAGGTCTTAGAGGAGCGCCGCGTCTTCCCGCCTTCACATCAGTGAAAGTGGATACCGGGGCCGAGAAATGCGACAAACAAGATCGCGGCGAGGGCGGCTGCGGCGATCCATGCGGGGCTGCGGGGAATGGGCGGGGCGAGCGGTGAGGCGGGATCGGAGGTGAGTGTGGCGCGGAAGTGGTCGAGCTGCGTGACGCCGAAGGATGAGGCTGCGGCGGGCGCTGCGGCGATGAGGATGTTGATCCATCCCTCAGGGTTGAATGCTCCGGCGATCGAGGCGATGACGAGCGCTGACAGAAATGGGATGAGCGTGATGCGGTGCAGACGATCGAGACTTGCGTGATTGCTTTCGCCGCGGAAAGGGCGGATAGCGACGGCGAGCCTGAAGAGAAAGAGCCAGTAGAGCGAGACGCTGCCGACGATAAGCAGAGCGCGCCAGGGCCAGGCAGGCGCAAGACCGGCGATGACGCCGGCCCAATCGCCGAAGAGTGCCACGCCGCTATAGAACGGATAGGCCGCGGCGAAGAGCAGGTTGAAGGCGGCGAGCAGAATAAAGAAGTACAGCAGTGACGGCGCGGCTTTGCGGGCCAGGCGCGTGCAACCCAATGCGAGCAGGCCGAGGATGACGTTGGCGATGCCTCCTCCGGCGGGAATCCAGCGGCTGTAATGACCGCTCGTGGAGAGGTAGCTGGAGGTGAGCAGGACGGGCGTGCCGCCGACGGCGAGGGTGGCCAAGCCGTGCCCCAGGGCTTCGTGGGTTGTGTCGGCCAGGATGAAGGCAAGAACGCCGAGAGCGATCAGCGTGAGTGTGTTGTCTCGGGGGTTTGTCTGCATTTGCGCAGTATACGGGAACTTTCTGAGCCATTTTTACTCTTCAGGAAGCCTCTGTATCGTCGTTCTGCAGGCATGCAAGCGCTGCTTGGCGATCGAGTTTCCATCGATCGGGCAGCTAGTTGGAGGGATCGCCGGATTGCCAGAGAACTCCGCCGGATCGCTGCGAGCGGCGAGGCGCTGGTTGCGGGCATTGATCGGGGGCGCTGATCGTGCGGATCGGAACTACGATGCCATTCCCAGGCCGACGAGATTGGCGGCGGCGATGATGACAAGGATTCCGGCCCATAGGTGGCGAATGGGCCTGCTGCGCACGCCCTTCCACTCGCCGAGTGCGAGGCCGACGAGGCCGCCGCAGAGCACATAGATGCTCATGTGCAGCATCCAGTTGACGTAGCCGAGCCGCTGCGGAATGTTGGCCGCGCCCCATGCGTAAAAGAAGAATTGAAGGTACCACATGATTCCGCCGGCCGCGGCCAGCGAGCCATTCTTAAGGAGTATCGCGCGCGGCTGAGCGAGATCGGCGCGAAGAGAAATCTCCTTTTTGAAGGCCAGCCGTATAAAGCAGTAGCTCAGGTTGATGACTGCGCCGCCGCCCATGATGAGCACATAGCTGGGCAGCGCCGCGTAAAGCGAATTGACGCCGACGTGTTGCGCAGCCGCGGCGATGGGCTTGGCCGCATCGATAGCGAACGACATGCCCGACGAAAAAATTCCGCACATGACGGCGAGGGCGAGGCCGAGTTTGACATTGAATTCCTGCGCCCCGACGCCGAGTTGCACTTCTTTCTGATGGCCGGCATAGGAGACGACGGCCACACCGATGACGGCTACCACAACACCTGCCATTGTGAACAGGCCGCTGCGTGTCGAGAACAGCATCGCGGCCTGGCCGTGAATGAGGGGCGGGACCAACGTGCCGACAATCAGCGTGACGCCGATGGCGACGCCGATGCCCAGCGACATTCCCAGGTGGCGCATGGTGAGCCCATAGCTGACATTGCCAACGCCCCACATGGCGCCGAAGAGCGCAACGCGCAACATGAGGGCGGGATCGAGCGAGGCGTAGAAACCGGGGAAGTTCGGCAGCAGGAGATAGCTGACACCGATGGGGAGCAGAATCCAGGAGAAGAAACCGGCGATGGCCCAGGTGGTTTCCCACGACCACTTTCTCACCTTTTCGATGGGCGCATAGAACGAAGCAGCGCAGGCCGCTCCGATGATGTGCCATCCGATTCCTGCCAGGATCACTGTCGGCATTTGAACTCCATTTCTATTTGTCGCGGGCGGATTACAGGGGAAGCCAGCGGGCAATTTCAAAGCCTACCGGTTGCAGGGGCAGTTTGTATAGCGAAGGAAAACGTCAGCGCACCGCCTTACACTCTTTTTATGGCACTCCGCCTTTATGCCGCGACAACCAGTGCCGGAAAACTGCGCGACTTTCGCACGGCTGCGCTGGCCCATTCGGTCGCCATCGAGCCGCTTCCGGGGATCGAAACAATCCCGGCGCCGGAAGAGGATGGCGATACGTTTCTCGAGAATGCGGCGACAAAGGCGGTTTACTATTCGCGATTCGCGCCCGGGGAGCTGGTCGTGGCCGATGATTCGGGCCTGGAAGTGGACGCGCTCGGCGGAGCACCCGGCGTGCGCTCGGCGCGTTTTGCGGCGGACTCGGGGCTTGTGGACTCGCCGGACGCAAATGACAACACCGACGTGTGGAATAACATGGTGCTGCTGCAGAAGATGGAGGCTTTCCCCGACAAACTGCGGACGGCTCGCTACCATTGCACGCTGGTTGCCGCGCGCGATGGCGAGGTGGTTCAGGTTGCCGATGGCACGGTTGAAGGGATGATTCTGGATGCGCCACGCGGGATGTGCGGATTCGGCTACGATCCGCTGTTTTATTTGCCAGAGCTGGGCAAATCGATGGCCGAGATCGATCTTGAAACGAAGCTTGCGCACAGTCATCGCGGGCGGGCGATTGCGGCGCTGCTGGCGATGCTGGGTGCCTGAGGCATTCGGCGTTCAGGCCCGAAATCTCGGTCATTCTCAGGGACGACTGGCCGGGGGCACGACTCCGTTCATTCGCAAGTATTCGACCATCTGGCCATAGTGGTCGAACATATGAACCATGGCCTCGACGATGAGCGCCAGTCTCGTTACGGAAGTGGCCGACAAGGGCGAAATTGGAGACGGCTTAACGGGGATTTGGGTGTTGCCGATCGCGTCGATCGCCTGGCTCAAACGCGAGAACGAGCCGTTCAGGTAGTCGAAAATCTCCGCTTTCGTCCGCACGGATTCGGGTCCGAGCTCATCTCCGGCGTCGGCTGGCGGCTCTTCGCCCAGTGCCGCCGCTGCCAGGATGTAGTTGGTGGCTGCCAGATGTTTCACTTGCTGGCCAAATGTGCGCACTCCCGTGAACTCGCCTTCGGACGGCGCAAATCCATACTTATCGGCCGGCATGGCCTCTGCCGCGGAGACAACTTCCTTCTCCAGCGCTTTCAGGAGGATTTGCAGTGCGCGTTGTTCCTTTTGCGCGGAAAGAGCCTGGTCGCCGGATGCAGTGCCCGGTTTAGTAGCTGTGGTCGGGACGTCGCCCTCTTTCCCGCCCGGCTGAACCATTTGGGCCAGTGCCATTCCGTTGCAGGCCAGGCAAAGCATGCCCAGCAATAACCAGTTCAGATGCTTCATGTGCGTTCTCCTTTGGGCGGCAGCTTTGCGCCCGGCTTTCATTGGAAGACGGTACAACTTAAAGTCGACTTTAGGGCAAGCGTTATTTTCGTCCGGCAACTTTCAGCGCCAAATAGCGATCAGGTTTCCGTGATCTAGAATCAATCCGTGCCCCAACTTCTGATCTCCGAAGTCGCGCGACAAGCCGGACTGCAGGCGTCTGCGATTCGCTACTACGAAAAGATTGGACTGCTGCCTGCTGCCCAGCGCGCCAGCGGCCAGAGACGGTACGACGCGACAGTGCTCTATCGCCTTGCGGTGATTCAGCGGGCGCGGCAAACCGGATTTACGTTGGACGAAACCCGCAAGCTGTTCTTCGGTTTTCGCAGCACGACGCGCGCCTCGGAACGCTGGGAGGCTTTGTCAAAGAGAAAGCTGGCGGAGCTCGAGAGCTTGATGGAGGGGATAAAGACCATGAAGCAATTGCTCAAAAAGATGCTCGAAAACTGCCACTGCGACACTTTGGAACAGTGCGGCAAAGGGATTTATCAAAAGGGGTGCACTGGCGCTCCGACAAAATCGCCGCCTGCGAGTCGCCGATACGGCCGGCAGTGATCTTTCACGCAGGACTGACGCGGACCCTCCGTTGAGCTGGGACATGGGAATCGGTCTCATAAGCCATCTTTGTCGACTTGCTGGAATCATGGGCCCCGCCTTGACGGACCTAACGTCAGCCTCGAATAATGCGGGTGAACCAGACAGCGAGCTTCCGTCCCTCAATATAGGACTGCATGGGCTAAGACTAAGACTGCTTCGGCCCGCATCTCTTAGGAGCCAAACTCTTCATGGCAACCGTTCAACCCGCCGCGCCCCCTTCTGCGCATAGCGTCCGCCGCGGCGTTGAGCCGTTACGCGCGGGGAAGGGCACAAGTTTTATTTGGCACAAGCTGCATTCTCTGCTGGGCATCGTTCCCATCGGAGCGTTTCTGCTCGAGCACCTGCTCTCGAATTTTGAAGCGCTGAAGGGACCGATTGCATACGGCGAGCAGGTGAAGTTTCTGAACAGCCTGCCGCTGGTGCGCGTGCTGGAGTGGGTTTTTATCTTTCTGCCGATCCTGTATCACGGGATTTATGGCGTGTACATCTGGCTGCGCGGCAAATCGAACATTGTGTACTACCCGTGGGCGGGGAACTGGATGTATCTGGCGCAGCGCTACACGGGCCTCATCGCGTTTGCATACATTGGCTACCACGTGGCGACGCAGCGCTTCATGGGAGCGAGCCTGCCCGAAAATCCCGGCATGGCATTCGCCAAAGTGCAGCACGAGTTGGCGAACCCGTGGATCCTTGCTGTTTACGTGATTGCGATGACCGCCGTTTGCTGGCACTTTGCTTATGGCGTTTGGCTGTTCGCTGCGAAGTGGGGCATTACGCCGGGCGAGACTGCGCGGCGGCGCTTCGGTTATATCTGCGTTGCGTTTGGCGTGCTTCTGGCCGGGATGGGACTGGCCAGCATCTGGGCGTTTGTGGGGCCGAAGTATCAGAACGCGCCGGAGAACGTGCCGCTCGCGGTCAATACGATGCATGCGCCGGAGGTGGAGAGAATTGCTCGGGCATGAAGAGTCTGTTTGAGAAAGCGACGGCCGAGGAATTGAAGCAGCGGATGGCGAAGCTGACGCCGGAGACCCCGCGCCTGTGGGGCAAGATGAGTGCGGCGCAGATGCTGGCGCACTGCTCGGTGGCGATGGAAGTTTCGTTGGGCGACCGGGTGATGCGGCAGGTGTGGCTGGGCAGGCTTTTTGGCAAGCGGGCCAAGGCGAGCATGTTGAGCGGCAAGCCGGTGGGGCACAATATGCCGACGGACAAGGCTTACCTGGTGAAGGATGAGCGGGACCTGAATGTGGAGCGAGAGAAGCTGGCGGGATTGATTGACCGATTTCAGGCGGGCGGGCCGGAGGGATGCACGAAGCATTCGCACAGTTTTTTCGGGCCGATGCCACCGGAAGAATGGTCGGAGTTGAACTACATCCATCTCGATCACCATCTGCAGCAATTTGGGGTTTGAGGCGCAACAGGATTCGCGGCGGAAAGGCATAAGGAAGACGCATGGCAGCACCCAGGATCATCGTGGTTGGTGGAGGGCTGGCGGGACTTGCGGCGGTGATTAAGATCGCCGAGGCCGGCGGGACGGTGGACCTGTTTTCCATTGTGCCGGTGAAGCGTTCGCACTCGGTTTGCGCGCAGGGTGGCATCAACGCCGCCAAGAATCTGAAGGGCGAGGGCGACACCACCGCGCAGCACTTCGACGACACGATCTATGGCGGCGACTTCCTGGCCAACCAGACGCCCGTGAAGGCGATGTGCGAGGCTGCGCCGGCGATCATCGATCTGCTCGACCGCATGGGCGTGCCCTTCAACCGCACGCCCGAGGGGCTGCTTGATTTTCGGCGCTTCGGAGGCACGCTCTACCATCGGACGGCATTCGCCGGGGCGACCACGGGACAACAGCTTCTGTATGCGCTCGACGAGCAGGTGCGGCGCTACGAGGCCGAGGGCAAGGTACACAAGTTTGAGGGCTGGGAGTTTCTCTCCGCAATCATCGACGGAAAGGGCAACGCGCGCGGCATCGTGGCCATGAATCTGCGCTCCATGGAGCTGAAGGCGTTTGCTGCGGACGCGATCATCCTGGCGACGGGCGGAATTGGGGCGATTTTCGGGAAAAGCACAAACTCCGTGGTGTGCACGGGATCGGCGCAGTCGGCGGTCTTTCAGCAGGGTGCGTACTACGCCAACGGCGAGTTCATCCAGGTGCATCCGACGTGCATTCCCGGCGAAGACAAGCTGCGACTGATGTCGGAGTCGGCGCGCGGCGAGGGTGGGCGCGTGTGGGTGCCGCGGACGCCGGGCGACAAGCGCGCGGTGAAGGCGATTCCGGAGGCGGAGCGGTTCTACTTTCTTGAGGAGTGGTATCCGAAGTACGGCAACCTGGTGCCGCGCGACGTGGCGACGCGCGCGATTCACAAGGTGGTGTACGAGATGGGGCTGGGGCTCGACGGCCAGGCGATGGTTTACCTGGACCTGACACACATCGACCGCGAGACGCTCGACCGCAAGCTCGGCGGGATTCTCGAGATCTACGAGAAGTTCGTCGGCGTGGATCCGTGCCTGGAGCCGATGAAGATCTTCCCGGGCATGCACTACACGATGGGCGGGCTTTGGGTGGATTTCAACCAGATGACCAATATTCCCGGCATCTTTGCCGCGGGCGAGTGCGAGTACCAGTATCACGGCGCGAACCGGCTGGGCGCGAACTCGCTTGTGAGTTGCATCTTCGGCGGATTTATCTCCGGGCCAAACGCACTGCGATACGCGAAGAGCGTTCCGGCGGTGGAAGGCGACGGCGGCGCGGCGGCGGAAGTGGCGCGGCAGGCAGAGATCAACGACAAGCTGATCAAGAACGAGGGCGGCGAGAATCCCTTCAAGCTGTGGCGCGAGCTGGGCGAGACCATGACCGAGCACGCAACGGTGATCCGCTATAACAAAGACCTGAAAGAGGCCGACGAGAAGGTCGTGGAATTGCTCGAGCGCTACAAGCGCGTGAACCTGAGCGACAAGAGCCAGTGGGCGAACACGAGCTTCGCCTTTGCGCGGCAACTGAAGAATATGCTGGAGATTTCGCGGACGGTTACGCTGGGCGCCATTCTGCGCGATGAGTCGCGCGGCGCGCACTACAAGCCGGATTTTCCGGATCGCAACGACGAGCGATTCCTGAAGACGACGAAGGCGAGCTTCACCGGCAGCGCGGAAGGGCCGAAGTTCGAATTCGAGGAAGTGGACACGCAATTCATCAAGCCGCGGCCGAGACGCTACGACGCGGCGAAGTAAGTGCGTGGGTCTGGAGACCCACACTACAGCCGGTCTGGAGACCGGCGCTACAAGCGGCGAAGTGAGCACTGCGTGCGGGCATTGCATGCAGGCATTGCATGCAGCGGACTTTTGGACGAGAGTTGTGCAAGTGAGAGTGCGAGTGCGAATTGTGATTCAGTAGAAAGGGATCATGGCGACGAGGACAGTCACTTTTGAATTCAAGCGCCAGGCCAGCCCTGAGGCGGCGGCGGTGTGGGAAAAATTCGAGCTGGAGTGGCGGCCGGGGATGAACGTCGTATCGGCGATGATGGAGATCGCCCGGAATCCCGTGACGGCCGACGGACGGCCGACGACGCCGATCACTTACGATTCGAATTGCCTCGAGGAGATCTGCGGTTCGTGTGCCATGAGGATCAACGGCAAGGCGCGTATGGCCTGTTCTGCACTCGTAGATAATCTGGAGCAGCCGATCAAGGTCGAGCCGCTGACGAAGTTTCCTCTTGTTCGCGATTTGCAGGTCGACCGATCGGTTTTGTTTGAAAATCTGATGCGCGTGAAGGCGTGGGTTCCGGTGGACGGCACGTACGATCTGGGTTCGGGGCCGCGCGTCTATCCGCAGGAGCAGGAAGCGAACTACCCGCTTTCGAATTGCATCAGCTGCACGTGCTGCATGGAGGTTTGCCCGCAGTTCAACGATGTGACCGGGTTTGTTGGCGCGGCGACGATCGCGCAGGTCAAGCTGTTCAACAACCATCCGACGGGCAAAGTGTACAAGGAAGAGCGTCTGCGCGCGCTAGGCGGCGACGGCGGCATTCAGGAGTGCGGGTTCGCGCAGAACTGCGTCGAAGTCTGCCCGAAACAGATTCCCCTGACCAATGCGATCAGCGACGTGGGCCGCGACGTGATGGCGCAGAAGGTGAAGGACTGGCTCAAAAGCTAGGGCGGCGGCCGGTGCCGCCAACGATTTCGCTTGACGTCATGGCGATCCGCATCGGAGTATTTCAGCTGGGCGCACTTGAGTCGGACGAGAGTGGGCCGGCGATAACCCCTGATTCCCCAACAGGCCTTTAACGCGAACAGTTTGCGGCGAGTCGTTTCACCGGTCGCTGTGTGCGCATTTCTCCTGGGCATCAAAACAGCGAGGCCGCCAAACACACAAGGCAACTCTCTGTTTGCTCCACTTTGGCTGGAGCTTCCTGTCTTGCGGGTCATCGTCCAGGTTCACTTCTCTTGTGGAGCTGGAAACCACACCTTAAACACCAACGACCAAGGAGGTCTTGCAATGGGTTTACGTCACTTCTTCTGGGGCGCGGCACTGGCCGCGACACTCTCCGCATCGCTTGTTGCCCAACAAGCGCCGGTTGGATTTCACAGCATTTCCTGTGTGCGGGTCAAACCCGGGCAAACCGCTGCCTTTCACACACTTCTCAACGGCGACTACCACAAGGTTGAACAGGCCCACGTCGACTCGGGAAGGATCTCAGGCTTTATTGCGCTGCGCACCGTCATCCCCGCAGGGACCGATGCGGGGTGCGACTACGTTCTCGTCGCCTTCTATCCCGGCTTTCCGCCTGCGCCTCTCGGCGACGACGAGATGACGGCCGCCTTGCAAAAAGCCGGCGTCACTTCCACACTGCCGGAATGGCGCGATCGCATCTCAGCAGTTGCCGAGCTGGTCTTCAACAACATCACCCAGTATCAGGTGCTGGTTGGCGGATCGAAAAAGGGTGACTACCTGAGCTTCAACTCGATGAAGGCTGCCGATGTGAACGAGTGCGTCGCCTTGCAAAAGAGGTTATGGCAGCCTTTTGCCGAGCAAGGGGTGAAAGACGGCGCGCAGGACGGTTGGGCCGTGAACATCCAGGTCATGCCCCGTGGCGACAAAGATCCCAGCCTCGTGAGCAGCGTCGACATCTTCCCCACCTGGGACTCGATGTTTACCTACTTCGGACCCGACTTCATTCCCCGCTGGAAGAAGGTTCATCCCGAGCTGAGCACCGGCGAAGCGTTTTCGGAGATCGATAAGGTATGCACCATCGAGCACACGGTCCTTTACAAGATTGAAGACCAGATCAATTCATCGAAGTGAGACCGGGCCGAGGTGAGTTGGTGTCCGGCGGACGCGCCAAATGATCAGCTTGCCGAACGCCGAATTATTCACTTGCTGAAGATCGATTTCGCCGGTTATGATCCGTGGCAGCTTCCGTGCAGTCATGAGCGCGGTCTGCGGACTCTGGAAGCAGCCCTTCGGCAGACCGCAGTTCTTTTCCGGCAAACGTTGACGCAGCAACGATGAGGGCGTCGACCAACTGCCTCAATGTTCAACAAACTGCGGGCCGCGTTGATGAGCGTGAAGTTCCGTTTCCCCGGTAAGGGACAAGAGCAGCACGCCATGAATGGGTTCCGGCCGGTTTGAGGAGGAAAATATGCGAACCTTTACCAAACTGCTTATCACCGCGATTCTGCCTGCGGTTCTACTGGTCTGCGTGCTTCCGCAGCAGGCGATTCCGCAGAGCCGGGCGAACTTCTGGTTCCTGAACAACACAGGGAAGGAACTGAACAACCTGTATGTTTCGCCGCATTCACAGACTTCGTGGGGCGCGGACGTGCTGGGGCGTGCAGCTCTGCCTGTTGGGATGGGAACGTTAATCGTCTTTCCGCCGGCATGGCGCGGCGTGTGCCACGAGGATTTCAAGCTGGTCTTCAGTGACGGAACCTCTGAGGTGTACCAACAGGGCCTCGATGTTTGCCAATTGCATGCTCTGCAGTTTGACCCGGCCACGGTGGAGGGATTCTAAAGGGGAGCTGATCCGAGGGAGGATGGGCCGGGTTGGTCTTTTCCCCAGCCTGAGAGTATAGGTGTGGACGCGGCGGGTTCGGGGGGCTGAAAACTCCCGGTCCCGCCGTTTGTTTTGCGCAGGGGCGAAGGCAAAGCCAGGCCCGTTTGTTTGGGAGCAGTTGCAGGCGGGCTAATGCGGTGCAGTGAAGGGGTCGATGTTGAGCAGTTGCAGGAGCGAATTGTCGTAAAAGGGAGTGGGCGTGAAGGTGAGGACGAAGAGGATGAGGCCGCAGACGCCGAGGATGGCGCGGGTTGGGGACAGATCGGTGACCTCGGAAACTTTTGGATGGCGCAGCGCGGGGATGAGGAGAAAGACGCCCCAGAAGATCCAGCCGACCCAGTAGACGGCTCCGGCGAGGAAGAGGAGGAAGGGCAGGATGTTGGTGAGCAGGCGATGCAGG
>Ga0181520_10006771_pt1 | contig 17301 bp, 17 predicted proteins | sample PEATcosm2014_Bin_29_FD_132451 | JGI IMG/M metagenome (GOLD analysis project Ga0181520, IMG submission 132451) | Peatland microbial communities from MTU Mesocosm Facility, Houghton, MI, USA - PEATcosm2014_Bin02_30_metaG | ecosystem: Environmental > Terrestrial > Soil > Wetlands > Peat | place... | reverse complement strand
GGTCATTTGCTCCAATTCGGCCCGCTCCTCCCCTGTCAATGTGATCGCCTCAGCTGCGAATGGCATATCACATTAGATGCCGCCACCATGCTAATAGTTTCTCAGAGACAGGCCACTAGTAGCCCACAGCTTTCCCAATAGCTCGACCATCCGAGCCGCCCTGCAGCCAGCCGCCATCGGCAAGGATCGCCTCGACGCGCGCCAGCACCACGGCGGGCGAGAAGTCCACGTCGTAGCCGCGGGCCTTCAGAATCGCAATCGTGTCGGGCGAAATGCCTTTCTCGCATTTCAGCGTGTCGGGCAACCACTGATGATGGATACGCGGCGCATCCACAGCGTCCTGTGCGTTCATTTTGAAATCGATCACGTTGAGGATCACTTGCATTACGGCGGACGGGATGTAGGACCCGCCGGGCGAGCCCACCACCAGCAATAGCCTGCCATCGCGCAGTATGATCGTCGGCGCCATGGAAGACAGCGGCCGCTTGTTCGGCTGAATCGCGTTGCGCTCGCCCTGCACCAGGCCGAACAGGTTGGGATCGCCGGGCTTGGCCGCGAAATCGTCCATTTCGTTGTTCAGCAAGAAGCCCAGGCCGGGAACCGTAACGCCGCAACCATAGCCTCCATTCAGCGTGTACGTGACCGACACCGCATTGCCCTCCGCGTCCACCACGTTGTAATGCGTTGTCTCCAGGCTCTCGGCGCCCGCCGGATGGCCAGGCCGGAGCTGGATGCTGGGCGTGGCGCGCTCGGGATCGATGGTGGCCCGCAGTTTGGAGATGTAGGCCGGCTCCAGCATGCCCACCACCGGCACTTTGACGAAGTCGGGATCGCCCAGGTATACGCTGCGGTCCGCGTAGAAGCGGCGCATCACTTCCGCTAGATAATGATAGGTGGCGGCCGAACCCGCGCCGGTCTTCTCGTATCCAGTGCCTTCCAGCATCCCCAGCATCTGCAGGATTCCGACGCCGCCCGCACTCGGTGGGGGCGAAGTGATGATTTCGTAATTGCCCCGATATTTCCCGGTGAGCGGCTCGCGCTCCACGGCCGCGTAGTTCTTGAGATCGTCCAGCGTGATCAGCCCGCCGTTCTTGGCCATCTCCGCGGCCAGAGTCCGCGCCGTCACCCCTTCGTAGAAGTCGGCGCCGCGGGTTACCGCGATGCGACGCAGCGTCTGGGCCAGTTCAGGCTGAACCATTCGGTCGCCGGCCTGGTAGAAGACTCCATCCTTCTGGAAGATGCGTTTCGACTCCGGAAACTGCGAAAGGTTGCGCGAACCTTGGAGCGATTCGGCAAGCGAGTAAGAAACCTCGAATCCCCTGGACGCCAGTTCGATCGCCGGGGCGACGTCGTCGGCCCACTGGGCACGGCCGAATTTTGAGTGGGCTAGCTCCAGCCCCCTGACGGTTCCCGGAACACCCGACGCACGCCAGCCCTCCAGGCTGTCGCGGGTGACTCTCCCATCCGCGCCCAAGTACATATCGTGCGTGGCTTTGCCTGGAGCGCGCTCACGGAAATCGAGGAATGTGGCGCGCCCATCGGCCAGACGGATCAGCATAAACCCGCCGCCGCCCAGGTTCCCCGCGAACGGATGGGTAACCGCCAGCGCGAAGCCGACGGCAACTGCGGCATCCACCGCGTTACCACCCCTCTGGAGGACCGCGAGTCCCACGTCGGCGGCAATCGGTTCCTGGGCGACGACCATTGCGTGACGGACCCGAACGGGTTGGCGCGCCCCCAAATGAGGCGCGAAAGCCAGGAGGACCAGAGCAAACAGACGTCGCATGGCACCGACGATCTTATCAAACCGAGCCGTGTATCAAGAAACCAACCCGCAATCGCTGCTGATAACACGCCGTCACGGCATCGATGGCAGGGCGAGGCGATGTAGGGGGAAGCCGGAGGTGCGTGCCAGAACCTTCCGGAAACCTCCGGATTTGGAGCTTTCCGCAGAGCTGACTCTCCGGAAAACCCTCCGGCCGTGCTGCAAAGGGCAGTTCGTGCGCTCCGCGTAAACGTCGATCAGCGACCTCACGCACCGAAGCCGAGAACCTCCCGAAACCTGAGATCGAGACCTTGCGGAGGTTTCCCAAAACGTCTGGTGTCCGTGCAAAAAACCTCCGGCAAACTCCGGTTTTCCAGGTTTCCGCGGCGCGCCGGAAACCTCCCGAAAACCTCCCTGGCCGTATCCGACTGCCACGGAATCTCCGCCGCCCGCCGGGAGCGCATCGCGGCGCCCGTCACGGCCGCCGCCCAGCCCCTCGCGCAGCCGTACGAGCACCGGATCGGCGCGGACCCTTCCCGGGGCGGCGTCCGGGTTCTGACCACCGGGCTGACAGGCGTCGAAAGGATGGCCGCGTCCACGCTCGGCGAAGCGCCCAAGCGCATCGCACGCTCCACCGCGCGCCGGCGCGTGGGCCGACGCACAGAGGAAGCGGCGGTCGGCTGCCGGAAAGTAGCCGCAGCGGCGGGGACGCGGGCACCCGTCAAGGCCGCCAGGAAGAAACGCCGCCCCAGCCCTGGGGGTGCCCGCGGAGATCTCAGGCATGGAATAGGGAGGTTGCGTTCGCCGTCTTCTAGTCTTGGGGTTTCGGAGGGTCGACGAAGTTGCGGTGCGGGTTTTCCTGTAGCATTAGCTCCGGACGTCCCGCGTAGCGAGCTATCGACCCCTGCATCATGCGGCCCGCGGAGGCAGCGGCGGCGCTTCGGTCTGCTTCAAGTTCTTCAAGTCGTTCTCTGAGACCATCGTAGTCCCCACGATGGGCTAATTCAATGGTCCTCGTATGTATGTTCCTCGTGATGAGTCTTGGCCTAGGCCTGAGGCAGGGCCGCATTCTCATGGTTACCCTGCAACCGGCCCACTTCCCGGAAGGGGTTGGTCGCGCTTCCAATCGGTGCGGTACAAGCACCTCACGGCATCAGTCTAAAGCACAAGGGTAGCGTCGCCGTCCGCCGGCAGCGCATCGCGGAGGCCGTTGCCGCTGCCGAGCGCTCCGCTCCGCCGTACGAAGCCTGGATCGCCGCCGGCCCGTTCCACGGCTGCGTCCGGGTGCTGATCACCAGGCCGCCGGGCTTCGAAAGGACGGTCGCGTTCGCGGCGACGGAGCGCCCAAGCGCATCGCATGCCCCGCCGCGAGCACCGGAGAAGGCGACGCCGGGGGCCAAGCCGCGCCTGAAGCGGGCTGCCCGGACAAGCGCGGCCAAGAACTCAGCGACGGCGGTCGCGCCGCGAAAGGCGGTTGGAGGGATGGAGGCGGCGCCGAGGCGACTGGCCGCGGGGAGGGCGCAAGGCAGGCAGGCTGCGGCACCGGGAGATGGCGCAGGTGGCGGCTGTGACCGCGCCGGGCACCACGACGGAATGGCGGGCGCGGGACGGAACGCCCAGGGACAGCGCTTCCTACAACGCCGTATCTGGGGAGTTTCGAGCGCCGCGGTCGCGGCCATTATACGCGCCGGCGGACGTTGCTTCATTTTTCGTTCGGAACTCTGTCAGCCTGCGGCGCAGGCGGTCTTCGACTTCGGCTGGGACTTCCACTGGATGCTCCTTTGGATCAACTCATCGAGAGTGCGGTCGGAGTCCTTATTAAGCATGGCTGGTCTCCTCGTTTTGGACCGCGGGGATCAAGTGCGAGAGAACTGCTCGCAGCTAATTGCGGGATCGCCAAACGTGCTTGCGGGCCGTCACTTCCCGGCAACCGAATGTCGTGGCAATATCGCTGTACGGGATTTCTTGCCGTACCGATCAGATTCGTGCGCCTCGCCACGCCGTTGCGTCAGAGTCGCTTACTCAATCGTCGCAGAGACCGAAAGGTACCGGGTAACGGGCCCGGCCGTGCCTTGAATCCGCACGTGCGCCGAACCAGTGGCCACGACATCGATTGGCGATGACTGCGACGCTCGATTGTTGGCGTCCCCGCTGTACTCAGCATAGATTTCATGCGTTCCTGGCAACGGCAAGGCAACCTGTGCCGTTGCTTTGCCGTCCACAAGTCTTGCTGGTGGAGCGAGGGCGATATCGCCGCCGTTCTCCCAAAAATTGACCGAGCCTGTAACCGCCTTCGAGGACGTCACCGTAGCCGTAAGTGTCAGCGAAGACGTGTCGGCAGGAACCTTAGCGGTTGACGCTGTAATTGCGGCCGTCGTAAGTATAGGATTGTCCCGGTTACCGACTGCTCCGCAACCAAACGTAAGCGCCACGACACAACTGGCAGCGAGACTCAACGCCACGCGGTAGCACCGCCTGGTTGTGGACATCAACCACAGAAGTATCAGCAGCGCCCCGCAAACGCAACGCCCTCCAAGTCGCCAGGCTGCTGGCTTGGAAATCCATTTCATTCCTCTACTCTGCTTCTGCGCTGCGCTTACCGTCCCAGAGCTTGATGGTCCAAGCGGAGTCAGTGTCAGGGTTGCGGTCTCCGAAGCGTTGTTCGCCAGCCGAATGGACGTGGGAGAAATCGTACACGCCACGTTCACAAAGGACGGATCAGAGCAGGTCAAAATGACAGTACTGCTCATGCTGGTTAGCGGTACGATGGTAATCGTCGAGGAACCTTTTTCGCCGGCAGTTAGGGTCAACGAGTCTGGATTCCCTGTCAGCGAGAAATACGGCAGATTTACGGCTACGAACTGGCTGTACGCCGAAGGGGCGCCGTAATTACTGTCACTGTTGTAAGTAAGCGCGAAGTTCTCGCTGTTTGTTGGCTTGACCGTTGCGTTCAGTTGAATCTCCCAATTTCCACTCGCGTCCGCCGTTGTGGTTGTAGTCACGCCCATTTTAATTGGCCCGTCGACCGAGCCGGACAACGTAACAGGACCCGTCGGTTTGAGCGCGGTGTTCCGACTCGGAATTCCCGTGTCAACGATGCCTGTGATTGTCACAGTGCCGCCATAATTCACCGTCGTCGGGCTAACGCTGACACTGGCTGTTACGTGGTGAAGCACATCAATCGTCGTCGAAGTGGTTGAGCCTGCGTAATTCGAATCACCGCTATATCGAGCGGTAAGCGCGTATGAACCCGCGTTGGGTATCGTTACCGGAGTCGAATCGGTCCGGAAAGAGGGCGCTGCGCCATTCTTCCCCGGGTCTGAGACTACCTGAACAGGGCTGCCAATCTGAGCGGCCCCCACGAAAAACGCAATCGTGCCAGTTGGCGCCGGGCCCGATAGCCTTTGCACGCTTCCATGAACAAGGACCGGAAATCTTACACCTTCCACCAGCCCGCTCCCTGTCGGAGTCAAAATCTGCTCCGTAATCGACGTCTGCACCCCCTGCCGTCCTGGCGGCCGGTAGCTCGGTTGCGCGATCGCCCGCGCAAAAGCGATAACTTCCGTGATCTCGACAGCGCTTAAGGTCTTCTCGTATGGCGGCATCATGGAGGACTTCCCGAGGGCGCCCCCGCCCAGCGTGATGATGTTCTGCATGTACTCAGCGCTTTTTCCATTCAGTGTTTCTCCGTCGTTCATGAGCGGGGGCATGGGCGCCATGTTCCTGCGGTTTGACGGGCCTGCCGGGCTGGTGTCCGCATGGCACCACACACAGTACTGGTTGAAAATGCGTTTGCCGTGCGCCTCCTGATAGCCCAGGTTTATCAGCTTGGTGTTGTCGTTCCAATCGACATCTGTATCATAGGCGCCATAGGCAACTCCGGGCCTAACCGGCGCGGCGTTCCGTTTGCAGCCGGAGACCATCAGCAGAAAAAGTAACGCGCAGAGAAACGGGGCTGCCACCCGAAGTTTCACTTTCATCGGCCCACTCCTTGCAACGTCACGCGTCCACTCGCGCCATTCCCGGGGGTTTGCAAGGTGTTCCCTGAACGCAGCGTTATCAAGTACGCCGTGAGCGCCCGTATCTCTTCGTCCGTGAGGTTACGGCGGGGCTCGATCGCGGCCGGTTGCAAGTCTTGCGGATTGCGTAGCCACGTTTCGATCCATGCCGGCGTCAGCCGGTTCCCGGAGTTGCTGAGATCCGGGCCCACGTAGCTGCCCGGGCCACCAATCGTGTGACAGGACTGGCACTGGTATTTCACTTCATAGAGTTGTTTGCCCGTCGATACCATCGCCGGGGTAAATTGCCTGGAATCCGTGCTCTCCGGATAGACCCCAGGTTTTTGCAGGGCCATCGACAGGAACTCCGTGGCGATTTCTGCATCGCTATCCGGCATGCTGAATTGCGGCATCCGCAGAATTAAAGTCGGGCGGATGGCCTGAGGGTTTCTCAGAAAGTCAGCGATCCACTTCTTCTGTGCGCGGCTGCCTTCGTAGGAAAGGTCCGGAGCAAGCGTTCCGCCGTGACCCTTGAAGCGGTGGCAGACGTAGCATTTATAGCGCTCGTAAACCCCGGCAAAGGCGCCCGCGGCCTCGAAAGATTCTTCTCTTCTGGGTACAACCAGATGTTGCAGAGCACTGGGCGCCGGCCCTGTCTGACTCAACAACGCGACGGTTACCGCGTCCAAATCCGACTGCTTCCAGGCGTACAGCGGCATGCGCGCAGCGAGGTTCAGCGGTACCGGAGACTGCAATGTCCCTTGAATGCAGGAGACCAGGTTGTGCTCGTTCCTCTCATTGGTGAACTCGCACTCCGAGGCGTTCTTGGCCCCCACAGAAGTGAGATCGGGCCCAAAGTCCTTCAGCGCGCCGATTCCGGTTAATGCGTGACAATTAGAACAGCCTTTCTCCCTGAACAAACGCTTTCCCGTCTTTGCCTCTTCCCTCGTAGGCGCGCCGAGTTGCGGCACACCATCGAGCAGGGCCGCATCTGCGAGCTTGTTGATCAAATACTGCGAGACCTCGTAGAGGGCTTCATCGCTCCACCCATAACGTGGCATGGCGCTATGCGGCAGATAACTTAGTGGGTTTCGCAGCCAGGCGATTAGCCATTCTCGGTTGACCTTGCTGCCCTCTTTGGTGAGCTCCGGGGCCATTTCTCCTCCGATCACTTTGGACTTCCAACCGCCCGTCTCAGTCAAGGAGTGGCAGGTGGTGCACATCATCTGCCGGAAATGTACTTCGCCCTGGAGAAGGAGTTTCGGGCTTCTACTCAATCTACTCACTACCGCCGGATCAATCTCGTACGTCTCAATCGGCTTGGCCTTTTGCACGCTCAACAACGCGGAGAGGGATCTAATGTCAGCTTCGTTCAGGCGGAACTTCGGCATGAGCGGCTCGCCCCCAGTCCCAGTGCCGTTCACGGTGACTGCGCCGTCTTGAGGGACCCTGGCGCCGCGTTCACTGAGCCATTTGTAAATCCACTGGCGCGAGACCTTATAGCCCACACTTGAGAGATCCGGCCCCAACTCGGGTGAGTCTGGGTTGCTGAACTTGTGGCAAGCCTGGCAGTTCAGGCGCCTCAGCAACTCACGGCCGCGCGCGAGTTGTGGGGCCTCTCTTAGATCATCCAGGTGGCATCTCCCGCAGGAGGCCTCAAGGAAATGCGCAGGAAGGATTGCGTTATCCGAATCCGCCGTGGTTCCGTGCGCATCGGCCACTTCGGTCGCTAAACCCTCGCCCCGATGGCAAATGGTGCATCCCCAGTCACGAATACCATGGTGCATGGAGGGGTGTGCGCGAAAGGGCTGGGGAACGGAAGCATCCACAAGGCTCGGTTTGTCGATGCCCTGATGGCAGGTGCCGCAACGGTCTGTCACGTTCATCTCCGGCAACCACGCCTGATCAATGCCCGGACTCCAGTCGGCGAGAAGCTCTTTCGTCTCCGGCCGCGTCTGTGCGTACTTCACAAACCAGCGCTTATAATGTTTCCACTCCGCACGAAAGTCCTTGAGAGGCGATAACGCGAGCACAAGCACGCAAACCACCGTGGATAAAGCAAGGGCAACTCGCAGTTTCTCCGATAACTCACCCGTATCTTTAGCCGGCATGCGTTCCCCAGGGCCAGACCCAGGACCACCCCGGGCCGCGGAAGAACGTCCCTACGACCGTCAGCCAAAAGGCAGTCGCAATGAACCATGTCATGATCCACCAGGAGAGCGGCTTTGCGCGCAGTACGCAGATCGGTCCGGTGGTTGCCTTCGAAAGACCCAACCCCAGCAGCAGACCCACGACCAGGACGGTCGGAAAGATAATTGTCCAGGCGTCCACGGCCACGAGCACGATCAGCAATGCAACAACAACTACCCAAAAGACGACGTCGAACCGCCTGGAAGTCAGTTCGCTCCAAAGTGGCGTTCCTTCCACGTTTACCTTGAAATAAGGAATCACGATGAGCGCGACAACCACGAGCGTGGGAATCAGAAATCCAGCCACAAACGGCGGAAAAACATGGAGCAATTCCTGCAAGCCAAGGAAATACCATGGCGCCTTCGCTGGGTTGGGCGTGAGCAGAGGGTTGGCTAACCGCTCCAGGGGCGCATCCCAAATCAACGCCACCAGCGCCATCGCGGTGATCAGCACTTCGAAAACGATGGCTTCGCGCACTAGCAGGTGCGGATAGCTCATCACTTTGCGCCCACGTTCATCCATCACATTGGCAGAAGCATTCGGCGTAATGAAGACGATCCGGCGGGGTTCGTTCTTGGCGCCGGAACTGAATCCGGATTGGATCTTAGTCTTGTCCATCATGGTCTTTCGCCCCCACCGTCAGTCCACCGTCCTTCCGCACACGCCAGAGATGCGCGCCGATGAAGAGGAAGGCCAGCAGCGGTAGAATGACGACATGAAACACGTAAAATCGCAGCAGCGTATTACCGCCGACAGTGTGTCCGCCCAAGGCCACGAAACGAACTTCGTTTCCGATGGCCGGCGCGGCGGAAATCATGTTGCTGCCCACCGTAGTGGCCCAGAATGCCAACTGATCCCAAGGCAGCAGGTAACCCGTATAACTCAAGGACAGCGTGAGGAGCAGCAGCATGACTCCGATCACCCAGTTGAATTCGCGCGGCGGTTTGTATCCGCCGCGATAAAACACGTGAACCATGTGCCAGAATGCCAGCAGGACCATTAAGTGCGCACCGATGCGGTGCATGTTCCGCACAAACACTCCGTTCGATACCACGAAGCGCAGGTCTTTCATGTCGTAATAGGCGTTTGGCGCTACGGGCCGGTAATAGAACATGAGGAATACGCCGGTCACTGCCATTATGATGAACAGGAACAGCAACAATGACCCCAGATAGTATGTTGCTCGCACACCCAACGAGTTTTCTCGCACCTTCACCGGCAGCCAGTGCAGCAACAGGTTGTCGAATACCTTGAGGCTGCGTGCGCGGTTGGTGACGGCCGGGCCGCTCCGGAAGATGGACTTCCAAACCCCTGTGGTCCGGAGGTTTTCGAGAGCGCTATGGAACGAAGTGCCCATGGTTGTTGTCGTCACGCTTTCAAGACCTGATCGGCTTTGATAATTTGCAGCTTATCCACTTGCAACTCACCGTCGGCGGTGAAGTTGATTGCGTAATGTGGCAGGGGGAGTGGCGCGGGACCTTCGAGTCTTTCGCCGGTCGGCTGAAACTTGCTGCTGTGGCAGGGACAGGTAATCGTGTTCACTTCCGGTTTCCACTGAGTGATGCAACCAAGATGGGTGCAGACCGCCGAGACGGCGTAGAATCCCGACGCAGTACGTACTATGTAGATCAGCTGGTCTTGTAGCAAGGTGACAGAGTTCACCGGGTATCGATCCGGATCGCCGGCGCGAAAGGTCGTGGGCAGCTCGAAGAGCACGTTCGGCGAAAAGAACTGAAAGGTCAATGCGGCGGCGCCAAGGCCGGCAATTCCTAGCGCTCCCCAAGTGATTTCGTTCAGCACATCCCTCCGGGAAGCCTCCCGCTTTGCGTCTGCATTTGCCCCTGCCGGGTTTGCCTTGTCGTCGCTCATGGATTAAGAACGATCTCCTCATGGAACTGCAAGGGGAAATCCTGGTCGAATACCTCAAAAGCTTCCATTGTAATTGTGTGCACAGGGCAGCGTTCCTCGCACATTCCGCAGCGGATGCAGATGGTTTCATCCTTAATCAATACGGAGCCCTCAACCTGGTTCAATTCTTGAGCGGAGATGGACGGGAGGTCCAGACGGTGTAGCTCGCGTTCTTCGCCCAAGCGTTCCCTTTCTTCGACAGTGAATCGAAACCTTGTCAACGGCACCAAAGAAAGACAGTTCTCCGGACAGACATCCACACAGCCGCCGCAGAGGACGCACTCTGTCCCATTAGCCTCGGAGCCCTCGAAGATCGTGTTGATCCAACATCGTAGGCAGCGGCTGGCTTCGCGACGCGCCTGCTCTTCGGAGTAGCCGCATTCCACTTCCGCCGCCCCGATGCGCTGCTCGACCGGCAGCGTAGGCATGGCCAGCCGTGAATACTCATCATAGTGAGCGGTGATTGTGTGGTCGAGCACTGTGATCTGCACGAATCTCTCTTTTGGTTTCCATTGCGAGCCGCGCAGGAACTTGTCGATCTGCAGAGCCACCTTTTTACCGTCGGCTACCGCATTAATGATGAAACGCGGCCCGAAAGCAAGGTCGCCAGCGGCGAAAATTCCGGGCGCAGTGGTCATCAGAGTGTCGGGATCGACCTTCAGTGTGCCTTGGGGTGTGGTTTCAATTCCGTCCTCGGGCTTCAGAAAGGAAAGATCGGACGCCTGCTGGATCGCCACGATCACCATGTCACATGGAATCACGAACTCGGTTCCAGGCAAGAACCTTGGATTGAAGCGCTTGTTTTCATCGAATACGGAAATGCACTGGACGACCTCGATGCCACTAAGCTTCCCATCCTTCCCCACGAACGTCATGGGGCCCAAAGAAGGACGCAGCTTCATGCCCTCAATCAAACCACTTTCGATTTCTTCTTCGGATGCCGGCATCTCCGCGCGCGACTCTAAGCAAACGAGCTGCACATCCCGTGCAGCCATGCGCAACGCCAACCGCGAAACCTCCATGGACTCCCTTATGGCTACGTCCAGTTCGCGGGAAGTTAGCTCATTCGGAACGTCGGGGTTGGCCATGTCTGCCACGAGTTTGGCCTGCTGTTGCCGCATTGCGGACCGAGCCACATCGATGGCCACGTTGCCGCCGCCGATCACAACGACCCGGTTGCCAACCTCAAAGCGATAGCCTAAGTTCACATTCCGAAGAAAGTCGATGGCTTTGACGACGCCGTGCAGGTCATTTCCGGGAAGGCTCAACTCGCAACTGCGGTGCAGTCCAAACGCCATCACCACCGCCTTGTACCCTTGGAGCCGCAGGTCTTCGAGGGTGAAATCCCGGCCGAGCCTTTTGTTCAGTTTCAACTCTGGCCCCAGATCGAGAATCTCGCGGATCTGTGCTTCCAACACCTCGCGGGGTAGGTGGTACTCCGGGATACCGAGGCGCATCATGCCGCCTGGCACTACCGACGCTTCAAAAATCGTCACCCGATAACCCAGCAATGCCAGATCGTGCGCCGCGGACATACCCGCCGGACCAGAGCCAATAATCGCGACTTTCTCAACAAGCTTAACGTTGGGCTTGGCGCCCAAAACGTCGATCGGATTCCTCGACTCCGGCCCATAGCGTTCAGTAACAAAGCGCTTCAGCGCGCGGATCGCGATGGGTGCGTCAAGCTTGCCGCGGCGGCATGCGGACTCGCAGGGATGACCGCACACGCGCCCGCAAATGGACGCAAACGGATTGCTGGCGCGGGCATAGCGATACGCTTCCGCGTATTTTCCCTCCCCAATCAGAGAAACGTAGCGGCCAGCCTGTGTGTGGACTGGACAGGCTTGCGTGCAAGGGAAGTTGGACTCCAGCCACTCTAAATCGACCAATTTGGTTCGCGCCCTCACCTGGTGCTCCGGATCCGCGATTTCCAAGGCCGGCCAAGTCCACCCGCTTAAACGGGATCGAGTTCTTGAACCTGGCTAATCCCAATAATCCTCACATCAACCTCCCGAATTCCAACACAGGCAGCGTTCTTTGACCCGCATGAGCCAGCCTGAGTAGAGGACGGGTGTCTTTCGTGAACGCTAGAAACGTTCTTAGCATAAATAATATCTCAGAAGCTTAAGATGTAAATGCCTTTTAAGCTATATCTGAGTACTAGTACCTGGATTATGCACGGCGCCCTTCGGCACTCGCGAGAAGTTCCCATAGTTTGCTCGCCAAAAGTGACCCACCAGGCCAGGCCTGAATGGGCCGTTTGGCGCAAGGCAACAGCGTGTTTTTGGCGCGCGCCAAACGCCGCTGCGGGCAAGGCGCCGCCGCTCCAGGCGGTCTCGTTACCCGGCCGCACGCGGCTCGCCTTGAGAAGTGAGGGGATTGCGCGCCTTTGGCGTGGATGATATCGCTGGTTCCCCTCTTGCCCTACGCCAACTCGTGTTCTCAGTATGGGTCGGTCTAACCGAACACAAATGGGTCACTCTTGCCGAGCGCCGAGGCGGCGCCTGACGCTGTGCTGCCCGTCTGAGGCGTGAGCTCATTTGTGGGAGGTCTCAGAAGCCTGCGCTAAAACAGTAGGTCCGCGGGGTTCCCAGCTTCGCGAGTCGATTCTCAGAAGCCACCCAGATGGTTAACGAGCAAGAACAGAATAGGGCCTAATGCCCGCTAAGCAAGTGGTTCGGGATGTCGTTCCGGAACCCAATAAACTCGGGGCTTCCACGCCCTTCGATTTCAACGGTAAGAACCTGACTCCCTTACGGCGGATATTAGTGGCACTGGCCGCATGCGGCTATCGAAATCAATATCCCAAACTACGCCTCTGCCATCGTGACGACAGATGAAGTCGTCGGCGCCCTCGCTTCTTTTGCCGGCATGGACGTCGCTGCCCTGTCGTGACCTGCGATTGAAATGTGATTAGATGCTTGGGTTGGGGTTGCTCAACAACGGGTTACCCAATCGACTCCCATCGCCCGCGCCGGAGTTGACTTGCGCGACCAAACTCCCGCGAAGTCGCGATCTGGGAAGCGTGAACCTGCGAGCCAACGCCGCGTGATGGGCCTTGGTAAACGCCCGTCACGTCATAGGCCTCGCAAAGCCATGCGGACCGCATTCCCGCCCGCCACATCTGGCTTCATTGGCCGCCATCGTGGTCGGCAATCCCGGCCAAACCTGCGGTACGCCACAACGTCTACCCGGCAACTTGCGCCATAACCGGGGCCACAGCCGGTTTCTTCACGGTCCTTTTCTGGCCGTCTTCCTGGAGGTGGCTTTCTGCTGTTGCGCCTTGGCCGCTCTCACCGCGGCCCATCTCTTCTTCGTGGCGGCGACGATCCTTGCCAAACCCTTCTTGCTGATCCTGCGTTTGGGCTTGAGCGCTTCCTTGGGCGCTGGAGGCTCGGCGTCTGCCCCACCCTTGATCGCCGCCCGCCGCTTCTTCTGTGCGATTGCCATGCGGCGACGCGCGGCAGCGGAGACCTTGCGCTTCCTGGCGGCTTCTTCCGGCGCGGCAGCGGCTTCTGGACTGCCGCCTGGCAGCATCGCACGAAGCTCTGCGATCTTGCCGTCGATGCGGATCTTCTGCGCTTCGTAGCCCTCCACTGCGGCGGCGATGATTTCGTTCGTGAGTTTCCGCGTAGGCATGTGACTCGATTTACCTCAATTCTTCCATCAAGGACGGGTTGCTGTGATCCATCCTACACCCGCTCGCACACATGGCGGGGCTGAATTGCTTTCATCGTTCTGCCGGGCATGCTGCATGGAAAGGCAGGCACATTCCGCGACAACCCAGGTTCCGAATGCACCACCCGCATGTCGGCCGCCTGGGGCGATGTTGTCGAGGACGCCGCCGGCCTGCTATGGCTGGTACGCAACGACGTCAAACGCCGCGGCGACTGGAGGGTATTGCGATCACGGTCGAGCACTCGTTAGTGCTCGAATGCCCCGAGGATGTTTGGTGCAAAATGTGGGCTCTCGCGGGACATGCTCCGGAGGGGCTTCCTCGGCGTCAATCGAGATTATCTGACCTCGACAGTCGAACTCCACGCCGCCGTTCTGGGCCAATTCCCATAGTTTTACGCAGCACACAACGCAAACGAAGTGTTTGGCTGGGTCGTAGTGTTCTTCGTTGGGATCTTGTACTCCGTGGAAATAGCCGATCCTGGTTCCCGGCATCTCGTCAATGAACCTCCGTCGGTTTCCCTCATCAATAACACACCGAGGCAAAGACTTGGCCGACGAAGGTTCTGAGTGCGATTGCAGATCCCGTCGGAACCAGACACCCGCAACCTCGCCGGCGTTCCGCAGGGCCGCGGAGCGGGTTGGCATAAGTAGTGGCCTGACCGTCTTCGATTGCAAGGGACTCTCCGCCGCCCGCCGGGAGCGCATCGAGGCGGCCGCGTGGGCCGCCGGATAGACCGTTGCGTAGCCGTACAAGAGCGCCCCGTATATGGGCAAAGGCGAACCGGCCAATAGGTTTCAGGAATGCAGCAAGCAGAACCTGCACTTGTTCGTAGCGCAATCTGCACCTGGCGCAGCCGCGCCATTTAGGTGTTCTACCCGAGGTCAAGTGATTGACCTTATTGGGTTTAATCCTGGTGAGCCGGGCGGGGCTCGGATACGTTGAACGCACTGAAAACAGGGAAGTTATTGATTCTTCAATATGCTTGATGACGATGATTCGCCCCGCTGACGGTTTCTCGGTACAAAATCGGGTACAGGGTCGTTCAATGTCTAAGGTAGGCCAACCACCCGGCCAGGACGCAGATCGCGGAGAACACCACCGCCAAGAAAACGTTGCCCCAGCGAATGCCTCCCGAGGATTCGTCGCCTGTGTAAACTGGCCCGAATGTGGTCTCTGGCCAATAGTGCCCGGCAATTCCGCCAGCGAAAAGAGCGACTCCGATCATCATCGCGCGGTTCTCAAGGCTGAAGCCAGCCGGCACGCCGAAACAAAAAACTAAAAAGCCTACCAATAGAAAAACCTTCGGTACCGGTTGGAATCCTGCCAGGATACTTGCGAAGGCACCAATCTTCGAGTCATCTCCCATTTCGTCAGGACCTCGACTACGCGATTATCGCATCACGCCAACGTGCGTGAGGTGCTATTATTGCGCCAAGAATGCGGGGCGCGCTTATCATTCTACTGCTCGCGGCCGTCGGAGGCCTCTGCTACTGGGTGCATTCGATGCAGGCGACGATAGCGAGTAAGGACAAGCAGATCAGAGAGCTAAGCGAGAAGGCGAGAACATCAGGAATTGAACTTCAGGGGAAGTGTGCCGAGCGGGCCGCCCTCGTGTTCCGGGACTGGGGGTGGGCTAAGAAACCCAACGCATGGTACGAAAACCACTACAACGAGGAACTTGGAAAATGCTTCGTCCTAATCGCCGACAAGGATGCGGAAAGCACGACTGGAATGACGGCCACCGAGACGTTCGTCTACAGGCAGCTTTTCGACGCATTCGAGGGCAAGCAGTACGCGGATTATGGCTGGCATTTCGAAGAGGGCAAGGGATACTCCGAGGCGGCGGTTGACACGTGCGAGGTTACCGCCCGGTCGGGCGAGAAGAGGACCTGCAAGTCACAGGACGAGTTTGATGCACTTGCCAAGACCTACATGCAGTGACCGGCTACCCGAGCCGATCAGGAACACTACGCTATCTTCTCGAATGCCTTGGTCTCTCCGTAATCGGTCCTGATGGTATAGGCGTGCTTCGAATTGTCAGCGACGTTGCTCTGAACAAGCACCGTGACGCTCGCGCCGCCGGATACTCTGTTCAGGTCAATCTCTTCGATCCAAGCAACCGTACAGTTGCAGGATTCGATACTAGGCGTAATTGAAACTATTGTGCCGACAATCTCTTTCGGATTGCCCTCGGCGTCCTTGACGTTATACGGCTCTCCCCGAACAACGTCTCCGATCGCCGCCGGGTCTCCGTTTCGTAAATGGGGCATGATGATGTTGCCATTGGGCTACGACCTTTATCAGAATAAAAGCACACTGGCGGCGTTTAGCAAGGCCGTTTTATCCCCAGCCGAAAATGCAGTTTTACAAGTGCCTGATTCAAGCGGATTTGCAGGCAGAAAAGTACAAAATCGGGTACATATAGGCATTTGACAAGAGGCCAAGTGATTGACCTTATTGGACTTAGACTTGGTGAGCCGGGCGGGGCTCGAACCCGCGACCCTGTGCTTAAAAGGCACATGCTCTACCACCTGAGCTACCGGCCCGCTGTTGTGGCTTGAATGACGCTTAGCCCAGTGTAACAGACGCGCACGGGCCGATTGCCAATCGGCCCGCCGCTTGCCTTTGTGGCCTCGGGAATCGGGGGCTTTACTTGCCCACCACGAGAATCGTAAACGAGCCGGGCACCATCGCGCCTCCCCGGCCATAACCGCCGCGACCCCCTGGAACCGGAGGAGGAGTCCCGGCCGCTGGCGCGGGCGGCGGTGCACTCTCGGCGGCGATCAGGAGAATGTGGTTGGTCTTGCTGTCCAGCGTCAGCGTCTTGGCGCGCGTCATGGTCTTCAGGTTCTGCTCCACCACGAAGCTCGTGGGGCTGTTTTCCTTGATGATGGTCAGCGTACCGTCGCCGTTGGAGCTGAAGGCTTCCAGGGTGGCGGGGTTGAACGTGGCGCCATCCGTGCCCGTGCCGATCGGAAGGGTGGTGATTACTTTGCCGGTCTCGGAGTTGACCATCACCATCACCGCCGGGTCGTGGCAGGAGGCGAACAGCACGTGGTTCTTCACATCGAAGGCCAATCCGCCAGGCCCGCCGCCCTTGCCGGCGAGATCGAACGTGCGGAGCGTCTTGAGCGCGGCGGCATCCACCTCTGCGATCTGGTCCTTATCCTCCAGGTCGACGTAGAGCTTGCCATTGCCGTCCGTGACGGCTTGCTCGGGAGCGCCGCCCAGATCGACGGTTCCGGCTATGGAGCCATCCGCCGCGTTGATTACCGTCGCATTGGGAGCCCGGTGGCTGAATATCCAGACGCGGGCGTTGAAGGGGTCGAACAGAATGCCATCCGGGCCGCCCTCAACCGGAATGGTCTTGATCAATTTCAGGGTCTTGGTGTCCCACATGGCGACGGGGTTGCTGCTGGCGAAGCCGTGACCGGATTTGGGATCGACCGCCGCGCCGTGCCCGCTCACATCCGCGATCTCGCCGACCATCTCCTGGGTGTCCAGATTGTAGGCTGAAACCCGCCCCGGATTCCCCGAACGCGGCACGTACAAACGCCGGCCATCGGGGTCCGCGTAAACGTAATCGAAACCGCCCTCGCCGCCCACTTTGGCGGCTTTCAGAACCTTATAAGGCCCATCCTGAGAGCCTGTCGGAGATAGAATTATCGCAAAGTACTTAACAGAGCGAAGCGGCTTCGGTATCATAGGAGAGTGAACAAACGCTTTCGGGTCTGCGGCCTCGATCAGCCGTTTCTTCTTCC
>Ga0181520_10006769_pt1 | contig 17310 bp, 12 predicted proteins | sample PEATcosm2014_Bin_29_FD_132451 | JGI IMG/M metagenome (GOLD analysis project Ga0181520, IMG submission 132451) | Peatland microbial communities from MTU Mesocosm Facility, Houghton, MI, USA - PEATcosm2014_Bin02_30_metaG | ecosystem: Environmental > Terrestrial > Soil > Wetlands > Peat | place... | reverse complement strand
GCCGCCAGGTTCATGGCTGAATACAAGTAGATGGTGAATCGCACTCACAACTCGATGCCCCGCACTTTGGCGTCCGCTCCGGCTCCCCGCCGGGCTTGTTGTTGTTGATCGTTCCCTCTTCTAACTCCTTCCAAATCGACATATAGCGGTGCGACGGTGACCGCGGTTTTCACCAATCGTCCCTATCCGCTGTTTGCCCAGATCAGCTAACTTGAAACCAGGCAGGCCTCCAGCTACAACGCGTTGCAAGTTACGGCCGAGCGTCGCGCGCATGGGTTGAGCTTCCTCGCTTCCTACACCTACAGCCACGCTCTGGATGAAGGTTCGGCTGAGTCGGCCGCGGTTCTGAAGCCCTACTGCCGCTCGGAAAAGTGAACCCTGTTGTTATAACTCTGCTCTCCGTCAGCATCTTCCCCACGTTTCCATCGCTTGGCGACTTACTGTGAGTTAGGGTGCCGCGTTCGCCAGGCCTCGATGAACAACTCTCTAACCGGGTCCGCTATGAATGACCAAGACCAATAGGAGTTCCATGAAGACGAAGAACGTTTTAACCGCGTTGACCTCAACGCTGCTGCTTGCCACCAGTGCGGAGATGGCACTGAATGCGCAATCCGTACAGCCCTATCAGGGCACAGTGGGCAGAACCCTGGCCGACTCGAAAGAGTGGTGGCCGGAACCAACCAAGGCTCCCGCGGGCGCGCCGAACGTGGTGTGGATTCTGATCGACGACGTGGGCTATGGCGCCGCAGGAACCTTTGGCGGACTCATCGCTACGCCCACGCTCGACACCCTGGCCAACAACGGCCTGCGTTACACCAACTTCCACACCTGTGCCATCTGCGCGCCCACGCGCGCGGCCTTGCTGACGGGGCGCAACAGCGCGTTGGTGCATGTATCCGGCTTCTCGCATACGGTCATGTCGGCTGGATTCCCGGGCTGGGATGGACGCGTTCCTTCCTCGGCCGGAACCATTGCCGAGACGCTGCGCGAGAACGGCTACAACACCTTCGCGGTGGGTAAGTATGGTGTAACTCCAGACGAGGATGCCACCGATGCAGGCCCGTTTGATCGCTGGCCCACCGGCAAGGGCTTTGATCATTTTTTTGGCTTCCTGGGCTCGCAGACTGATCAGTACAAGCCGGACCTGGTGGAGGATCAAGCGCATGTGCGCCCTGATGGCCGCCACCTGAGCGCTCAAATTACTGACAAGGCCATTGCCTATATCGACCGGCAACACCACGCAGCTCCCGACAAGCCGTTCTTCCTTTACTACGCGCCGGGCGCGACCCATGCGCCGCATCAAGTGGACAAATACTGGAGCGATGCGTACAAGGGCGAGTTCGACAAGGGTTGGGATGCCTATCGCGAAGAGGTCTTTGAGCGGCAGAAGAAGCTGGGCGTGATTCCCGCCGATGCCAAGCTGCCGGAGCGTAACCCGGACATCAAGGCATGGGACCAGTTGCCGCCCGAGGAGAAGAAGCTCTACGCGCGCTTCATGGAAGTGTATGCCGGCTATCTGAGTTACACGGACTATGAGATTGGCCGCTTGATCAATCACCTGAAAGAGACCAACCAGCTTGACAACACACTGGTGTTTGTCATGATTGGCGACAACGGCGCCAGCAAAGAGGGCACGCTGAACGGCGATGTCGACCGCTCCATTCTGAGCAAACCGGTTTCAGAGCAGGAAAACATCCATTACAACCTGAGCAAGATCGGCGAGATCGGCACCTCCGCGGCCACGGAGGGCAACTATCCGCTGGGCTGGGCGCAGGCCGCCAACACGCCGTTCAAGTACTGGAAGCAGGATGCGAACAGCGAAGGCGGCACGCACAATCCGCTGATTGTTTACTGGCCAAAGGGCATCAAGGAAAAGGGCGGCATCCGCACCCAATACAGCCACGTGATTGACGTGCTGCCCACCACGCTTGAAGCGGCGGGAATCAAGGCTCCCGAGCAGATCAAGGGCGTTGCGCAGCAGGCCATCGAGGGCACCTCGCTTGCTTACTCGCTCAACGATGCCAAGGCACCTACACGGCATACCGAACAGTATTACTACATCTTTGGATCGCGGTCGATCTATAAAGATGGATGGAAGGCAGAGCTTGCCTACCCGAGCAGCTTCATCACTGGTAATGCGGCCAGCACGCAGCCCTTTGACGAGAATGCCTGGGAACTCTACAACCTGAATGAGGACTACACGGAGCGCATCGATCTGGCCAAGAAGTATCCGGAAAAATTGACGGAACTCAAAGCCGAGTTTGAAGCGCAGGCCAAGGCGCACAACCTTTATCCGTACATCACCTGGGACGATGTGTTCAACGGCCGTATTCACCGCATCAAGGGCGGCAAGTCGTTCCTTGACGCGGTAAGAGACATAACCAAGGCTGGCGAAAACCAGTAGTTTTTGCCCTTCTTGTTTGCGTAGTACAGAGCGCATGGGCTGGCATGGAGAAGCAGGCTTCTCGCGCCGGTCCATGCGCATGCTTTTGTCTGGATGCCTGGAACGCCCGCGCGATGGGCCGCGATCCGGCTCGGGGGGGGCCCGACTCCGTGCTTCCACCCAGGTGCGGCACTTGACTTCCGGCCGAAGGCGCGAAGCGCAGTTGACCCCACCGCAGGTGGCAGTTGGCCGCACCGCAGGTGCCTAGTTGAGGGAGAAGCCTTCGCCCAGATAAATGCGGCGGACGTCGACGTCGTTGCCCAGCTCCTGGGGAGTGCCAGCGCGGAAGATGGTGCCTTCGGTGATAATGTAGGCGCGGTCGGTGACGCTCAGGGTCTCGCGGACGCTGTGGTCGGTGATGAGCACGCCGATGCCCGCGGACTTGAGGTCGTAGATGATCTTTTGCAGCTCCAGGACGGCGATGGGGTCAATGCCGCTGAAGGGCTCGTCGAGCAGGATGAAGTTGGGCTGGATGGAGAGGGCGCGGGCGATCTCCACGCGGCGGCGCTCGCCTCCGGAGAGGGCGTAGCCGCGGGTGGTGCGGATGTGGCCCAGATTGAGCTGCTGGATCAGGCGTTCGGCCCGGGTACGGCGCTCGCGATTGCCCAGCGGCTGCGCCTCCAGCACGGCCAGGATGTTCTCTTCCACGGTGAGCTTGCGGAAGACGGACGGCTCCTGGGGCAGATAACTGATGCCGTATTGGCGGGCGCGCAGGTACATGGGCAGACGGGTAATGTCGTCGTCGTCCACGTGGATGCAGCCGGTCTCCGGCGCCACCAGGCCCACGATCATATAGAAGCTGGTGGTTTTGCCCGCGCCGTTGGGCCCGAGCAGGCCGACAACTTCGCCGCGCGAGATCTCCAGATCGACGCCGCGCACCACCTGGCGGCCCTTGTAGCTCTTACCGATGCCTATCGCTCTGAGTGTTTCCATGGAACCTTTGTGTGTGCGGCGGGTTGAAGCCCGCGGCGGGTTGCGCCTTAACGCGGCGCTGTGGTCTGGGTGGATGTGGGGTGGCCGCCACCTTCAATGCTGACGCTATCATCGCGGCTGCGGAAGATCAAAGCGGCGCCGGTCACCGAGCCGCGGGCCGGGTCGACGATGCGGGGCGGCGTGGCTGGGGTTCCGGTGAGCACGTACTCGCCGTTGGCGCCGGTGTAAACCAGCTGCTCGCCGGCGCCGTGCCGGCCTTGCGAGAACAGGCTGACATGGCCGCGGGCGGTCATGCGCTCCACCTGGCCCTGCGCTGCGCTCTCGGTTTTGCCCACCGGGACGAGCTTGAGCTCCACCTGATCGGATTGGGTGCTGGCGGTGGTGGTTTCAGCCACTACCGGACCCAGGCTGCCGCTCTGCATGAGGGCAATGCGCTCCAGACCGGAGTAGTGCAGGTCGCCGCCGCGCACACGGATGACCGAGGGCGTCGAGGCGGCCGGTTTGGCATCCTGCTTGGCGGTCTGGCTGAGCAGGATCACCCGCACCGGCTCAGCCCGATCCGTGCTGTGCGCATCCAGGGTCTGGCGAATCTTGTCGAGAACAAGGGTGGGCGCGGTCACGGAGTTGGCCTGCTGCCAGAGCCGGGCATGGCCGCGGAAGGTGGCCACACTGTCCCCGTTACCGGAGGTTTGATGGATCTGGGCCTCGTTGGCGATGACGTGGGTCGGCTCCTGCGCGGTGGGCGAAAGGCCTCCGCCGGGCGCTGCAGACTTGGAGGTCTGGGTCCAGGTGGCTTTCACGTTGTCGTGGGCAAAGCCGTCGCCGGTATTCTGGGAGATGTCCAGGCGGTCGGCGGTGAGCTGCAGGCTGGAGTCGTCCATGCGGGGATGGACGGTGAGGTGCAGCCACTGGCCATCGGCCGCGTAGGCAGCGTGGCCGGCAAAGGCATGGAGCGGGGCCAGGGGCTGCGCCCCGGGCTTGGTGGGCTGCTGCTGGATGAGCACCACGCGGCCGTCCAGGGTGGCAACGTCAACCTGCAGATTGCCGCTCGCGCCGGGGTGGAGGGGCGCGAAGCGGGCTTCCAGCTTGTCGCCGGTGGCGGTTTGATGCGCGCCGCTGGCCAGGGTCTGCTCTATGGAGGCGTGGCCGGTGCCATTCATCTGGCTGATGACGTTGCCGGGAGCAAACAGGCCAATTACCTGATCGGCAGCCAGCCGCGCCGTGGTAGGAGCCGCCTTGCCGCGCTGGGTTTGGCTGAGGACCACGACGCCGCCGACGCCGGTGACGGTGGCCGGCTCAACCGAGCCATGCGCCGCGGGGCGGAAGTCGACATCCACCACCGGGGAGTGCCAGGTGCGGTGGATGTGGAAGGGCTCGGGATGGAGGCCAGCGGTGCGGCCCTCGTCGTCGCTGGTCAGGTCAACGTCTTCCTGGAGCTTGACGTGGCGGAGGTCGCCCTTGGGGGTAAAGTCAAGATCGGCGGTCGGCGCGGTGCTGTGCGCCTTGCGGCCGGGCTGCTCGGAGTTGAGCGTGACGCCGCCCTCCAGCCTGGCGCGCTGCGGCTGGTTGCGCTCGTTGAACTCAATGTGGCCGCGCGGGGCCTGGATTGTGCTGCCGTTGGCGGTGGTGAACTGGAGGCCGTTGTTGGCGTCCATGTGGACGGCGGAGCCGTTCTCGCGGAACTCGATGTGGGCCTGGTTGGCCATGGCCTGGCCGTCGCGATAGTCGACGATAGCGCTGCGCAGGTCGCAGATCATGTCCGCGCGCGCAAACTCGGCGTGAGCGGCGTGGAGGATCACCTGCTCGCCGGAGTGCTCGGTGTTCAGCTGTACATCGCGTTCCAGCACCAGGTTGCCGAGCTTGGAGTCGTAGGTTGCGCCGCTGGCTGAGCCGACGCCCTGCGTGGTGGAGAAGTCCACATGCTGGGTGGTGGTGGCGATGCCGGTGTCCCAGTTGAAGTTGAGTCCGCTGGTCTTTACGTGGACCTGACCGGCTGCCGCGGCGCGGGCGGCGGAGTTGAGGGGGGAGCCTTTGCTGGCCAGCACCTGGCTGGATACGGCTTTGGGAGCGATGGCCGGGGCCACGCCGGGGCGCATCAGGGTGATCTCCACCGGCCCGGCGGCAACGGCGGTGCGGTTCTTCTGGTCGTATTCAAATTCGCCGCCCTCAATGCGATCCACGCGGCTGCCGTCTTCGCCGTAGAGATCAATCCGCACGTCGTGCAGCAGGGCGTTGCCTTGCTTGAGCTGGACCACCTTGGAGGCATGGACTTTGAACTGGGAGTGGCCGCCCAGGGCGTGCGAAAAGGTGACGCCGTTGGACTCCTGCTCAATGTTGAAGCCAAGTTTCTGCGGCAAGTCACGAGTTTTGAAGGGATTGCGAATTTTTCCGATAGCCAGAAAGCCGACCGTGGCGGCCAGCAACAGCACCGCGGTCACCACCACCAGAGTCCGCAAACGTTCAATGGTCAGGCGCACGGGCTAGTTCTCCATGCCCAGCCGGGCGGCAAGCCGCGCGGCCAAGCTCTCACCCAGCTCGCTCCACAAGATTCGGGCCGAGGAGCCGGAGTCCTTGTCGGCGGCCTGGGCGAGGGCAATGAGCTGGCGAACGTTGTCCTCGATATGTTTTGCGCCCACGGCGCCCAGATCGGCATCTTCTTCAAGGAAGGGGCCGTCGGGGCCAAAGTCGATGCGCAAGTGGCCTTCCTGCTCGTAGCAAGCCTCGGAAAACAGGGAGCCGAAGGCGGTGACGCGGACCAAGCGGGGCGTACGCGCCCAGCGCGGATCCAGCAGCTCGGGCGTTTCCAGCTCCCACAGGTTCCAGGCGATCTGGAACTCGTAGGCGTAGTCGTCGTGGAAGATCTCCAGCGCGGCTTCAACGGCGGCACGCGGCTCGGCAGCGCGCTCGCCCGGGCCCCAGATGTGCTGGAAGACGGGAGATTCGTTCCAATCCACGGGCCAGACGGTGGCCGAGTACACACCGGCCTCGCCGCCATGATGGCGGAAGGTTTCCAGAACGGAGATCAGCTTGTCACCCAGCGCTTCCATGCGCAGGTTCGGATACCACAGGCTCAGATATAAGGCGTCGGACATCTCTATTGATTGTAGACGGGAAAAGGGGCGGTTCCGGCTACGGATAGCAGGAGTTCCTTGGACGAAAGGGCAGGACAGGCTCGGGGCAGGAGGGCGGCGGTTTACGGCGGGGCCCCGCAGGCGTCTAATCAAGGAGCGGCCCCGGGCTGCGTGCAAGCAGAGAGGAACAAGATCAAGATGCGGATTGTGCTGGCGTTGTTGGCGTTTGTGGGGATTGTGGTGTCGGGATTGGCGTTGCGCGTGCATTACTCCACGGAGACCGCGCCCTGCAGCATCAACGAGCGGTGGGATTGCGGGATTGTGAACCGCAGTTCGTATGCGGAGATCCACCACGTGCCGGTGGCGACGCTGGGCATCCTGGGCTATCTGGGGCTGGCCGGTGTGGCGCTGCTGCGGCTGCGCAAGAGCTTTACCTTGATGGCGGCGGTGGGCTGCGGCTTTGCGCTCTACCTGACCCACATTGAAAAGGACGTGCTGCACTACTGGTGTCTGTATTGCGTCATCTCGCAGACCCTGATTGCGCTTCTGTTGATGGCGGGGCTGGGGTGGATGGCGCGCGCCGCGCTGCGCAATACGGATTAGTGCCAGCAACGGGCGCGGCGAATCAAGACCCCAGCCATGGAGTTGATGCCGGCAGGGCACGGGGGCGCGGGCAGAAGGGAATCCGATGCGCAACCAAAGGACGCCGAAGTTCGACAATCCGGGCGATGATTGCCGTTGTTTCCGGCAATCGGCATCCTGTATATTCTGCGCATGTTCCCAACGCATCAAGAGAAGCAAATGGAGCTAAAGCAGAAACTGGTATCTCGCCATGCCCGCATCGGTATTGTGGGCATGGGGTACGTGGGGTTGCCGCTGGCCATTCTGTTCAGCGGCGAGGGATTTCAGGTTACAGGCTTCGATATTGACGAGAACAAGATCGCAACGCTGAACAAGGGCGGCTCTTATATCGTCCGCATCGAGCCCTCTGTTATCCAGAAGATGCAACAGGAGGGTTTTAGCGCCACCAGCGACTACCGCTTGATCGCACGGATGGATGCGGTGATTATCTGTGTGCCGACCCCTCTGGATGAGTATCATCAGCCGGACTTGAGTTATGTGACCGGCACGGTGGAGGCGATTGCGTCCCATGTGCACGAAGGTCAGCTTATCGTTTTGGAGAGCACCACCTATCCGGGCACCACGCTCGAAGAGGTACTTCCGCTCCTGGAGCGGGGCAATCCGGGGCGGTTGAAGGTGGTGCGCGCGGCAGGGGAAAGCGGCATCTATCTGGCCTACTCGCCGGAGCGCGAGGACCCGGGCAACGACACGGTGGAGCGGCACGATATTCCCAAGGTGATTGGCGGTTGTGACCCGGTTGCCAATGAGCTGTGCGGGGCCATGTACGGCTCCATCTTCCGGCGCGTGGTGCCGGTCAGCAGCCCTTCGGTGGCCGAGATGAGCAAGCTGTTGGAGAACATCTATCGCTGCGTCAATATTGCATTGGTCAACGAGCTCAAGCAGCTTTGCATGCGCATGGGCATTGATATTCATGAAGTGATCGACGCGGCCAAGACCAAGCCCTTCGGCTTCCAGGCATTTTATCCCGGGCCCGGCCTGGGGGGGCATTGCATCCCGATTGATCCCTTCTATCTGTCCTGGAAGGCCAAGCAGTTCGATTTCAACACCAAGTTCATTGAGTTGGCGGGTGAGGTGAACAACGCCATGCCCTACTTTGTGGTTCAGTGTACGGCGGATGCGCTGAATGGTCACTCGAAGTCGCTGAAGGGGTCGAAGATCCTGGTTCTGGGCTTGGCCTACAAGCGCGACATCGACGATCTGCGCGAGTCGCCCTCTTTGACGATTATCGAGCTGTTGCGGGCCAAAGGCGCCCAGGTTTTCTACAACGATCCGTTCTTCGCCACGGTGGGGCGCGGCCGTCATTACGATCTGAATATGACCAATACTCCGCTGGAGAATCTAACTCAATACGATGCGGTGTTGATTGTTACGGATCACTCCAGCTATGACTATGGTGCCATCGTGCGGGAGGCGCAGTTGGTGGTGGATACCCGCAATGCGACCAAGGGGATGGACGCCCCGAATGTGGTTCGCTGCTAGCGCCAGGGCCCGGTCTGGCGCCACGCGTACAGCGACTGTGTGGAACTGTACTGGGTTCCGGTGGAAAGGCTATCATGTTCTCTAGCAAACTCCCCTCAGAGCGCGAGAGGGTGCATCTTGGCCTTCAGGCGCAAGATCATCCCAGGGGTGCTTGCATAGAGCACAGGGAGAGCGTAGATGGGCAAGTACCTTGTAACCGGAGCCGCGGGATTCATTGGCCGGTCGATTGCGGCGGAACTTTTATCCCGGGGTGAGAGTGTACGTGGAGTGGATAATTTCCTGACCGGCAAGCGCGCGAATCTGATCGGACTTGAGGCGATGGAGTTTGTGGAGGGTGACCTCACCGATCCAGAGGTTTGCGCGAAGGTATGCCGTGGGATGGAGATTGTCTTTCACGAGGCCGCGCTCGCCTCGGTGCCGCTCTCGGTGGACAACCCGATGGCGACCCATCTTCACTGTGCCAACGCCACGCTGAACGTGCTGATCGCGGCTCGCGATGCGGGAGTTCGCCGGGTGATCTACGCCGGTTCGTCCTCTGCCTATGGAGACACACCTACACTGCCCCAACGCGAAGACACGACTCCGCATCCCATATCGCCTTATGCCGTGGCCAAGCTCACAGGAGAACATTACCTGCGAGTGTTTGCGCGGGTTTATGGTTTGGAAACCGTGGTATTACGCTATTTCAATGTGTTTGGTCCCTATCAGGACGCTAAGTCCGATTACTCTGGCGTTCTGGCCAGATTCTCCAAGATGATGCTTGCCGGGGAACAGCCGACGATCAACGGAGATGGCGAGCAGAGCCGCGATTTCACCTATATCGATAACGTGGTGCGCGGCAACCTTCTGGCGGCCGCGGCCACCGCGGAGTTGGTCTCCGGGCAAGTCATGAATCTAGCGACGGGGACGCGGATTACGCTCAATCAGACCTTTGAAATCCTGAAAGAATTGACGGGATTTGAGGGAGTTCCGGCGTTTGGCCCGGACCGCGCCGGAGATATTCACGATTCCCTGGCGGATATTGGCTTGGCCAAGGAGTTGATGGGATATGAACCGGTCATTGATTTCAAAGAGGGCCTGCGGCGAACCGTCGGATGGTACAAAACGTTGCCGGCAGCGTAGGAGCAGGCGAGAGGCGGTTGCTCTCAAGGCAAAATCGCAGCGGGGAGTGCGCTTTGATCGCTTGCTGGAGAATGCCGCCGTGCCCCAGGGAACGAAAGATCGGCCCTCAGGAGCTAGCCAAATAGCCTCAAAATGACTGGGCCGCGTGAGCCCCCCCCACAAGCCGCCTTGAGCGGCTCACAAAAAGAGGCCCCCCGCCTCTGCCGTGGGGGCTCTCACGGCTCCGTTTCTGGGGTAGTACCACGGTGCGGCATTATACATAGCATCCGGCCAGAATCGCGCCATGAATTTTTTTAATCATTCCCGGACCACTATTGACATGGGAATGGATTGACTCTGCCCATTCGTGACACGTACAATCAGGGCGTTGCAGACCATGAGTCGAGTTTCATAACGAGAATCAAAGATCGCGTTGGAAGGAATTTTCGGGAAAGCAGCGCTGGAAATGCGAACCTCATCTAAGTGAGGATGGCGAAGCCTCGTCTCATGCGGCCCTGATTTGATGGGAAACCAGTAGTTTTTTCTGGTCCAGAACCTCCCCGTTCCATGGGTAATGGTCAGAATCAGCCCAGGTAGGCAGAGTCGCTTGGACGGACTCTGTTGGGTTGCCACGAATTTTTGTGGTGGGAGCGCACTCCCGGGAATTTGCGCGGGACAGGTGCTCGAACCGTTGCCTCCATGCAGTCGGGCCGAAGTTCAGGATGCAGTTTCCAGCCGCGCGCGCCAGGGGAACTCCCTTGCCGCGCGCCAACGGCGGGGCCATCCTTCTTGAAGGTATTGTCTTCTATCTATATGCATATCAAAACGTTACGCGCGACTTGCGCAATCTTCCCCGTACTTCTCACTTCGTCCTCCATCTGCACGGCGGTTACAAGCGGCTTGCTGCTGGCGCCCTTCAAGGCTCCAGTGCGATGCCCCTCGACTTAATCGCCCAAGGTCCGCTCAACCGTGGCTCGGCCATGCGGTGTTGCCGCCAGGCTCTGACCTGACGCCACAAGCCCAACTTGAGCTCAAGCGTGTAGCGTCTCCGATTCGACCAAGCCACCTTCGCCAACCTATCGGACTAAAATAGTCTGTTAAGGGATACATATTGCCGGGGCAAGGTCACCCCGGGCGGCTTTGCTGGGTAGTTGGGTGGCGATTGCCATGCCAGTTCGAGGAACGGATGGATGGCCTGGGCCTTTGGCGATGCTCCGTGTGCTGCAGGTGGTTTGCGGAGATCTTGCCCCTTCCTGTGGGGCGAGTTTTTAGCGAAGGCGGGTCGTGTTTTAATACTAGACGGTGAGCCAAGTGCCCTTTTAAAGTGCGGGGCCCTAAAACTTCAAACCAAGGATCTCGATCCACCTAGGGGAATTTAATTGAGTGATCACGCAAGGACGACTGCGCAGTCTGAAGCAGCGATAGAGTTCAGGAGTGCTCTAGTTCCCAGCAATGCCGAGGCGGCTTATGGCTTGCGGGACATTCTGCGCGTTCTGTCGCGGCGCAGGATGTGGATTATCGGCGCCACCATTGGCTGTTTGATTGCCTCGCTTGTCATTACGGCGATCCTGCAGCCGATCTACCAGGCTAGTGCGACGATCGAGCTGGGGGAGAAGGACAGCGGGTCGCTGGAGCTAAGCCTTGGCGATAACGCGGCGCAGCAGCTTGGTGGCGGCAATGATCTGCAGACGAATCTCCAGACTGAGACTGCGATTCTGCAGGGCGACTCCCTGGCGCTGGCAGTGATTGAGCGTCTGAATTTGGCTTCGCAGCCTCCGTTTGCGGTCAAGAATGGCAAGGAAACCGAGGGCGGTTTGCCGCTGGAAGAAGCCCCCAGTCGAAGAACGAGGCTGCTGTCGATCTTTCATGACCATCTGAAGGTGTCCGTGGTCCGCGGTACCAGGTTGATCAAGGTCACGTTTGAGAGCTATAGCCCGAAGCAGGCGGTTGATGTAGCCAATACCATGATTGAGAGCTACAAGAGCCAATACCTGCAATCCCATTATGCCGCGACCAGCGAAGCTTCGACGTGGTTGACGCAGCAGCTCTCTGACCTGAAGCGGAATGTGGAAGAGTCGGAGAAGAAGCTGACGGATTTCGAGAAGGCCTCCGGCATTCTCAGTATTCAGTCCTTTGGTGGGGATGGGGGCGGCGGGGGACAGGTCCAAAGCGCGGTGATCCAGCGGTTTGATGTGTTGAACAACGAGCTGACCGTGGCGGAGGCGAATCGGATTGAAAAGGAAGCGATTTTCAAGCTGGTGTCAAGCGGATCCGAAGATTCGATTCTGAGCTTGAACCAGGATGTTCTGGCTAAAGATAGCAAGTCGATGGTGCTGACCCAGGGCAACGGGCTTGGCCGCCTGGAGCAGCTGCGCGAGGAAGATGGCCGCTTGAAGATCGCAATTTCCCAAGCCGCCACGACATATGGCCCGAACAATCGCCATTTGCAGGATCTTCAAACCCAGGAACTCGGATTGCAGGAACAGATCCGCGAAGAAAAGCGGGAGCTGGTCAGGCGGGCGGAAGGCGACTTCCAGTTGGCCAAGCGGACCGAGGACCAGATCCGCAAGCAGTTTGAGCAACAACAGGGCGAAGCCAGCAAACTGAACGAAAAGGCTGTGGAATTCGCGGTTCTGAGTCAGGAAGCCACTTCGCGCAAGAAGCTGTACGAGGATCTGTATTCCAGGCTGCAAGAGGCGAATGTCTCGGCTGGCATCAAGGCCACGAATATCACGATTGTCGATCCGGCGCGTACGCAATCCAATCCGATCCGGCCGAAGCGGCTGGCCAATGTTGGCGTTGGCCTTCTGGTGGGAATCGTGTTGGGACTGGTTCTATCGTTCGCGGTGGACAGCCTGGATCGCACCATCGTGAGTCCTGTCGAGATCGAGGAACTGACCAACATTCCGGTAATTGGTACGATCCCGACCTTTGGTGCTGAAAGCCGAGGGTATGGTTACGGGTACGGTTACGGGTACGGCTATGGATCCCGAAACGAGGAAAAGTCGAGCAGCCGCAAGGAGTCTACCAATGAGGACGGATCGGATAAGGAGCCAGAGAACTCCATCTGGATTCTGCAGCATCCTGAATCGCCGGCTGCTGAAGCCATTCGGTCTCTGCGTACCTCGATCATCTTGTCGCGACCAGACGGTGGTCCTCGCGTCATCTTGATCACCAGTTGCGTGCCCCGCGAGGGCAAGAGCACCATGACGGCTAATTTGGCCGTATCGCTGGCGCAACATGGCAAGCGGGTTGTGATCATCGAGGCTGACATGCGACGGCCTACGATGCAACACGTGCTGAGTGTGTCCAATGCCGCGGGTCTGAGCAATGTTCTGGCCGGATCGTCTAACTTTGATGACGCGGTTGTTCACGGAGTTGGTGTTCCGAATCTAGATGTACTGCCAGCCGGACCGCGACCTCCTCTGCCCTCGGAATTGCTGGGCTCTTCTGGTTTCGACAGATTGATTGCTAACCTGCGTACGAAGTACGATATTGTGTTGATCGATAGTCCGCCAGCTTTGTTGTTGACCGACGCGATTGCGATTGCTCCCAACGCCGACGCGGTGGTTTGGGTCGCCCTGGCAGGCGTGGTTACCAGGCCGCAGGTGGCCCGCGTGGCGCGAATGGTGCAGCTGAATTCACTCCCCATGATCGGTTTTATACTCAACCGTGTCGACCTCACGTCGGATGACCATGGATATGGATACAGTTATGACTACGGAAGCTATGGCTCTTATTTCCAGGAAGAGGATTCCAATGACGCCTAGGATGCTAATGACGTGCTCGCTGTTAGCAACGATGCTTTGCGTGCCCGCATGCCAACTGTGTGCCCAGTCCGATGCGCAGCCAATCTTGCAGGTTTCTTCCAGCAAGAGGGCGGGCAGCCATCAGGATGCGGTAGCGCGAGGAACAGCCTTGGCGCTTGCCCCCCGGGACATCGAAAAGCTGAGGATCGCGCCGGGATTTCTGCTGGGCGTGAGTGTGCTGGGCGATGACGACTATAACGGAAGCTACCGTGTCGATGAGCACGGGGATATAGCAGTACCTATTCTTGGAACGCTGCATTTGGCGGGCAATAACGCACCGGAAGCTACTGAGGTGATCAAGGCAAGGATTCTGCAGATGCGTCTTCTGGTGGATCCGCAGGTGACGGTCTCGATTGCGGAGTACATTTCGACGGAAGTGATCGTGCTTGGCGAGGTAAGTGCGCCGGGGAAGTATCCGCTTCTGGCGCCGCACAGTCTGGTGGACGTATTGGCAACCGCCGGCGGGCTTTCGACGCTGGCCGGAGATCAGATCTCGATCACCGGCCAAGAGCCGGGAGCCCAGCCCAAGCTGATTCATTACACCAGGTCGACCCCCGCCAGCGAAGTGGCGCAGGTGATGATTCAGCCCGGAGACACGGTGGAGGTTTCACGCGCCGGAATTGTGTACGTGTTGGGAGGCGTAAACCGTCCCGGTGGATTTGTGATGCAAGAGGAAGGAAAGATTACCCTCTTGCAGGCGGTCGCGCTGGCAAATGGAGCCAGCGTGTTGTCTTCCACGAAGACGGTCTTCCTGCTGCATAAGAATCCGGATGGCACGCTTACGGAGACCAATATTGCGCTTGCCAAGGTCGAGCGAGGCAAGAGTGCGGATATTCCTTTGCAAGCCCGCGATATTGTCTATGTTCCAATAAGCGGCATCAAGGTTGCCTTCAACGACCTGGAGTCGATCATTGCCTCCGCGGCCAGTTCGTCAATCTATTTGCTGAGGTAGCGCAATGCGGTGGTGAAATGGCTTGCTGGACGGAGCCGGAATGCCATGATGCAAATGCCATGGTTGGCGCATTTGCATCATGGCCAGCGCAGTGGATCGGCGAACCGGGCCAACCCTCCATTCCCACCCGCGCGACGCGGTTCACGCTAGCTACACGGCTCCGAATAGTTACAAGACTTTCTTCCTTTTCTTGAACGCCAGGCAGGCGAGGCGCGGCAGCGGCCCAGGGCTAACCCACTCCCAAGGCAGCCGACTCGAATCGTGGTGATCGGCCCTAATTGTTGGCAATTAGAAAACCTCTAGGTATGTAATCGCATCCAATCAATTGGGACTATCATGAGTGAGAGCGCATATTTTTACGAACCACGGATACTTGGCGGTGCCAAACCAGGGAGTGGTGAGGTGAACATGCAGACGATCGCTTCGCAGCCGCCCGCGGGAGCGAGAGAGCCAAGCATCCGTCAGCTCCTGTTGTGGCCAAGAAGAATCCTGTTTTTGCAGGAGGTTCGCAAGGAAGAGTTTCTGCCTTGCGGATTGCTATGTTGATGAATAGTTTCCCCGGGAGTCAGGAACTTGACAGGTTCCCTGACTGCTTGATCTTGTACCAAGGGTCGGGTGTCCCGGATTCGGCGCGTCCTTGTTTTTGCGCCCAACCTGAGGATGTATGAACTTCAACTGGAACCTACTTACACGGGCAGTGACCGAGAGAGAAAAACCGCAACGCATCATGTAAATTGATCAGAAAAGCTTCGAGGGATAACTTATGGATGACATTCTAGTTGAATTGCAGGAAAGCGCTTGGTCGCGCTCGCTGACAAAGCGAGTCTTCGACTGTGTGTGTGTTGTTGCGGCTATGCCCATTGCGTTGTTGGTGCTGGGCGCAGCGGCAATTGCCGTCGCAATTTCGTCGCCTGGGCCCATCTTGTTCATCCAGCAGAGGGTGGGGAGAAATGGTAAATTCTTCCCGATTCTGAAATTTAGAACCATGGCTCATGTGGTGACCAAGGAACATAATCCGGTAACTACCTCGGCCAATCAGAAGTTTACCTGTGTGGGCCCATTTTTGCGGCGCTGGAAGATCGATGAGTTGCCCCAGCTCTTCAATGTCCTGATGGGGCACATGAGTTTGGTGGGACCGCGACCCAAGATGCTGGAGCACAGCAAGGAATTAGCTAATCTTTCTTGCCGACCGGGGATTACAGGCGCTGCTACTCTTGCTTTTGCCGCTGAAGAGCGGGAGATGGCAAGAATTCCGCACGCAATCCTGAACGATTTCTATCATGACGTTGTGCTGCCAGAAAAGAACCGGCTCGATGCGGAATACATGGCGAAAGCAACATTCACCTCTGACGTGATCTTGTTGGTCAATAGCCTGCTGCGCCGCTGGGATAACTCAGTCTGGAGGCAGATTCCAGACTACGAGTCGCTCTCCTGCCGCCCCCAGAGACCGACAGTTTCTCCCGAAAGGCTGAGGAGCGCTTCCGAGTTTTATCGGCTTCGCAGCGACCGGGATCTCGAAGAGATGGCCAAATAGAGCGCCCTCGATGGGGCGGGGAATCCGTCCTGAAGACGCCTATTTATAAGGTAAAGGGGGGAGTGTGTTGGAAGATAGCAAGATCCTGACGGAAAAGCTTTGTGTTCCGATCGATGCGACCATCAGGCAGACCATGCAGGTGATCGGAGCGGCAGGCCTGGAGATCGCTTTCGTGGTGGAAGGTGATACTTTTCGATTGGTCGGGACAGTTAGTGACGGAGATATACGCCGCGCACTTTTGTCCGGAGCCACGCTTGCCGACCCGGTGATCGGATGCGCCAATCGTAATTGCATCACAATTCCTGAGACCTCTGGGAGATCGCATGCGCTGGATCAGATGCGCGCTCGCGGCATCAGCCAGATTCCCATCGTAAATGAGTTCAATTGCCTGGTGGGAGTTCATTCGCTTCGGGAGATCTTGGGGGTGTATAACCGTCCGAATCTAGCTGTCATTATGGCTGGAGGACGGGGTGAGCGCTTGCGTCCCTTGACGGACAACGTCCCCAAGCCCATGATCAAGATCGCCGGACGGCCCATTCTTGAACGACTGGTGCTGCATCTCACCGGCTACGGGATCAAGACCATCTTCTTGTCGGTTAACTATATGAGCAACGTGATTCAGAATCATTTTGGAGATGGCTCGAAGTTCGGCTGCGTCATCAAGTATCTGGAAGAGGAACAGCCACTGGGCACAGCCGGAGCCCTATCGCTGCTGCCAGAGATTCCCTCTCATCCATTTATAGTCACGAATGGCGATTTGATTACCGATTTCGACGTTGGCGCGATGCTCCGTTTTCATCAACAGAAGAGCAACGCGATCAGCATCGGTGTCAGACAGTACCAACACACGGTCCCATTCGGCGTTCTGGATATGTCTGGCGACCTAGTGGTGGCGGTGAGGGAGAAGCCCTCGGTGATCTGCGAGACGAATGCTGGTGTCTATGTCCTTTCCCCCGCGCTGGTAGAGCGCGTGCGCAAGGATACTCCAACGACCATGCCGGAACTGGTAAGCGACTGCCTGGCGAGGAACGAGAACGTCGGCGGTTTTCGCATCGAGGGAGATTGGATCGATGTCGGTCGGCCAGCCGACTTGGCAGCGGCTTCAGGGATTTCCGTGGTGTAATGCTTTCATTGATTGGATTGACCTTGTTACTCGGCGGTGGGAGCGACTATCTGCGGGTGCAAGACGTCTTACCGTGAATACACTGCGAAGTTGAGTTGCATCTTATTGATCCGGCCCTGAAGTATTGCTACGCAGCGGCATAGTAGACATCTTTCTGTCCGAAGTAGCTTTGGACACGATCTGGCTGTTTCTGGATGCTGCGCAGGGCGCCGATGGCGGTACG
>Ga0181520_10006768_pt1 | contig 17310 bp, 10 predicted proteins | sample PEATcosm2014_Bin_29_FD_132451 | JGI IMG/M metagenome (GOLD analysis project Ga0181520, IMG submission 132451) | Peatland microbial communities from MTU Mesocosm Facility, Houghton, MI, USA - PEATcosm2014_Bin02_30_metaG | ecosystem: Environmental > Terrestrial > Soil > Wetlands > Peat | place... | reverse complement strand
GCTGTGGCCACGGTCTTGCCCGCGGCGTCCTGAATCTGCCAGCTCACCTTGGCGCTTTCCGCCTGCTTGCCCTCATTCAGCACAACCGTGCCCAGAGTCAGAACAGCGGAGTTGCCGCTCACCGCCGTGCGCACGGTGCTCTCCCACTTGCCCAGGTGCAGCGGGTCGGTCTTGGTGAGCCACACATGGCGATAAATGCCGGCGCCCTCGTAGAACCAGCCGTCGCCAAAGCTCGCGTCCACGCGCATCGTGATGCAGTTCTTCGCACCGTAGCTCAGAAAGTCCGTCACGTCGAAGCGGAAGGGCGCATAGCCGTTGTCGTTGCGGCCGATGAAGGAGCCGTTCACAAAAATCAGCACGCTGCGGAAGGCGCCGTCGAACTCGATCGCGACACGCCGGCCCAGGTCGCTGGCGGGAACATCGAACTCGCGCCGGTACCAACCCACGCTGGTTTCAGGGTAGCGGCGGCCGATGGGCTTGTAGCCGTGCGAATTCTGCGCATTGTCGTTCACAAAGGGCAATTCGACAGCCCAGTCGTGGGGCAGGTTCAGCGTGCGCCACTTTGCGTCGTCAAACTTGGGCTTGGAAAAGGCGAAATCGCCGGTTTTGGCAAAATCTCCCTGGCCATAGCCGAATCCCAGATCGCGGGCCGGGTCGGTTCCGTGGCCAAACTGGAACTTCCAGCCAAAATCGAGCAGAAGCTGCTCACGCGGAGCCACGGCCGCCAAAGCCTCGGCGGATGCAACTTGCGGATACCCGGCCAGCAGCGCCGTAGTGCGCCCCCAGGCCGAACGAGTCACTAAAGACGAAGCCGACAGCGCCAATCCGGATAAAAGCAGATCGCGACGAGAGAAACCGGGCATGAAAACCTCTTTCACGTAGATTCTCGCCGTAGACGCGCACGAACCACCGGACGACGAGCAAAACGGAACTATAAATCAGTAGGCGCGGTGCAGTAAACGCTTCCATTTTTGGCGGATATTCCGTCCGCCGCTTTGAATCACCCCCCTCATGCCGGGAGTTTTTTGCTCAAATATGTTAAATTCAAAAAGTCGCACCAATCAGTGGAGAGATGGCCGAGTGGTTTAAGGCGCACGCTTGGAAAGCGTGTGTGCTCGAAAGGGTACCCAGGGTTCGAATCCCTGTCTCTCCGCCAGCAACATTTAAATAGTCTAGAATCAATGCCGGAGCGCTTGTGTTACACCTTTTGTGACATAAAGTTCTCCGGAGATTTTTTTGCAGCGATAATCGAGGTCGCGTGTCCTGCGCGGGTATTAACCCAAAGAGGATGTCCGCATGAGAACACCGAAGGCCTGCAAGGTCCGCCTTTACATCCACATCAGACCTCCAGACGGCCAATACGCCTACGCCGCCTGTCTGGCGTCAACTAGTCTTTCCCCGGGATTTCTAATTGTCGCCCGTCAGCCGCCCCTGCCTGGAACAAGAACCGCAAGCACGTGCGCGTTCATCACTCCAGGCTCGTACAGCAGTGGCTGTCCGAACACACAGAACAGATCGAGGTTTTTATCTGCCCAGCTACTCGCCAGAACTAAACCCGGACGAGTTGCTCAACGCCGACCTGAAGCAGCGCGTGACCAGGGCTGCGCCACCAAGGACGAAAGCCGCACTGACCCGTACCGCCTTCGGCGCTCTACGTCGCATCCAGAAACAGCCGAACCGAGTAGAAAGCTACTTCCGCCAAAAAGATGCCGCCTTTGCTGCCGCGCAGTAATACCTCTGGACCGGATCAATAACTATGTCGGAAAGCCATGCACGGCACGTCACCAGCGCAATTTATTTTTGGCAAAAACAATAGGCACTGCCAAAAGGCAGTGCCTAGATTTGACTGAGTTCAAGGCGCTTTTTCAGTGGCGAATTTCCCTGAACCAGGCACAATTTTTCATAATGCTCTTGAATTCGTTTGTCGACGAATCGTGCAACGTTGGTTTTCAACTCACGGAATAAGATCCAGACCTTAATACATTGGTTTGGCGACCATAGCTTCCTCCAGAGTTATACGGCGCTTCAAGCGATACGCGAGATTGGACATATGAGCTACGACCGCAGACCGATATCCAATTTCGACCGGTGCATGGAGCCGCTGCTTGTTGCGCGAACGAATACATTCCATCCAATTTTCCATGTGGTCGCTTCCCACTGATTGCCCCACGAGTACCTCGCCTGTAGGCCGATTCAGCTTCTCCGGATAGTAAGTAATTCCAGAGGTGTACTTGCCTGTGACCATATCCGTCGAACCACTGACATGCTCGATCGTCCCATCCGATCCAAGAATGCGCTCACCCAAGCCAAAATGGCTGTTGCTGAAAGACGACTGCCAGAGGACGACCATCTCCGGGTACTCCAGTGTAACTGCGATGGTATCGGGAACCTGACGACCATCTTTCTCGACGAAGATACCGCCAGACATAGTTGCGGCGAGCGGTTCCTTGAGGTCAAGAGCAGTCATAACCCAGCCAATTTGATGGACCATGTTCTCCGTAATATTTCCGCCAGAGAATTCCCAGAAGAGCCGCCAATTGATGAAGCGGTTTGCATCGAATTCCGCTTTTGGTCTGCCTTCCATAAAAACATTCCAGTTGACGTGCTGTGGATCACAGTCCTTGGGAATCGCTCTGACCCACTGACCATGGCCGTGTCGGGTATTGCGACTCATCCACGACTCAACGATCGCGACTTTGCCCAGCAGACCGTCGTGTATCCATTTTTTGGCGTCTGCCAAATCGCCGTCGCTCTCATGCTGTTGACCAATCTGCACAATTTGTTTCGAGTCTTCCGCTGCTTTTTTGCAGGCTACCGCCTCAGGAATGTCATACGTGATGGTCTTTTCGCAATAGACATCCTTGCCGGCCTCGAGCGCGGCCAGCATGCAGCTTGCATGCTGATTGAGGGAAGACGCAATGATAACTGCATCAATATCCTTGCGTTCAAGCAAGCGACGATGATCATCATACACCGCCACTCCAGGAATTTTCGCCTTCACTTGATCGCGACGGCGAGAATAAAGATCTGCGACTGCCACACATTCAACGTTGGGCTGCCTGAGAGAATCCTTCAAGTCCTGCTGTCCGCGGTCTCCCGCGCCAATCAATCCAATGCGAATGCGGTCATTCGCGCCTAGCACACGCGCCGCTGGAAGCGCCGAAAAGACGGCAGCTCCAGCTGCCAAACTTCCAACAAATTCTCTTCTGTTCATTTTGTGATCTTCTTCCTCAGTCTTTGTAAGTTCAGTTACGCCAGCGTTCCCGCAGCCTGCAATGCTGCCTTCATTCCTGCCCAACTCTGACGGGTTGAGTCCTCCGGCGAACTGCCGCCATGCCAGTGCGTTTCCAGGCTAATACCCAAGTGATATCCCAATTTCTTCAATGCCTTGAACTGCCCGGTCCAGTTGATCACGCCTTTGCCGACAGGAGCCCACTCCCATCCGCTACCATCCGGTTTCTTTACCGCATCCTTGCAGTGAACGTGGCCAATGCGATTCTTCGGGAGCAGATTCCATGCATCGGGGAAGGTGATTTCGCCGAGTGTGGCGGCGTTGCCCGCATCCCAGTTCAACATCAGGTTTGGATTTGGGATCGCAGCCAGCACTTTTGCTGCCTCCGCGCCACTGCCCGTGTTGCAGTCCATTTCATTCTCGAGAATGAAGACGATGCCCTGCTTGCCCAATTTGTCGGCAGTTTCGGAAAGCTTTGCATTGATGGCGTCTCGGTAAGGTTTTTGATCGTCCAGACGCCAGAAATCAAAACCACGAACGCGATCCGTCTGGAAGGTCTTGGCCAACTCAATGCTCTTTTCAAGCACCTCATTCTGCTGCTTGAAGGTAAAGTCAGCACTGTGCTTGTCGCGGTTTCCCCTCTTCTTGGGCAGCGGCGCGTCTGGCCAGTCCACCTTGAAGAGCGGACTGCCAATATCAGTGACGCGCAAATCATACTTCACAAGGATGCGACGCGCCTCTTCAATCTCCGCCGATGTCAGCGAGAAAAGACTCTTCTTCCACATCGCTCTGAGTTCGACCCACTGCATGCCGAAGTCGTTGGCGGCTACTGAACATGCATGATCGAAATCATGGGATATTTCATCCGTGATAACAGCAACCTTAAACGGTGATTTCAATTTGTTGACTATTGCAGCACGCAATACGCTCGGCATGGCCGCAACGCCTAGAGCTGCTCCTCCACCTACAAAAAAACTCCGACGAGAGATCTCAAACATTCTTATTTCTCCTTTAGGCCTTGATGCCCTATTTGCGCATACAAGTAACCAGATTTAGATTGCGTTACAGCGGTCCTGCTGATCGACAATCCAGCAAAGACCGACATGGAGTGGCTTAACCTTTCGTGTTAGTGAAGTAGACAATTCAGATGTCTACAAAAACCCGGATTTTACTGATCGAAACTGCCGAGTACGACATCATGCTCCTCTATCTGTCGTTGCCTGTACTCACTGAACTTTGGATGACAATGCACTTTTGTCTTTCACTTCTCCGAACGAAGGCGGCGCATCGGATATTGATGCCCCCCACGACCGGTTTGGCTGGTCGCCAAGTCTGAAGACCAGGCTCGTATTTCTCCTCGCTAAGATTGTGCCCATTGGCAACCACAATTTGGAAGTCCGTCGGCCGTTCAGAAGGAGGCTTTGGACATATTGGTGATCCTGGCCGGCGGAAAGGCCGAGAATATGCAGGCTATGCCCGCCCTCTGTCCTCAACCTGGCCTCAGGAAAAAGTGGGCTTCCAATTACAAACCCGCCAACGCCGGGAATCTCCGGAAAAATTCCCAGCATGGCCCACACCTCCCAGGAACTCATGGCACCACCATCATCGTTGCCAGGCAAACCGTCCGGAGTTGCCTTAAAGCATTCACGCGAGATGCGACGCACTACATCCTGCGTTCGCCATGGCGCACCGGCAAAGTCATATTCCCACGGAGCTACCTCTTCCGGTTCGTTTCCCATCCAGGCGAATTCGCTTGTCTCTCCCGCATTCAAATGCGTAAAGTGCTTGTCCAGACGTTGCACAACAACACCAGCCCCGCCCATGGAATCGAACAGTTCGCGAAGGTCAAACGGGATCATCCAGGTATATTGCAGCGAATCGCCTTCAACCATCGTGGTTGTTAGTTTTGATTGAGTGCTCCACGACCCGTTTGGATCTCGAGGGCGAATGTAGCCATACTCGAGGTTGAACACATTCTTCCAATTCATGGAGCGTGCTAAATACTTTTGAGATTTTGCCTCATAGCCCAAATGAAGGGCCATCTGTGCCAGCGCGAAATCATCAGCAGCATACTCCAGCGTGTACGCCGGTCCCGAGGCAACGGTATTGAATGGTCGCGGCATGAACTTCGATTGAGCTGTGGAGATATAACCTTTGTCCATATACTCAGCGAGGGCTTCGCGTGCAAGGTGACCGTCGCTTCGCGCACTGCCGTCTGTTGCCGCAAACTCTGCTGCTTTGAAGGCCGCGGCCTGATCGAATTTGGTAGCGCCGTAAGCGATTGCATTGGCGACCACGACAGTCGGCGAGTCTCCACCCATCCCCCCAGAATTGGAGTTAATCTGTTGCCATTTCGGCATTGCTCCCCCTCCCTGGAGTGCATCGTCGACCAATGATTGCATCATGTCGCTTGTCTCCTTCGGCGTGAGAAGGGCGCGCAACTGGATCAAGGAGCGATACATATCCCAAGTGGGATAGTTCTCATAGTGGATATACTTGACAGCCTCATGGACATGACCATCGAACCCAAGATATTGGCCATTTACGTCGCTAAATACATTTGGGTGGATGAAGCTGTGATAAAGCGCGGTATAGAACACCGTCTTTTCCGCGTCCGTTCCGCCCGTAACTTGAATGCGGTTAAGAATGTCATTCCACGAGTTTTTTGCCTGCGTTCGGACAGAATTGAAGCTCCAACCAGGAATCTCCGCATGAAGGTTTGACATGGCGTTCGAGATGCTCACATAGGAAATGCCCACCTTGAATTGAACGACGTGCTGCTTTGTGGTATCGAAGGTGACATATGCGGCGGTGTGTGGACTCGTACTCTTGCGAGCCATTGGAACCTTTTGCGCATCATTCCAAATTCCGAACGAAGCAAATGGACGGTCGGCCTCAGCGACAAAATAAATTTTGTAGTGCGCGGAGCCACAGCCAGTCTTACTTGTTGTTTCCCCAGTGATGCTCCTGTCTCCAACGATGGATACCGAAGAATCGGTATTTCCATTCGCGCTGCCGTTCAGGTTAATCACCATATGGGATTCGCCGGAGCTTGGATATGTAAAGCGTCCGATTCCGCTTCGCAAAGCTACGGTCAGCTCGACCTGAACGTTACTGTCATCGAGTCGAACACCGTAATACCCTGGCGACGCCTTTTCATTTTGATGCGAAAACTTTGAACCGTAGGCTGCGGCATTTACCACGGGCGAGTCCGTCAAAGATCCCACTACGGGCATAATGGGAATGTCTTGATACGCACTGCATCCGCGCCCACTGAAATGAGTGAAGCTGAATCCGCGGGTGATTTTTTCGTCTTGCCATCGATATCCACCAGGAGCACTCGTATTATCCGGGCTCCACTGTACCATGCCCCCGGGCACGTCGGCTCCGGGAAAGACGTCTCCACCGCCTGCAGTTCCAATCATCGGATCGACCCAGTACGCGAGATCTGCTCCGCCTGCGCCCTTTTGTTGAACCTCCCCTCCCATCGCAAAACCAGAGACGCATAGCAGGAGGATGATCAAACAAACCGAAAAAAGCCTCCTGCGCATCGCCGAAAGTGCCGTCACCGGGCAAGAGGAATTAGTGAAACTCATGATAACGTTGCGTGAACGCAGAATGAACATGGGTCCCTTAATCATGGCGTAGTCATACTCTTTCAAACAAATGCGGTGGCCCGAAACGGACTGAACCCGCGCGCTAGATCGTGATTTCATCGTGTTCCTCCAAAATGTGTAATTCGTTGGTTGAGTCGATTAAATAATACTCACATGGATAGGCTGTTATCGGCGCATCACGAGAAATGCTGCGCAGATATAGCCTAAGTAGGCTTCAATCCCCACCGCCAGTAATACTGGCAACATCCAGCTCTTCACATTCGTCCTATGGCTGCGAGCGTTCCCCCAAATCCAGCGGCGATCACATCTATAACATCAATTGTCCACCATTGACTTCGATCGTTTCGCCAACAACATAGCTGGCTGCGTCTGAAGCAAGAAATACGACTACTCTTGCGCATTCCATCGCACTGCCCACGCGGCCCAGCGGGATCACTTTCGCAAAGTGTTCCATCATCTCCGGCGTAGAAAATACCTCATGAAATGGAGTATCGATCACACCGGGATTCACGCAGTTTACTCTGACCCCATCAGGCGCCAACTCCTTGGCCAGCGACTTTGTCAAAGCGATGACTCCGGCCTTAGCCGCAGAGTAGGCGCCTGATCCGGGTCCGCCACCGTTTCGTGCCGCGATCGAGCCAACGTTGACAATGCTCCCTGTCCCGCGCTTAATCATGAAATTGCCAACGATCTGAGAGCAAAGAAATACACTCCGTAAATTGAGTTGCATCACCGCCTCCCAGCTCTCCACCGTTTGGGTCATGAGTGCAACTCGCTCGATTAAGGACCCTGCGTTGTTGACGAGAATATCAATAGGGCCTAACGCGGCAACGGTCCGACTCACGAGCGACTCAATCCCCTCCGGAATCTGAACATTCGCCTGCAAGCAGACAGCGGTGCCTCCCGCTGAACGTATCGCATCGCGCGTTATTTCCGATCCCTGTTGATTGGAATGGAATCCGATCGCCACCCTAGCTCCGAAACTACCAAAAAGAGTTGCAGTCGCCGCGCCAATCCCAGACGATGCCCCGGTCACAAGCACTACTTTGTCTTCAAGGTTAAAATAGTTCTGCATATCGCTCCTTCGTTTAAAACATGAATGTAAGTTCGTCACTGAGAGGGCTGTTGTCGACAAGCGCAAAGGCGCCAGGCTCTGCCTTGAAAGCAATCATGCGCTCTTCGCCAAGTCCAAAAGCCTGAACCGTAAGGCAGAAAAAGTAAATGAGGACTGCAACGTAAGGCAAAAGTCCTGCAACACCCTTTATCTTGGCCAGAGAGTGTCTCGTTGAGACTCCAAAAGCATTTTCATTTGGGTTGCGACCTGTTCACTTTAAGGCCCGTCGACGGATCTTTGAGAAGATTTCTATCCGCAAGAAAATAGTTCTCTGCTCCAATACGACCCGTTAAATGCGCGCGCATCACGAAGCGAATACGTGCTGCGGTGCCTGTGTTTTCGACAGTCGCATTGATCGTCACTTTCCTGTTCTCGCTTGTGCCGGCAGGTAACGCCGGCAGATGCAGTGAGATAACTCTTCCGGACTTGCTTAGCGCCTTACCAAAACGATCAAAGCTCAGAACAATGAGGTCAATTTGGCCGGTCAGCTTTCCATCTGTCTCTTCAAGAGCCAGCGGCTCCGCGGGAAATGTAATCTGGTACTGATCGGACTTATCCCTTCTGGCAACTTCGAGGGGAATTCCACTGTAGACCATCAGGCCATTGATGGCGCCGGCCAAATCAAGCTCTCGCGCATCTGACACATCGCCAGACGCCTGGAGAGCGGCAACCGATTCCTGATTGTGCGTGTAGTACCCATCACGGCTTGTAGCGATAAACCGCGGATCTTTCATCACGACCTTGATCCGGTGAAGCTTTTTCGGATCGTCGTCTGATGGCGCAGCCGATCTATAGGCAAGGCTATAGAAAACTTCTCCGTTACCAACAGCTTGAGCAATCATTCGATCAACATCGTTGCGACCGTGCATCGCAATCCCGCCCGTAGACTCGGCAATTGTGTCGAAATCGATCTGCCCTGCAAACGGGTCGGTCAGGGGCAGGTTCCCATTTGAGTCGACCGTGCTCTCCCGCGACACCGAGATGCCGGAAGGGTTGATGGAATAGAGTGTTATGCGCGCATCGCGAAGGAGGTTTGAACAGGAGACAATTGCCGTCTGGAGAGCGCCAGCTTGATCCGCAGTCAGGTTGCTCCACTCGATGGTAGGGAATCCACGTCCGAGCCAAATCAGATTCTTGTGCCCCGCGTGACCTTCGGTCGCTTTCGCCACTTCGATCAGGGACGCAAATCCCGCGCCAAACAAGTTGCTCGCCTGTTCCGGCACCGACGCTCTCCATGCGTTTCCGACGAAGTGCCGATTCAGGGCGTCCAGAATTTCCTTCCTGGATGTCGTATAGTCGCGCAGAACCATGGTCCGGTTGTAGGTGCGAGCGAGCAGGATGGTCGGTTCGCTGAGCGTCTTGTTCTGGGCGCCAAGATACTTTCCCAAGGAGTAGCGAGCGAAGTATTCGTCCTCAAACCTGGTCGTAAGCTCGTCGAGAACAAGAATGGTTACTGGAGTGTTCGGGGTGGTCTTCTCCAACTCTTCAGTTGAGTGGATGACCGGTCGTTCCGCAGACGGTGCCGTTGTGTCGATCGCCTCAAAAGCGGAAATCGGCTGCGGCACTCCGTCTTCGAGAATTGTGAAGCCGTCTCGTTTAAGGTTCCGGACGGCATTTCCCTTTTGGTCGCGAACAACGGTATCGAGCAACACCAACTGCGAATTGACTTTGAGCGTGTAAGAGGACTGATCGCCGCGAGGCGTTATAGGTGTGGACGATGGTGGGGCCGACTGCTGCGATGGTGCAAGAATTGGGAACAGAAGAATCCCGACAGCAACAAAGCGTTGTCTCTGAAGCAATTTTGAAGTCCTCTCTTCTCTCATTCTTGCTCTCGTATTGTATGCAGTTTGCCCCGAACTTCTTGTGTGCAGAGAAAGTCCAGGAGCAGGAGAGTCTCCTGCCCCTGGGTGTGAATACGGCTGCGTTTCTCAGAACATGTACTTGAGCCCAAGTTCAAACACGCGGCGCCCAATTTTCTGCGGAACGCCGGCTGACGTGGTCGTTGAGCCGAAATCATTGATGTTGGAATTCTGCGAGGCTGGAATACTCGAAATGATGCTGTTCAAGTCTCCCGCAGATGCAGCCGTCACGTTGTAGGTCAGCGTATATGCGCTGGAGTTTAGTGAAGAGAAAGTTGGGTTGGCACGGTTGATAAAGTTGAAAGCAGCGGCCCGGATTTGGAGAACGCGCTTCTCGCCCATCGTGAATTCCTTGGCCATGGTGAGATCGCTGTCGAAGAAGTTCGGACCATAGGCATTTGGTACTTTGTACGGGCCGTTGTCCTGGATCATCGGCAGAGCAATCACGTTTGGATTGACATACTGGTACCGCTTGGTCCCTTTCGGGCTCGCCAGATAGCGCGGCATCAAACCCACATCCGGAGTACCCAGGAGCATTTGCGGACTCAACGACACAGTGCACGAAGATGAAATACAGGAACTCGTTCCAGTGGGAATGGTTGCGGTTGTTCCTGTGGGCACAACAATCTTTGCGCTGAGGCCATAATTGTAGCTGCTATAGGTTGCGGGCAGGAAGACGCCAGTTTGAAAACTGCTCACCCCTGATAGCAGCCATCCATTCGCAGCAGCTCCAAGCAATCTATTTGAAAACACCTTCCCAACGCGGTAGCTGTAGTAAGAGCTGAAGAGAATTCGCCGGTCAAGGAGCAACGGCATGTAATCCTGGCTCAGATCGAGAGGATTTTGACCCCAGTAATTTCCGAGAGCTTTACCCCAGGTAAAGTTCGCGCCGGCCATAGCGCGCCGACCCGCCTGCAGTCGATATTGCATCTGAAGACCGTTATAGTTCGCTGAGGCCACATGCGAATACGCCTTAATCGAGTTGTAGAAGGGGTAAGGCCTGTACGAGTCGGCCATCGCCGTTGTGATGTTCTGGAAGCTGTAGGAATTGCTAGCAGAAGGCGTAAAGAACGGGAAAGCGTAGCCAGTAACTGCATTGCCCTTCTGCGCGTCGGGCCGTGTATTTGGCATCGCTCCCCACAGTGCCCCATAAGGCAGGGCGTTGATGTTCGATAAGCTGTTCATGTTATTCAAAAGGTTGTAGGTCATGTTCCCGACATAGCTAATTTGGAACATCTGGCCGTGCGGCAACTGTTGATCGACTTCCAGGTTGAAGGTGAGCAGCGTCGGCACCTTCTTGTCATTCGGATTAAGGGTCGTGATACTCGTGTCGTAGACGAACGCCGATCCCGCAGACTGCACAGCGCTGGCATAGTCGTGAGCGGTCGAAAACGTCAGGCCGTTGGTCGCAGACGAGGACGAATAGCTGCGCTGGCCCATCGCAGTTGTTTCAGCGGCATCCACATCGCCTCTGGAATCGTGTTGATGATAGATGCCTGTTCCACCTCGTATAACAGTAGTTCCAGATCCATCCGGGTTCCAGGCAAACCCGCCTCTCGGATCGAAATAGGCTGCGACTGTGCTAACTCCAGCATTTGGAATCTGGGGATCGATTGCATGATAGACGACTCCCGGGGATGCTGAAGGAAATCCCTTGGCATACGATGCAGGGTCAAAGACTGCGAGACCAAACCCTCGTGCGTCCTGATACGGGGTAAAGTGCTCTACACGGAGACCGGCTTCAATCGTGAGCTTATCCGTGGCGCGCCAGTGATCCTCTACGTATCCTGAAAAGTTCCAATAATAGAGGTTATACTTCACTTGGTAATTGGTTTGGGTAAATGTGGCGACGATACCCTCCATGAAGTTCGCCAGAGAGTTTTCACCGGTCGTGGCGCTGCTGCCTGAACCTGTCGGATAATATGTAGCTTTGCTGACAGGATCGGTAAAGCTCGAGACGCTCAGATCAGAAGAGCTGATCGCTCCGTTTGTGGCTGCAATTGCGTATGCAGGAACATCCGCCCATTGATAGAAGGCGCCGGCGCGAAGTACGTGACGCCCTGCCAGCTTTGTGAGATCATCGCCTGCGCTGTGTCCCTGAACGTTGGTGTATTGCGACCCGTAGTAGGCGTCTTGAATGGGAAGTTCCGGCAATTCCTGGTGGCCGCTATCTGCCAACTGAGGCAGCACGGTACTCGGATTATTGAAGAAGTATTGATTAGTATTTCCTTCGATCAGCGACGGGTTCCTCATGGTCGTCGGCGTGGCTTGATGCACCATCGACGCCCAGAACGCATTCGTAAGGCTGCTGCCCAGAACTGAGTTTACATTGAGGCTGAGCAGATGCGACGGCTGCATTTCCTGCTCCGGCCCGCCCGGATAAGTGAGTCCGCCGAGGCCGCCGGTACTGAAACTTCCGTTGTTCTGCGTCAGATAGATGAGTCCTTTTTCGTAACCATAGGACACAAATACCTTCGTATTGTCCGATAGAGCATAGTCAACCCGGGCCCGCATTTGCCAGAGGTTGTTATCTACGAAGGCTGGCGCCGTGTAGTTATACCCACCAGAACTCGGTTTGTTCGGTAGAGGCACAACCTGATTAAGAATTGCCTGCGCCGTGGGATCGAGAAACGCGCTGATATTGCCATTTGCGAGGGTTCCACCGGAGGGACTTTTCGTCGGAACAGGACATAGATCAGCAAAAGATCCCGTACAGTTGCCGCTTGAGGTCACATATTCATTTCCGAGATAATTCTGAATTTCGCTTTGGGTGAAAATCCCCTGGCGCATATTGGCGGTGGGAACCAGAGCATTGATGTAGGCGTAAGCGACGTTGCCGTAGGCATATCCATTGCGCTGCTCATATGCTTCGGCGCCCAGGAAGAACGTTAGCTTCTTGTCGCTGTTCCAGTGCATAAAAGGAAGTATGATAGGTCCACCGATTGTAAATCCGGGATATACCTGACGGTCAGTGAGGTAGGGAGACTGGCCATATTGCTTTGCCAGGGAATCGACAGAGTTGAGCTGATATGTACGACCATATGTGTACAACGAACCGTGATACTGATCTGTGCCGGACTTTCCAATCGCGTTGATCACGACCGGGCCTCTAGCCTGATCCGCAGGGAAGCTTCCGGTGGTCACCTTCACCTGGGCCACCATGTCTCCGTTGACGTTCTGGATGGCGGTTCCCCAGCCCCCCGGGTTACTGATATCGGCTCCGTCAAGGAGCAGGCTGGTTGCGTTCTTGAAGGTTCCATTCGCCACATAATTGCCCATGCCTCCGCCGATTGTTACTTGGCTGGGGTCCACGGCGATATTCGTCGACACCGTGTAGGTTCCTCCGGAACTGATTGCCATTCCGGGAAGGATTTTGAGCAACTCCGTAACGTCCCGGCCTTCGAGAGACAAATCCTGGATTTGTGCCGCAGAGATCGTAGAACTCACTTCACCGCTATCTGTTTCAACGCCTCTAGTAGTCGCTGTAACGGTTATCTCCTCTGTTACCTCGCCTGCGGTCAGACTGATGTTGCGTACCTGGCGACTGTCCCCAGGGTCAAGATGGATGGCGGATTCCACAAAGGCCTTAAAGCCCTGCTTCTCGATCTTCAGCTGATAATCGCCGCTCTGTACGCCGGAGAAGACGAACATGCCGGAACCATTGCTTTCCGTTTTAAGGACGATTCCGTTTGACGTGTTGGTCAAGGTGACTTTAGCTTCAGTGAGTACAGCGCCAGTTGTATCGGCGACAACGCCGTCGACCGACGCAGTATTGGCCTGCGCGTGAGCATATACGAAGGTAAAGGCGATCCACAGGATCGCTACGACGATTTGTATTCCGGCGCTTACCGTTCTTTGACTGTTGTGTCGCGCCTTAGAGATTCCTATTTTCGATTTCATCCTTACTCCCTCCTAGTGATTTCGCTTCTCTAGGCGTGTGTCGGAGATAAGAAATCGTGATTTAGTAACACCTTTAATATCCACAACATACGAAATTTGGTAGGTTTCGTAATTTGTTGATATTAAAAGGCAGAAAATCTGTCCTCGACAAGCTCCTAGACGGCAATTGTTGCTATCGTCGGTTGTGATCGGATCAAGCCGGGGTGAAATGTTTCCGATCGTGTTTGACACTTCAGGTCTCTTTACCTCGGGCACCCCGAAGAATCCGAACCTGGCGTAGAAAGGTTTACCCGGGCAGCGTTCTAACTGTTAGAGCGGCTTCGCATCTGCTTACGTGAATTAATCAACAGGCATCAGATCTGCGTGGAATGGCTGCATCGTCCGATCACCAGCTCCGAAGTCCAAGGTTCAAAGGTTAGCCGCGCGTCCGGGATCGCGGGAAAAGTGGGAATCGCGCTCTTGGACTTTTTCTCTGAGCGGCTTCTTCCACGGCCCGCTTCACCCACAAATGCTGCTATAGAGCCGGATTCACAAACGTAAACCTGCCACTGCAATTGGTTGCATCACGATGGGTCGGCTCGGCGTTGATGTTTGCGGGAGCGGCGCGAGAATTTGCCACTCCTGGTCTGGTGGCCTCTGTCACCGCAGAGGAGACCGTAGCACGTGCCCCTTGACAGGTGACATGAATCGGCAAGCTCGAATGCTATGCAACCGCTTGCATTACTTTCAACGAAGTTTCGCGCAAATAGCACACCTGTCCCCCCTTCAATTCAACGCGAGCAAGTATCGTTCCGTGCTTCGGCTGCTGTCAAGCCATCTTTCCAAAAAAAAATTTGAGATTATGCATTGCATTGCAAATAAACAACTTAATGTAATGCTTAAAGTCGAAGATTGCCAATGGACGCCTGTCAGATTAGTCTTTAGTCATCGTAGTCAAGACGATTCCGGAGAAGCCTGATCAAATGAAGCCGGGGTAGTAATCTCTGCTGATGAATGCAATCGTTTGTGATCTCTTGTTAAAACATTTTGCTCGCGCGACAATAATTGCCGAGAGGAAAGGACGGTAAGAGCTGGTGGCACAACATAATCGAGTGACACTGCAGGACATTGCGGTCGCGCTAGGCCTCTCGACTGGAACGGTCAGCCGCGCTCTGCAAGACCATCCCGGCATCAACGCGATGACGAAGGTGAAAGTCCTGAGCATTGCCAAGAAACTCGGGTACCAGCCCAACCTGGCGGCGCGGTATTTGTCTTCCAAGCGGAGCTTGAAAATCTCTGTCAACACTCCGAAGGAAAGCGCCTATTTCTACACGCTGGTCAGACGTGGAATCGACGATGAAGCCGAATCTTTCAAAATGACAGGAATCGAGTTGAAGCATCGGATATTCCCCAGCCTTCTTGAAGGGGAGGTTGAGGCATTTGAGGAAAGCCTGGGAGAGGGAGTAGATGGAATTATTTTGGTCCCCGGTGATATTAGCAGGTTGCGTGGCTGTTTCAGGCGGGCATCGAGAGCACGCATTCCTGTGATCTGTGTGGTCTCGGATGCGCCCGGTGTTGAGAAACTCGCATCGGTCACAGTGAATACTGCCTCCAGCGGCGCGATCGCTGCTGAATTGATGGCGCGGTTCCTCTGCGGCAGGGCGAGGATCGCAATATCAAGTGGTGACCTGCGTATCTCAGATCATGCGCAGAAGTTCAACGCTTTCAAGAACACGATGGATTCTCTCTATCCCGATGTGCAAGTCTATCCTCCGGTAGAGAATCATGGATTGCCGACCGAAGCATATGACCGTATGCTTGCGTTTCTCAAGCGCCAGTCCGATTTGGACGGGCTCTACATCAGCACTGGAAGCGGGGCTCCAGTCCTCCGTGCCGTTGAGGATGCAGGATTAGCCGGGAAGTTGACCATTTTTGCAACCAACATTTTTCAGGATCTTGTATCGAGGATCCAGTCGGGAAGCGTAGCTGGAACTCTATACGAGCGCCCCTATAGCCAGGGGCGTCTTGCTTTTCGCTACCTCCGCGAATATCTGATTGAAGGAACATGGCCGCCGACGCGAATTCAACTCGCTCCCTTGCTCATCATGCGGAGCAACCTCGATTCATTTCTTATGCCCGCTGATGGCAGAGGCAAACAGCGAATCAAGCAATCGGAGCTAATATCCCGCGCTTCAGAGGATGAACTTCTGCTCCGCGAAGTTCAAATGTGGCTGTAAATATCCCCCGGCAGAGCCGAATAAGCGTTAACCTAACAATTGCATTTCAGCGCTTCTGGCTGTATCATCTTTGCCCATGAGCCCACTTGTTGCGACTTCGTCAGCCAACGAGTTTGAAAACTGGGATGTCTTGCAGAAGTTTCTGCCGGAAGGTTGGGAAGAACAGGCCAAGCTGTGCGGAGCGATGAAGCGCGGGCGATATATCAAGAATCCGGAAGCTGTGCTTCGCATTCTGCTGCTGCATTTGGCCAATAGTTGCTCATTGGCTGAGACTGCGGCGCGCGCGCAAATTGCGGGGTTGGGTTCGATCAGCGCCGTAGGCGTGTTCAAGCGCTTGCGTGCAGCGGGTCCTTGGCTGCGCTGGTTGGCTCAATAGGAACGTGGCGCAGCAACGCTGCCCCTGGGCGTATTGGGCCGGAGGGTGCGCGCCGTGGACGCTACGACGGTTTGCGAGCCGGGCAGCACGGGCGGAGACTGGAGAGTGCATTACGCCGTGAACCTGGGCGATCTGCAATGCGACTTTTTTCAGTTGACCGAGTTACATCAGAGCGGCGAGACGTTTCGCCGCGTACCGGTAAGCAAAGGCGACATTATCCTTGGTGATCGTGTCTATGCGGCGCCGCCGGGCGTGGCGCATGTACTCGGTTCAGGCGGTGATGTTATCGTGCGCCTTAATCGTCAGGCTCTCCCGTTGTTTGACTCCAGCCATCAAAGAATCGATTTGGCCGCCATGATGAGAACCCTGAAGGGCCATGCGCCGGCAGAGTTTTCGTCATGGGTCAAAGACCCGGAAGGCATCTGGATTCATGGGCGCATCGTAGCGCTGCGACAGAGTGCCGAGGTCACACGCTGGACGCGTGAACAGATGCTGCGCAGGGCACGGCGCGACCAGGAGAAGGTTTGCGAGCTATCGCTGGAATTGGCCGAGTACTTCATCCTATGGACCAGTCTGAAGAAACTTCGCGCTGCCGAAGTGCTCGAACTCTACCGCCTACGCTGGCAGATTGAACTCGTCTTTAAGCGGATGAAGTCGATTTTTGGCCTGGGCCACCTACCCAAGAAAGATCCCCTTAGCGCGCAGGCCTGGCTGGAAGGGAAGCTCTTTGTGGGCCTGTTGATCGAACGCATGATGGATGCGGCGGCATCGTTTTTCCCCTGGGGCTACCCCGTGGAAACCGCGCCGCAGCCGCTGGCGGGAGATTGAATTCATGTATCGCCAAGTGGGCGCGGCACTGCTACTTCCGAACTTCCTGGCCACCGTAATCAACCGATGGCCCACAATCAGCAAACTCCTTGCAGCAACGCCGCGCGAACGGAAGCGATTCTCTTGGGGCGTTTAGGTTAACGCTTATCCGGCTCTGCCAGGGGATAT
>Ga0181520_10006767_pt1 | contig 17310 bp, 11 predicted proteins | sample PEATcosm2014_Bin_29_FD_132451 | JGI IMG/M metagenome (GOLD analysis project Ga0181520, IMG submission 132451) | Peatland microbial communities from MTU Mesocosm Facility, Houghton, MI, USA - PEATcosm2014_Bin02_30_metaG | ecosystem: Environmental > Terrestrial > Soil > Wetlands > Peat | place... | reverse complement strand
GGGCCAGCGCACCGTGGCCTGAATTGGGCCCGGGCGTTTCCCCAGACCGAAAAACAATTCCTTGGTGTGCTGGGAGAGGAAGCCGGTACCCGCCTGCAGAAACTTGACTTGCCGACCAGCGGCGCTTTCCAGGGTGATGGCCGCCCCGATGGCGTCGCGGTTGCTCGTATGTCCGCGCAGCCGGAAGCAGATTGAATCCCCCCGGCCTTCCATCACATTGCGGAGGATGCGAATTTGCGGCCCCGTGCGATTCTTCAGCACCACCTCCAGGCTGCCATCATGGTCCAGGTCGGCCAGAGCAAAAGCCCGGCTGTCTTCGGCAAAATCCAAGCCTGCCAAACCCGCGACAGGCGCAAATGTTCCGTCACCGTTGTTCGCAAACAAGGAATTCCTCTGGTAGCCATTCCACGTGCCATCCGCACGGATGAGTTCATTGATGGTATTCCAACCCTCTTCATAGGCCCGCGAGGGAGTTGCCCCCGACGGGGACCGGGAGACAACCTGGCGCCAGAAGAATCCCTGGAGGTCGTAACGATCCGGCCCGGAAATCATTCCATTGGCGATATAAAGGTCGGAGTGCCCGTCGTGGTCAAAGTCCCACGCCGCGCACGACCACGACCATCCAGCCTTTTCCACCCCTGCGGCGGCTGAGCGGTCCGCAAAAGCGCCGCGGCCCTGATTGTGATAGAGTGAATTCCCCTTGGCGTGCCGACGGTAGAGAGCGCGCACAGCTTCCGGTGCCTCTTTCATAAAGGCTTCCTGCATACTAACGCGTGTTCCCGCAGGCTCCCACATGTCGCAAACATAGAGGTCCTGGTTTCCGTCATTGTCGTAATCAAACCAGGAGCAGCTCATCCCCGGCCCCACATCGACGACGCCGGCCTCTTCCGCCGCATCCGCAAAAGTTCCGTTGCCGTTATTTCGGTAAAGGTTCTTCCTCCCGAAGTCATTCACCACGTAAAGGTCGGGCCAGCCATCGTTGTTGTAATCGCACCAGCCTGCGTCGAAACTGAAGTGATTATTGTTCTGGTTAAGCCCAGTCTCGGCCGTCACGTCGTGGAAGGTTCCATCCCGGTTGTTGCGGAGGAAGAAATTGGGCGGCCCGTTCCTGGCATCATAATACGGCGTGGGATAGCGGTATTGGTCGATGCCCTGGTAATAGCTGTATAAACAAAAGTAAATGTCGAGCCAGCCGTCGCGGTCGAAATCAGCAAGGGCCGCTCCCATAAAGGTACCCTGGGGCGACTGGGCAAATTTGAAGGCCTCGAGCTGGAGCTCAAATTTCCCTTTCCCCAGGTTGCGGAAGAGCAGCGGACCGGCGCCCCGTACCACGATCAGGTCCTGGTTCCCGTCATTATCAAGATCCGCGAAGACCGCACTGGAGGTATCGTCAAGAACTCCAACGCCTGCCGCTTCGGTAATGTCCTCAAATCTCCCGTCACCCAGGTTGCGGTAAAGCCGATTGGGAAGGCCGGCCGGCTGGCAAACGTAAATATCATCGAAACCGTCGTTATCGATGTCACCGCAGGCCACTCCATTGTTGCCATAAACATCAATTCCGCACGCACCGTCCAGCACGGTTCGCCAATACTCCGTCCCCCGCAGCATCTGTTGGGAGTAGGAAGTATTTCCGCCCAGCGCATACGGGGTAATATCCTCAAACACGCGGCCCGCCGCGCGGCTGTGCGTCTCTTCCACTGCCGTCCACGCGCGGATGGTGAGATTTCCAGTGGTTTCTATTCCCCAATCCAGGTCCCAGGATCCCACCCGTTCCACCCTTTCACCTGAGGAAAATAGTCCCACCAAGTCATAGCGAATGCGGGTGGAAAAAAGGAGAGAAGATTCGTGCTTTATCGTGATGCCCGCCACCTCGAATTCTGCCGTTCGAACCCGCCAAAGGCCGGCAAAGTACGCGCTTAAGTCCTTTACAAAGGCGTCCAGTGAGAGGGTTGAGGAGGCGCCAAATTGCCCTCTCCAGACGTGCAGGCCAGCTTGATGGCGTACACTCGTTTCTACTACCGGCTGGAGGGGGGTGGCCACGAGCCCCGGCGATAGTAGGGCAATAATTGGGCGGAAGGAGGGCGGATTCTGGCAGAGGGCCGCACTCCATCCCGCTAGGGCCGCAGCCACTTCTTCCGCGTACACTTCCGAAGTGAAGACGTCATGTCCTGGCCGGGTCTGACTGAGCACCTGATCAAGGGGAAGCTGGGCGCGATAGTGAGGGGTGAGACGATAACCAGCCCAGGCCTCGGAACAGCCTCCTGGCAGACCTTGTTCGGCCGCGGCCCGCAAGATGTCCGGACGCAATCGAGAGGTCAATCCCGCAATCAGCGGTGCTCGCCACCAGCGGACAAAGTCGCGCCGAGAGAGCAAGGCCAACTGGGCAGACCACCAACGGGACTCCATAAACACGACCGCCCTTCATGGAACGGAGTCCGATTCTAGCATTCTGACAAGTTCGATTTAAATGGCGTGCGCGCCCACGCCAGCTTCTCGAACACCGGAACATCCGGCATTAATACCGCGTGGTTTGCACAGCGCGAGGCGTGATTCTGAGCGGGAAGCCGCCCCCTCGGGGATTTCAACTTGGATCCGCCAATGGGTACCTTCCGGCTTCATACGCAGAATCGAAAAGTGCCACAATATTGGCGGGCGGAACGTCAGCTTGGATGTTGTGTCCGCCGGAGAAAATGTATCCCCCGCCCGGAGCCAGCGCCGCAATCTTGCGCCGGACTTCTGCCTCAACCTCCCGCGGCGTTCCATGCGGCAGGATCGTAGTATTGGCCACGTTCGAGTAGAAAGCAAGGCGATCCCCAAATCCCTGCTTGATGTGGACCGGATCCTCATTTCCGGTCGCCGTGGGCTGAAGGGGGTGAACAACATCCACTCCCACATCCACAAGGTCCTGCAGAATCCAGTATGTCGCTCCGCAGGTGTGAAGACAGACCTTGGCTTCGGTCTTAGACTTCACCAGGTCAATCAAACGCTTGTAGCGCGGCTTGAAGACGGTGCGGAAGGTGCGGGGACTCATGATCGGCCCGGTCTGCATTCCCCAGTCGTCGCCCATCCACCAGCCTTCGATGTAGTCGCCGATCTCATCCAGATAGTGGGACGTGAATTCCATCATCCATTCCAGCACCCGGTCCAGCAGACGGGAAACGAGAAGGGGTTCCTGCACGAGGTCAGCCATATACTCTTCAAACCCTCGCAGTTCGGCCGAAAAATAATAGAGCGAGGCAGCTTGCCCCGCCATTAGGGCGTAGGGGGTGGTCTCATACATGAGCTGGGCCTTTTCCTGCAGCCCGCGAAATCTCGATTTTTCGGCGGGATCTGGAAATGGAGCTCGCGATATTTCCGCCAGGCTCTTTCCAGCCAGCGGCGAACGAACATTTTCACAATAGTAGCCGCATCGCTTCCTATAGACACCCCACTCGTCTTCGAAACTACCGTCAGCTTCCACCTCTTGCGACCAGTTCTCATTGGGATTCGCCATGATATAGCGTGTGTCAACATGAAACCGATCCAAGACGCGCTCATCCACCACTGCTAAGCGCTGCATCAAATCGTAAACCCGCGCTGGGGCGGAAGGTTCAATCTGCAAATAAGCCAGGAGGTTCTTGTAAGCCAGTTCATTAATGCCATTATGAAAGTCCTGCCCAAAGTCTATGGGAACGCGGTCCGGCTCTTCATGGTTGAGTGCCCTTCGAACCCGTTCCCGTGACGTCATCAGAGTGCCAACTCCAGAGATGAGCATGGCGCCTAGTATTCCTTGGCAGACGCTGCCGGGATTTTCACTTTGGTTAGATTTGAATGTCAAGCATAAAATCCGGCCGTGAAACGCACACTTATCAATTGGTAGTGATTGTATCGCTTCATATCGGTCAATATATTCTTGACACAAGCAGTTTTTACGGCGTAGTCTGAAAATAGACGTAGCGGTGCGCTGGGATCGGTCGAGATTCTTAATGTCTTCTCTGCCTCATGAGCACGGATATTCGTACGGCCATTTTTCCAGCCAAATACCAACGCCGCGGTTTGACTCGCAAGCGAGTTCTCAGAGTGGCAACCCTAGGATACGGTGCTGGATGTGACCGGCCTGTTGCTGCGATCTCGCAAGCTGTACCCCTGTTGAATTGCGAAAATACGAACCGCAATGACCGTGAGTGGCTGTTAGATCGAAAGTCATTCATAATCAAGCCTTTCGCGATGACATGTGTGGGGATGGATTACAGTATGGCGATAAATCTCAGCGATCGGGACAATCTGTCACTTGGCAGTTGCGTGGCGCCAATGCGGAACCTGCAAATCATGGTTGATGTCAAAACGGGCGATCTTTCCGGTGAGGGAATCAATAGTGTTGCCCGCTGTATCAAGGACTTAAAGGGGATCTTCGGGGACGAAAAGGCACGCCAGTCGCTTGATCAAGAAAAGGTCGTATATAGAGTTCAGACGTTTTCGCCGGTCGGCGAGGGTGAAGAGGGTGGTTTGTTTTGGGGAACCACTTTCATCGAACCCGGAATGGTTGGGAACGAGTACTTTATGACCAAGGGCCATTACCATGCGGAAAGACGCCGAGGGGAGTATTATATGACCGTCGCCGGAGGCGGGGCCCTGCTCCTGATGGACGAAAACCGGAATACATCCTTCAAAGCCATGCGCCCGGGCACGCTTCACTACATTCCCGCCTACACCGCGCATCGGGTAGCGAACACCTCTGGGTCGGTTTTGGCGTTTTTGGCTTGCTGGCCGAGTGACGCCGGACACGACTATGAATCCATTGCTGACGAAGGCTTTTCCGCCCGACTCTTGGAGGTGGGGGGGGTGCCGACATTGGTAGAGGAACAATGAAAGCGTTCGCTGTAGACCTTGGGGGCAGCCACGCAACATGCGCCCTGGTGGAAGATGGAACCATCCTCGATTCCCGCCGGGTACCCACCGACGGAAAGGTAGGGCTGGGCCCCGTTCTACCTGCTTTGGGTGAAACATTCCGCTCACTCCTTTCCCGCGGAGGAGGGTCCCTCACTGACCAAGCCGGGCTGGCCTTCGGTTTTTGCGGCCTCGTGGATTACGCAAACAATCGCATTGTGTCCACTAATGCCAAGTATGATGACGGTCCCACTTTGGACTTGGGCGCGTGGTGCCGGCGAGAGTTTGGTATTCCCCTGAAGATGGAAAACGACGCCCGCATGGCCCTGCTAGGCGAGTGGTATGCCGGAGCAGCGCGGGGGTACGAAGACGTGGTCATGATCACCTTGGGCACGGGCATCGGGGGAGCAGCCATGGTGCAGGGCCGTTTGTTTCGGGGAAAGCACTCGCAGGCCGGTTGCCTGGGCGGCCACTTCCCGGTCAACTTCCAGGGCCGCAGGTGCACCTGCGGAGCCATTGGCTGCGCCGAGTCCGAAGCGGCGACGTGGTCATTGCCGGAAGTATGCCGATGCACTCCGGGCTATGAGTTAAGTGGACTTGCCCAGGATGAACCGGTAACCTTCGAAAAGCTCTTTCGACACGCAGACAGAGGTGACGGAGTAGCCCAACAGATCTTCGACCGCTGCCTGCACGTTTGGGGAGCGCTTTTAGTTGGCCTTATTCACGCTTACGATCCGGAAACAATCGTGTTAGGGGGCGGCGCTATGAATAACGCCTCCCAAATTTTGCCGTTCTTGCAGGGGTATGTCGAGCGTTATGCCTGGACCCCTTGGGGGAAAGTCAAGGTACGGAGCGCCGGACTGGGGAACGAGGCGGGACTTCTGGGGGCGGTCCCTCTGCTTCAAGGCTTGACTGATCTATGAGGCCGCTGTCTACGTACGACAAATACCCAGTTGTACCTATTGATTCGTCCTCCGCCGAATGCGCGGTCGGTTGGAAGAACGTGGCCGATCGGCTGGGAAACAGTAAGCCAAGGGTTTTGTGCATCGAGTGCTACCCGGGCGTGGACGTGGAAGAAGTTGAGAGGGCCATGGCCCGCGCCCTTCAACCTCTGCAGGTTTTTCGATCCAGCGAGTCGTTGAAACCCGCCTTGGAACTAGACCGTATCCTGGCCCCCATCCTTACTGAGGACCCCGTTTTCGGGCGCATGAATGGCATGGAGATCACGGATTTCATGGATCCTGGCAAGCTCGCTCTTGCCCGCGATAGGATCCAGCGTAGCGTGGGCCTGACTCTGGTAGTCGGCACAGGGGCCGCTCTGCTCGCACCCGAGGCAGACGTCCTCGTCTATGCCGACCTGGCCCGGTGGGAGATCCAGCAGCGGCAGCGGCGAAACGAGATTTCCAACTTGGGCGCCGACAACCGGTATGAACAGTCCTCGATCAAATACAAGCGTGCCTTCTTCGTCGACTGGCGCGCTGCCGACCGGCTAAAGAAAAAGCTCTTCTCCCGTATTGAGTTTCTGCTGGATACCCACCACCCTCAAGCCCCCAAGTTGATCTCCGGGGCATCGCTTCGACACGCCCTCCAAACGGTGGTGGGGCGACCGTTCCGTGTTGTGCCTTTTTTCGATCCCGGCCCCTGGGGCGGTCAGTGGATGCGTGAAGTGTGCGACCTCCCCAGCGATGCCCCCAACTACGCGTGGTGCTTTGATTGCGTGCCCGAAGAGAATAGTCTACGCCTGGGTTTTGGGAACGTGAGTGTGGAGATTCCCTCCATCAATCTTGTTTTCTTTCATCCTCAAGAACTGCTCGGTGAAGCCGTTCACGGCCGCTTTGGCACGGAATTCCCCATCCGGTTCGACTTTCTGGACACCATTGACGGGGGTAATTTGTCTCTTCAGGTTCATCCCCTGACGGAATACATTCAGGACCATTTCGGCATGGCCTATACCCAGGACGAAAGCTACTACTTGATGGACGCAATGGAGAATGCCGGAGTTTATTTGGGTCTCAAGGAGAATATCCGCCCTTCGGAAATGTTGGAGGCTTTGGAACGGGCGCAGAAGGGGGATTGTCCGTTCCCCGCCAATCAATTCGTAAACCGCTGGCCCGCGAAAAAGCACGATCACTTTTTGATCCCTGCCGGGACCGTGCATTGCTCGGGGCGGAATTCCATGGTTCTGGAAATCAGCGCAACTCCCTACATCTTCACCTTCAAGCTTTGGGACTGGAATCGCCTGGATTTGCAGGGGCGCCCGCGGCCGATTCATTTGCAACACGGGCGCGAGAACATCCAATGGAATCGGATGACAGAGTGGACGCGCCGGAATCTGGTGAACCGTGTCGAACTCCTCGCCCAGGGGGACGGCTGGTGTGAGGAGCGCACGGGACTCCACGAACGAGAGTTTATCGAAACCCGACGCCACTGGTTCACCGGGAGGGTTCCACACCATACCCATAGTGGCGTCAACGTACTCAATCTTGTGGAGGGCCAGGAAGCCATGGTCGAAAGTCCTGACCGGGCGTTTGAACCCTTCGTGGTTCACTATGCTGAGACCTTTATTGTGCCCGCCGTAGTGGGGCCCTACACAATTCGCCCAACCCAGGAAGGCCGCCACGCCACGATGAAAGCCTATGTGAGGACGAATGCATGAGTTTTGACCCGGGACTCGACATTCGGGTTTTGCAAAATCCCATGGGGTTTCAGTACGGCCCCAGCGTATTTGGACCCACCCCTGAGTACCGAAGTCTGGATTCGATTCGCCAGAGTCTCCACAATCCTTCCTGCAATGGCCCCGATCCCGTCTATGCCATCGCCATGGATGTGGGGAAACGCCACCACCAAGCGGAACTCGAAAAGCGCCAACTCCTTTTTGGAGTTGTCACCTACGCGGCTGGAAGGCTCGGGAATGAGCCGATCCGCAGTCAAGGTCATATACACCGCGTATCCTCTCACAGCGGTTGGGCGCCTCCTGAAGTGTATGAGATTTGGCGGGGCCGGGGGATTGTCTACATGCAGGAGTTTGCGGCCGACTATCCCGGCCGATGCTTCGCAGTGACGGGAGAAGCCGGAGATGTAATTGTGGTGCCCCCAGGCTGGGCGCACGCTACGATCAGCGCGGATTGGCAAACCCCGCTCACTTTTGCCGCGTGGTGTGATCGCGAATATGGGTTTGTTTACGATCAGGTTCGAGCGCACCGGGGGCTTGCCTGGTATGCCCTTCTCGATGAGTGCGGCGGGCTCCGCTGGTGTAGGAATGAAAGCTACCTCCCGAGCGAGCTCCGGATGGGTGCTCCCCGTGATTACCGCGAATTGGGTCTGCAAAAGGGGACTCCTATCTACGCCCAGTTCGAAAGGGAACCAGCGGCAATCCAGTGGGTGTCAAACCCCGTCCTTCTTGAGGAAAAATGGGTCGGATTCACGCCTTGACACACCGGCCGCCGAACGGGCAAGGTAAAGATACGAAGCCGGACGGATCGGAAAGCTGGGCGGCGATGGCCGGGGGAGCTTCGGGAGGTCGGTCGAAAATGGAGATTACGCTGAGCTATACGACTATGCATCAGGAGTCGCGATAATCAAAGGATATGGCCAGTAAAGACGAGATCGCCACAAGGGAACAATGGATATTGGACCATGTGCTGCGCATGGGCGCCATAACGGTGGAGCAGATTTGCCAGGAAGCGGGAGTTTCCTTGGCCACCGCGCGGAGGGATCTCCGCAACCTGGAGCAGCAGGGCCGTTTACGCAGGAATTACGGCGGCGCCGTCCCCATTGAGCCGCTTTTATATGATCAATTCGGCCATGCCTCCAGTTACAAGGAACAGATCGAAAAATACGCTGATGAGAAGCGACGAATCGCGCTGGCTGCGGCGCGGCTGATTTCCGAAGGTGATACGATCGTACTGACCTCGGGGACCACCACCAACCAGGTGGCACGAAGCATTCCAGCAGGTCTGGCCGTCACGGTCGTCACCAGCACGGTCAACGTTGCCATGGAACTCAGCAACCGGGGGGGAATAAGCGTGTTCGTCACGGGAGGATTCCTGCACGGGGAATGGTATTCCCTGGTAGGCCCGGCGGCCATTCAGGCCTTGCGCACTATCTTTCCGGATAAAGCTTTCATCGGCGCCAACGGGGTTGATCACCAGCACGGTGTCACCGCTTATCACCCCGACGAGGCCGCCCTCAACAACACCATGGTGGGGCAGTCACGCGAAAAGATCATTGTCGCGGACCACAGTAAGCTGGGGGTGGTCGCAACGCATCTCATCTGTCCCATTGAAGAGATTTCGATGCTCATCACGGACCTGGGGGCTACCGACGAGGCCATCGCGGGCTACTGTCAAAAGGGAATCGAAGTCCGCAGGGTTTGACTCAAGGCCTCCCCTGGCATCTGGCCCTGAGTTGGCTGCCCGTTGCTCTTCGTCTTATGCCAGCGACACACCCTCTTGAATGGCTTCGAACATAGCCACAACGTTTTCAGCGGGGACATTGGCGAGGACGTTGTGGACCTGCTGAAATACAAACCCGCCGCCCCCCTGGAGGATCTCCACCTGTTCCCGCACGTGCCGGCGCACGGCCTCGGGCGTCGCATGGGGCAAAATCGTCTGCGTGTCGCACCCACCGCCCCAGAAAACCATCTCTTTGCCGAAGTCGGCCTTCAACCTTGCGGCATCCATGCCCGCGCAGGAGATCTGCACCGGGTTCATGGCGTCCAATCCCGCGTCAATCAAATCGGGAAGCAGGTCCCGGACCCCGCCGCAACAATGCAGCATCACTTTCACATTGGCCAGTTCCTTGGCGCGGTTCCACATCAACTTGTGCCGGGGCTTGAAGAACTCGCGGTACATGCGCGGGGAAATTTGCGGCCCGCTCTGCATTCCAAGGTCGTCGCCGAACCGAATGATATCGATATATTCACCCACTGCGCCCAGGTACTTTTCCAGCCTCGGCATATAAATTTCCAGCAGACCGTCTAGAAACTTGTGCGCCTTTGCCGGCTCGCCGGCCAGAAGCATGTAATAGTTGTCGTTGCGATGAAGAAACTGCCCCGCCTCCAGCAGGCTCCCTCCGAATCCCCCCAGAATCGCTCGGTCGGTGTTCTGCCGCAACCGCCTGGCGCCTTCTCCCAGTTGGGCAAAATCCACCCCCGGACCGGGAGGGCCCACCATGGTGTGCCACATGGACTCCTGCATGGCCTCGGGAATGGTTCGGGGGCCGTTTTCATCGGCAAATGGAAAATAGGTTTGTTCGAAGTAAAGCGCGCCCTCGGGCAGATGAGCAATCACCCGCCCACTTTTGGAGCGGAACACCCACCTCCGGTCCTCTTTCTCCGGCAATGCCCACGCCGGGACTTTGCAAGGCGACCCATCCGGCAATGTCCAGTCCACCCAGTATTCTTCCGTCAGTGCGAAACCACGTGCTAAATTGATGGTGTCGACTCCGAACTTCTCCAGAACATCCTCATCCACGATCGCCAATTGCTGGATGGGATCGTAGACACGAAGGGTCTTCTTCGGAAGTCCCAGATAATCTCGCAGTTTAGCGTAGGCGATGGCAGCAATCCCGGAGGACGGGTGCCCAGAAAAATCGACAGGCACCCGGTCGGACTGACGATGATTGCACGCGGTTAGAACTCTTTCCCGTGACATCATGGTAGGCACTCCGCAACTGGCAATTCTACATTCACTTTCCCTTTTCTGAGAACCGGAAACAGCAGCTACATCCCAACACCAAGAAACCCTTCTTCCACTCGGATAAGCGCCCCTGGGTGGTCTTTTCTCCCAACCGCGGCCACTGGTCTTCAATCGCTTCCAAGAAACGCCCCTTGGTCTCCGGAACGAACGCACAGCAGAAAATGAAAGGCACCACACAGGTGCAAGCGTAAAGCCAGAAGGTCCTCGCCAGCCCTGCGTGATGAAGTAGCGATAAGAATGTTACCGCCGCCATTCAGTTTGATGCCCAACCGAGAGCGTTGCCAACGACATGGCTTTGACGCGAATTTTGGTGGGGTAAATCTCCGAAATCAGAAGCCACATCACCGGACCGAGCCCGATGCCGAAGGAAACAATGGTGTCCTTTCCGAACGACACGGTGCTCCGCCCAGCGCCTCAAAGCGGCATCTTCGACGACCGCCCAGGGCACTTGGCAGTTCTGCCTGATGTATTCGCGGGGATCCTGTCGATATGGCCACGAGTGAAACTGACGCTGCCGTGGAAATGAGGTTGCCTCGGACAGACGGCAGGCTTATGCGCGCCACTGAGGGTACCTTGACGCGGCTTCGGCACGAGAAGTTTGGCAATTGCGGAGAGTTTTGTGTGCAGCCGATTACTAAGGCGCGCCTAAGACGGTGCACTGGGCCAGGCAGTGAGAGACTGCGAGGAACGGCAGGGCTCTGCAAGCTGAGGCCCAAACCTTCGCCGCCATACGCGCTGACATCTTGGTGTGTATTTGGTGTCTATTTCTATAGGGTACAAGAGAGAATTAGGAGAATAGGTAGACCTAATAGTAAAGTGATATAATCCAGTGTTGATGCGGTTTTGTGAACTTCGCGTTGATTTCCTGCCTTAATTCGGCTGGGGATGTCGAATCCTCTCTTCGGCACCGGATTCTCCGTTCTTATTACCCTCAGCAATTCACACCGAATGCTAGAATCGCAAGTTACCGTGACAACGACGTTCGTAACAATCACGTTCGTAGCGCGGGCGTCCCGCCCGCGCTACGAAAACAAAGCCTCACGGCTTTTGGCAACCCTCAACGGGTTCGGCGATCGCCAACGCTCATCTAAGGACTCATGACTACCGAAGATAAGCTTCGTGAGAAGTTGCGCAAGATCGCCGCGCTTTACGAAGGAGCCAAGACCTCCGGGGAACGCCAGGCGGCCGCGGCGGCAATCGCGCGAGTCCGGGAAGCCCTCGCGAGCGTCGTGCAAACCGAGCGGCCCATCGAAATGCAATTCAAGCTGCCCGACCTCTGGCAGCGGCGCTTGTTTACCGCGCTCTGCCGCCGCTACGGCCTGGAACCGTACCGTTATATGCGGCAGCGCTACACCACGGTCATGCTGCGCGTTCCAAGATCGTTTGTGGACGAGACGCTTTGGCCGGAATACTTGCAGATCAAAAGCGCGCTCGATGAGTACTTGACCGAAGCTACAGAACGGATCATTCGCGAAGAGGTTTATGGTGACACGCGCGAGGCGAGCGAAGTAGGTCCGCCGGATCGGTGGAGTCATGGATAGGCGACAGTTTCTCTTAACGCCTGTAGTTGCGGTCGCGATGGACAAGGCCGGGAAGCCGCCCAACCCTGCGCCCCCTGCTTTTTCGGGCACCCTTTCGGGCAAGCCACCCGTAATCCCGGTTGGTCTTGATGCGTATCGCATGTGGGACCGCTGGCCTTATCAGCGGATCGGAGCCAGGGCTTACATGCGCAGCACCTACGATCGCAGCGGCGGAAATGAAGGCGCGGACGCCAGTCACTTCCTGTACCAAACCTCCGACAACCTCAACGTTAGCCTCGACCTGGAAGGGCCGGGAATTCTTTACTTCGCGCGCTATAACCACTGGCACGGGAGCCCGTGGCATTTCCAGGTCGATGGGACGGACTACATCGTGCAAGAAAGCAGCACAGCAGACCCCAACCACCCCGTCGACAGCTCCGTTTTTCTTCCTGAACGCCTATTCCCGAGTCCCCTGGCGGTGACTTGGTCCCTCACAAAAGGCGCTGATTTGACCTGGGTGCCGATACCTTTCGAGCGTTCGTTCCGTATGGCATATGAGCGCACGCATTATGGCACGGGGTATTACATTTATCATGTCTATACGGGCGGCGCGCCGCTGTCGCAACCCCTTCGATCCTGGAATATGGGTTCGGCCCCCGGCGAAGATGTGCTCGCTCTGGTCGCTCGGGCGGGCTCGGACCTCGTGGCGAAACCCGATAGCGCCGAAGGGATACAGATGGGCATCGAGCAGAAGTCAGGCGAGATAGTCCTTCCGGCACAAGAAGCAATCCCTTTTGCCGAAATAGATGGGGCACCTTCCACGATTCGTGCGCTAGAGTTTTCCGTTCCACGCGCAAGTTGCATGGATTTCGGCCGTTCGAGGCTGCGCCTTACTTGGGATAAAAGGGCGGAGCCGTCCATCGACGCACCCGTCGCCCCCCTCTTTGGGGCTGGGACTCTCTACAATCGGGACGATCGCGAATACCTCGTTAAAGCTTTCCCGGTGCATATCCGGTTTGATGCCGAGCGTGTTTATTTAACGTGCTATTTCCCCATGCCCTTTTTCCGCAGTGCGCGCTTTGAACTTTTAAATGAGGGCGCCTCGCCAATTCCAGAGGTGCGGTGGAGCATTCGTTATACACCTTTCAAAGACCCCGCCAACCACGTCGGGTATTTCCACGCGACGTATCGCGACCATCCCGAACCGGTTCCAGGCGAAGACCTCAATCTCTTGGACACTCGCCGGGTTGAAGGCGGAGGCGACTGGTCGGGGCATCTTGTGGGGACCTCGGTAATCTTCTCGGAACGGGCGAATCTGACGACCTTGGAGGGCGATCCTCGTTTTTTCTTCGATGACAGCCAGACCCCTCAGGCCCAAGGGACGGGCACGGAGGAGTGGGGAGGCGGCGGCGACTATTGGGGAGGACAAACGATGACGCTGCCATTCGTCGGACACCCGACCGGCGCGCGGACTCCTGAAGAGGCAAAAATCAAAGAAGACTTGATCGAGTCGGAGTATCGATTCCTCTTGGCCGACCTGATGCCCTTTGGCAAGAACGCACGCGTTCAATTGGAACACGGAGGGACGGACGAATCTTCCGAGCATTATGAAACCGTCGCCTATTGGTACGGATTACCCAGCCCTTCTCTGATCAAAACTGACGAGTTGAGTGTGGGCGAAATCGCGAGTGAGAGAGCGCATCAGTACGATTCGCCCGAGGCGAGTGAGCCCGTGGAGATCACGTCACGATACGAATGGGGAGTCGATCATCTGGAAGGAAGAGAAATCTACCCGGCTCATACCGAGGTGGGCCGCTATACGACAGGCACATCTGAATTCACGCTGAAACTGATCCCGGATAATCTCGGGGTGATGGTACGCCGGACGCTGGACTACTCTTTTCCAAATCAACGGGCCGAGGTTCTCGTGGCTGAAGCCGCTGGAACTTCGCACCCCGAGAGCGCCTCAAAGTGGAAGCTTGCGGGCGTCTGGTATCTTGCCGGATCAAATACCTGCGTTTACTCCAATCCGAATTCGGAACTGGGAACAACCGAGCATCGAATCGAAACATCCAACCGGCGCTTCCGGGATGACGAATTCCTCATTCCGCGCAGTCTGTGTCATGGGCTGGCTGCGATCCGCGTGAGAATACATTTCACCCCGGTAGACCACCCGTTGTTCCCTGGCGCACAGCCACAGAAGCAAGCTTGGAGCGAAATCCGTTACGCAGCTTACTGCATGGTCATGCCGTCGTTTCAAGTGCCTGCCCGGTGAAAATTGCGTCCGTAGCGCGGGCATCTTGCCCGCGCCATTCGCGAGAGCGGGACGCTCTCGCCCCAGCGGGCGGGACGCCCGCGCCACTTCCGTCCTAGTCCGTCACGGTTCGCCGAAGCGTTTCCAGCAACTGATCGGCGCGAATGGGTTTCGCCAGCGTGGCCTGGGCGCCCAGTTGTTCCGCCGCTCGCAGGAATTCGTTGCCATACGCCTCCGACATGGCGATTACCTTAAGGTCGGGGTAGCGCTTCTGAAGCATCCGAATCTTCTCCACGTCTTGATGGTTCGGTATCCCCAAGTTGACGAGGATCAGATCCACAATCTCACCGTTCAAATTTCTAAGCGCCTCTTCCGCGTTCGTCGACTCCAGAACCTCGTACCCCACCGAGACGAGGATCATCCGCAGAAAGCTGCGGATTCCCGCCTCGTCGTCGATCACCAGCACCTTTCCCGCCGACCGCGGCGGCCCGAGCACCTCTCGCACCTTGGTGGCCAGCGTGTCGGGAGAAAAGGGCTTGGAGAGAAAACCCGACGCCGACAGGGAGCCGGACTGGCCCGGTCCATTCTCCAGGTAACCCGACATGAACATCACTGCCATCTCTGGGCGCAGCGGCCGCAAGCGCTCGGCCAATTCCTGCCCCGTCATTCCCGGCATCACCACATCGGTCAGCATCAAATGAATCGGACCCGCGTGGCGTTCCGAATAGAGCAGCGCTTCCCAACCGTTCGCCGCCACCACAACTTTGTACCCATTGCTCTTCAACACCACTTGCGCAAGTTTGCGGATTTCTTCCTGGTCGTCCACCACCAGCACCGTTTCCGTCCCCCGCAGCGTCGCGGCACCCGGCTTTCCCTCCTCCGCCAGCGGCACCGTTTCACCGATGCGGGGCAGGTAGATGTGGAAGGTAGTCCCTTTGCCCAGTTCGCTCTCGGCTCGGATCGATCCGCCGCTTTGCTTGACGATGCCGTAGACCGTGGCCAGGCCAAGGCCCAAACCCTGACCTTGGGTTTTGGTCGTATAAAACGGCTCGAACAGATGTGCCAGCGTTTCGATGCTCATCCCTGACCCGGTGTCGGTGACCTTCAGATGGACGTACGGCCCGGGGTTCACACCCGGATTCTTCGCCGCGTAACTCTCATCCAGATCGACGTTTTGAGTTTCGATCACCAGGCTCCCACCGGTGCGCATGGCATCGTGAGCGTTCGCCGCCAAGTTCATCAGCACCTGCTGCAACTGCTCGGGATCGGCCTTGACCGGCCCCAGAGTGGGGCTCAAAACCGTCGTCAGGCGGATCTCTTCTCCCAGCCTTGCGCGCAGGGTCGTCTCCGCTTCCTTCACCACTTCGTTCACATCCAGCACTTTGGCCCACAGAATCTGCCCTTGGCTGAACGCCAGAAGCGGCGCCACCAGGCCCACGGCCTGCTCGCCCGCTTTCTTGATCTGCGCCACGCTCTCGTGCAGAGGATTGCTGCGCGGAACCTTGCCCATCAATAAATCGGTGTAACCGTTGATGACCGTCAGGAAATTGTTCAGACCGTGCGCCACCCCACCCGCCAACTGCCCGAGGGCCTGCAATTTCTCCGCTTGCTGCATCTGCCCTTCCAGCAGCTTCTGCTCAGTCAGATCGATAATCAGGGCAAGAGCACCGGAGTACTGTCCGGCTTCGTCGAATAAGGGAAGCGTGCTGGCCCGAGTCCGTAAATCGTGGCCGTCCAGGGTGCGTAACTTGAGATCAAACTGCGCTGCCACTCCTTGCCGGCAGCAGGCGAGATTCTCCATCGCATTCGCGCGGCCTTCTTCGTCGAGAAAATCAAACAAATTCTTGCCCGGCATATCGTCGTCGCTCCGCCCCAGTAACTGCGCCATACGGGCGTTCGCGAACGTGGTGCGGTTTTCGGAATCCAGGATCCAGATCCCTTCCGGAGCACCATCCACAATCTGCCGGTACTTCTTTTCCGTTGCGCGCCGCAATGTTTCCGCTTGCTTGTCGTCGGTAATGTCCGTAGCGGCGGCGATCCACTCGCGAACGGCTCCGTCTTCTTCGACCACCGGCGCCCCGCGCACGGCCAGCACGCGATACTCACCATCGTGGCGGCGCAGACGGTACTCGGTCCTAAAGGGGCTGCGCGCTTCCAGAGCTTGCTTCAAAACCCCGGCGGCGCCCTCTCGATCCTCGGCATGCAGCGCTTCGATCCATCCTCTACCGAGCGCATCGCCGGCGCTTTGCCCGGTGAAGGTCGTCCACGATGGGTACGCCTGGATCATCTCTCCCGCGGAGTTCGTGGTCCAGACTAACTCGGCTGTGGCCCTGCTCAGCGCCCGATAATGCTCCTCCGTGGCCCGCTGATTTTCCTCCGCTTGGCCCTTAGCAACGATCTGATCGTTGAGCTGTTCCTCGCTCGCACGGAGAGCCTCTTCCAACTGGGTGCGCCCGGCGGCATAGCTTTCCCTGCTTGCTCGCAGAGTTTCTTCGAGCTGGGCTTTTTCAGCAGTCAAATCGCTAAGGCGTTCCTCACTCGCGCCGAGCGCTTCCTCCAGCCGCTTGCGTTCAGTAGCGTGCCCCTCGTCACTTTTCCGGTGTGCCTCCTCGAGCTGCGATTTGGCGGCCGTCAAGGCGCTAACGCGTTCTTCGGTCGCATGCAATGCTTCTTCCAACCGCTTGCGTTCAGCCGTGTGCGCCTCTTCATTCTGGCGTTGCGTTTCCTCAAGCTGGGCATGGACAGCAGTCAACGCCGTGAGGCGCTCCTCACTCGCCTGCAAAGACTCTCCAAGGCGATTGCGTTCGGCCGTGTGCGCCTCTTCATTCTGGCGTTGCGTTTCCTCAAGCTGGGCATGGACGGCAGTCAATGCCGTGAGGCGCTCCTCGCTCGCCTGCAAAGACTCTCCAAGGCGATTGCGTTCGGCCGTGTGCGCCTCTTCATTCTGGCGTTGCGTTTCCTCAAGCTGGGC
>Ga0181520_10006765_pt1 | contig 17311 bp, 17 predicted proteins | sample PEATcosm2014_Bin_29_FD_132451 | JGI IMG/M metagenome (GOLD analysis project Ga0181520, IMG submission 132451) | Peatland microbial communities from MTU Mesocosm Facility, Houghton, MI, USA - PEATcosm2014_Bin02_30_metaG | ecosystem: Environmental > Terrestrial > Soil > Wetlands > Peat | place... | reverse complement strand
CTCCCGGAAGCCACCGCCACCGAGATCGCCGATCAGATCCGTCGCTGGCTAGTTGGCACGGTGGAGTTATCTGACCGGGGTTTGCCAGAATTTGCCATCCTGCCAGGTTTGCCCATACGACCTCGCGAAGAGCGGTAAGCCGTTGCCTTGCAGGAGGATGGGCTCACGCGATGGACGGGACAACACAAGCTTGCGTGGCACGGTGACCGCCCCTGGCGGCGTGGGCCGTTACGGTATGGCAACCGAAGCCACAACGCCGAGACGAGCGCGACTTACACCAGCCCAAGGCATGGGCACAGCGATCTTAGGCAGCCGGCGGCTCTGGCCGTGCTTTCCTGCCCCTCACTGCCCCGACCAGCAGCGCACCGAGCGACAGCAGCCACACGGCCAGGGCGGCGATGTTGGGCCAGTTCAGGCGGCGATCAGGGCCGTCCGTCTCAGTAATCGACCACAACGCCCAACTGGCGTGGAGCAGGGCAAATACGAACAACGCAAGAATCGCCGAATTGACGGGCTCTCATGCCCGCTTGACCTGCTCAGCCAGCCTTTCTTGGCAGGCCAGTAGGCCCCCGAGGTTCTTGAAATGAACACGCTTCAGCCGGGTCAGGACGGCCTCCAACCGCGCCGCCAGCTTGGTCACCCACTCCTGCGTGAGGCGACGGCGCGACCGCGGCGACAACGTCCGGTCGGCACGGTCAACGATCAGGGCATGGAGCGGCGTACCGGCCGGGACATTTAGCAGAGCGGGGGCCTGTATGCTTCGGGCCGTCTCAAGCGTCTCGGCCAGGAAATGGAGAACCGAGTCCAGAGGATTGCTGACCTGAGCGAAGTCGTCAGTCGATAAATCGGGGTCTCGTGCAACGGCAAGAACGATATCTTGCAAACACTGTCGCGCGGCCATCGTCCGCCGCAGAAGCCCCTGGACCGACAAATGGAAACGATAGCGCATCAAAAGCTCGCCTTCGTGCCCGCTTTCGGGGCTCCCCGCCAACTCGTACGGGTCGTCGTCGGTCTTCGCAGCGCGGTCGAGATGCCGGGCGACCGACCAATGGGCCAGGAACACCTCGCCGTCGAGGGCAACGCGCGACTTGAAGCTCGCGTGGAGTTCCTCGTCGACCATGGCAAACAGCCGCGGCAGGTCGGCGGCGGCATATTGTTGGCCGCGAAACGGAAAGGTCTTGTCCTTCGGCGACAAACGACCGCTTCTCAGGCTGCCGAGGAATGCGTGCTCCGCCTGTAGTTCGTGGTGGGCCGCCACCCGCTGTTGAAGGTCGGGCGGAGGCCATGTGGCAAGCCAGGCGGCGGCCCTGTCCCAAGGCCAGGGTTCCGGCAATGCCGACAGGTCGCCCGGATCGACAAAACGGTCGTCGTAAAACTGTTGATAGCGCGGATCAAATGTGCTTTCAGCCTGCTCGGCGTCGATAACGCGCTGGACTTCGGCGGCTGGGCGAGGCTGGTACGGCTCCTTCCGCCGCAGAATCTGCCGGTAGAGCTCGCCGGTCACCGTCGTCTTCAGGGCCGCCGGGTCGCCGAACAGCAGCCAGGGAGAACGGTCGTCGATCGGGCTGCGGACATACACGCGCTTGGCGTTCTGCTCGCGCAGGTAGTCGGCGGGATGCGAACTGCAACGGTCCGCGGGGCCGGCGGCCACAGGCGGGAAGACATGCACGCGGACGGTTGTGTCGGGCGGCAACTCCGGCGGGAGGCCCAGCCGCTCGTCCTTGGCGCGGCGGCGGAGCCGGCAGGCGACCGCCGTCTGATGATAGAATAGGTCGTCGGAGAAAAAACCATGATCGGCGGCCGCGTCCAGCGACTGGATGGCCTCGGCCATGCATTCGGTGGCGAATTTCATACGGGCCAGCCCGTGGATCAGGGCGTCGGAACCGGTGAGCCGAACGGCCGCGTTGTCCGCGTTGTATTCCATCTGCCGGCCGAGGGAAAGGTAGAGCGTGTTCAGGCCGACATACATGCCGGCAAGGATCTTGCGCACCACCCAGAGAAGGCCCTTGAGCCCCCAGGCGGGGAAGAAACTGCGTCCTTCCTCGTCGCAGCACAAGCGGTCGACGACATTGTCCAGCGCGTCGCGGCTGTAGATGATGTCGTGCATGATGCGGTTGGCCACCGCCAGATAGGTACCCAGGCCGAGGCTGCGCTGGGCGAAGTGGCCGAACTCGTGGGCCAGCGCCGCCTTGAACTCGACCAGGTTCACGACATTGACCAGGCCCAAGCCGATGAGCAGGTCCTTGCGGGGCGGCAGGATCAGGTTTACGAGCGACGTGTTGTAGATCATCGCGGCGTTGACTTCGGGCGAGACATAGACGCGGCGCGGCCGGCGGGCGCCGACGTCGCGGTAGACGCGGCGGATGAACGCGAACAGTTCGGGGTGGTCCTCCTCGGCCAGGGCGACGTGGGCTGCCCGCGGGACCTTGTGCCGCTTGAAAAGCCCCTTGAAAAGGAACAACCAAAGCAGCGCGGCCGCCAACGCCCCGCCATACTTCAGGGCGATGAAGAACCCTAGCACCCAGCCGCCGGCGTGTACCAACGACTCCCATGGCACCGGCAGAACGAGGAGGCTATAGGCGATGATCCCGGCGAGGACGATGAACACCAGGTATAACAGCAAGAACAGCAACAGCCCGGCGATCACCGCCAGCACGCGCAGGCGGTAGCCGAGGTCGAGACGAATGACCGGGAGTTTTGCCGAGGGGGCCGGAGGATAGAAGGAATCGGAGCGCATGGAATCCTCTTGGGGTTCGGGCAAACCATGTCTTAATGGCATTGGCAAAACATCGGCTGGCCGCCAACCTGGCACGTTACTCGACGGCGCCCACCTGAGAGCGCCCAGCGTCGAGCCACCTTTCATTCTACCGCGCCGCGGCGGGCTGCGACACAAGGGGCCACGCTTGGCAACCTCGCCAGCCAAACCCGTCTCAGCGGCAACCTCCGTGCGGCGGGCAAGGCGGCAGGAACGCGGGCGTGCAGGGTGGCTGCGCTCGGAGGCCCATTCTGGTAGGGCCGCTGGTGGCGCGGTATACTGACGGCATGGACACGCCCGAGAAACGCCGCTGGTATTGCCCCACGCCCGGGTGGCTCGTGCTCGGCTCGATGGCGGTGACGGGCCTGCTGTTCCTGTCGGAGCGGTGGCGGTGGTTCTGGTTCAATGAGCACAAGGGCTGGACGGTGCTTGTGGCGGTGGCTGGGGTGGGCGTGGTGCTTGCGGTGATGCTGCTGTGGTGGCTTGTGGCCCTGGTGTTTCGATGGCGGTTCCAATTTGGGATTCGCACGCTGTTGGTGCTGACGGTGGCGGTGGCCCTGCCGTGCAGTTGGCTGGCGGTGGAGATAAAGGAGGCGGCGAAGCAGGCGGCAGCGGTAGATGCAATTAGAAGCGAGAATGGGAAGTTATGCTATGACTACGAACGGGATGCACCGCTAACCGGAGCAGTGCCGAACGGGCCCGAATGGCCGCGAACGCTACTCGGGGTCGATTTCTTCAACAGCGTCGTCCAGGCTTGGCTAGATGACGATGCCCAAATGGAATCATTAACCGGTCTGAGCCACCTTCAGTGGCTAGAACTCGGTGGTGGCAAGATCAGCGACAGAGGACTGGTGTACGTAGAATGTCTGCCTCACTTGACGAGTCTGCGCGTGAGCAAGACGCAGGTGACCGATGCAGGACTAGCACACATTGCCAGGCTGGCTCGACTCACAGATCTGTACCTCGATCAAGAGCAGATTACTGACATCGGCTTATCGCACATCGCCCGACTAACCCAACTCACCAATTTGGTCCTCAATCACGCACAAGTTACTGATGCAGGGCTGATGGACGTTGCACGGCACAGACAACTTCAAGCATTATGGCTCAATGGTAGCAGTATCACCGATGCAGGGCTGGCACATATTATTGGACTGAATGCACTTCAATCATTATCGCTTGATGACACGCAGGTCAGCGATGCTGGATTGGTTCGCATTGCCAGTCTGACGGACCTTCGAGAATTATGGATCAGAGGCACCAAGGTTACGGAATTGGGGGTAAGGAAGTTCCAGCAAACATTGCCGAATTGCACGATTGAGTACTGAAATGATTGCCGCCGAACTTAGCCGCCGTTTCCGCCTCGCGGCCAGCCTCTATATCTTCTCGCTGCTGCTCGCCGTGACCCTGCTCTGGCTCTCCGATCGGCTCGGCTGGCCGGCGTGTTAGGGGCTGGGGCAGGGCAGAACGCTGGCATGCCTCGCGGGTGGTTTGTTTACAATTGTTGACAGCCGTCAGGAGCTGGCCCCAGGCACTCGCCGCACCGATTTTGCCGGGGCCCTGGATTTGGCAGGCCGGGTGGCGGAGAGTGCGGGGCGGTGTGGGGGCTGGGCGGAGCGTTGCTCCCATCGCGGAGCAGCCCGATTACGGACAAAATGACCGTGATCGAGGGCTGCAGAAGGCCGAAAATGGCGGGACGACGTGCCCCGCGTCGATGATTGCGGGTGTCATCCTGTTGCCCTACAATGGGCATAAAGCGGTCGACCTTGGCCGATTCGTGCGGCACAAGTGCCCATTCGGCTCGACAAGGCCACCGGCTCGCCGGTTACGCGGGGGCTTTGGCCAGGGCCTCTTCGGAGACCTTGCTAGACCTCCTGGCCAGATAGATCCAAGTTAGGCAAGCAAAGGCGGTGAAAAGATGCGGCTCCTGATTCCTTTATAAGAAAGCGATCGGGCTGCTCGAACGCGCATCCAGGCTGGCCCCAGCCTGGCCATACCCAGTTTACGATATGGCCTTCACTTACCTACTGATGAAGGACGCCGAGAACGCGCGGAAGTACTACCGCAAGACAGTCGAATTGGCACCTCGCGGTTTTTTCACCGCGGTCACGGCACTGGATACTCTGGACCGCGAGGCAAAGGCTGACCTGCCTGCGGGAACTTATCTGGCGTACGTTTCACTGGAGTGGATGGATGACCCTCAAAAGAAGGCAGACGCCGTGCGCCAACTGGTCAGAAGGGTCCCTCGCTTCTCGCCGGCTTGGAAAGAACTGGCGACACAAGCAAACACGGACGCCGAGAATCTCGCCGCCATCGAGAAAGGTCTGGCCGCGAACCCAGATGGCGAGACAAAGGGCATCCTTCTGATCAATAAGGCCCTGGCCACGGATCGGAGCGGAGATCACGAAGGCGCCGTCCGATTGCTGGGCACACTCGCTCTCGACCCAGCTTCGACCTTTGGCACGGAACACTTGGCGAAAGCAACACTGGCAAACATTGTCAAAAAGTAGTCGTGAAGTCCGGCGTTGGCCTGCCGGTCTAAAATGGGCAGAGGGCGAAGAGCAATCGCCAACCGGCGTGCTGCTTCGGGGCTTCGGATTAGAACTTGCACAACGAAAAGGGCCATAGGTAAGGAAGATGAAAACAACTATGCCAGTCTTTTGGCTTGTGGCGCTCACGGTGTCTGCGACATGTGGGTGACGCTGCCCTCATTTGCACTCCGCCCAGTCCGGCCCGCCTTCTTCGACCTTCAGCGGCACGGTGCAGCCGGTGGGCGTGGTTTCCATGGTGTCGGCCACGACGCGCCACGCCTCTGCGACCAGCCTGCGCCGAGCCTTCGAACCGCACGTCGCAGCCACTATACTATTCGGTTATGCGATTGAACTTCCAACAACTTGGCCACGGCGAACCGCTTGCGGTGCTGCATGGGCTGTTCGGCTCAGGCGACAACTGGCTGAGCGTAGCCACCCGGCTGGCCGAGAGGTTTCGCGTCTACCTGCTCGATCTCCGCAATCACGGCCAGTCGCCTCACGAAACGCAGATCGACTACCCTCTCATGGCCGCCGACCTCAGGGAGTTTTTCGCAGCCGAGAACTTGGACGCCGTCATGCTCCTGGGCCACTCGATGGGCGGTAAGGTCGCCATGCGGCTTGCTCTGGACGAACCGTCGCTGGTGAAGAAGCTCGTCGTGGCCGATGTGGCGCCGCGGGCCTACGTACGGTCGCACGACCCGATCTTTGAAGCCCTCCTGGCGCTCGATCCTACAGCGTTCGAGCGCCGCAACCAAATCGAAGAGGCACTCGCGCAGCAAATCCCATCGCTGACCATGCGGCGGTTCCTGTTGAAGAATCTTGGACGCGACGAGGGCGGATACTTCTTCTGGAAGATGGACATCCGCAGTCTGTACGTGAACTACGACCGCCTCTGCCAGGGCGTCAGCGGGCAAGGGCCATTCGAGGGCCCGACGCTTTTCCTTCGTGGCGGCAAGTCCGCATACATCACCCCGGCAGATGAGACAGACATCCGCCGACAATTCCCCGCGGCAACAATCGCAACCATTGCATCGGCCGGCCACTGGATTCACGCCGATGCCCCGGACGAGTTTGTGCGGCTAGTGCTTGCTTTTCTTTTGACTGAAAGACGGCCGGACGGTGGCCAAGGCAGCGCATAATCGAAGTGGCGGGGGCCGAGGAAGGCATCTCGCCAGCCGCCCCACCGATTTTGCGGGTGCCTTGGTTTAGCATACCGCTCACCCCGTTTTGTCAGGGCGCTCTATGGCCGAGCCAGGTCACTGGCGGGCCAGGGCGCGGGCGCAAGCCGGACAAAGGTCCTGGATCGATGGGCAGGAGGAGGCCGATGGTCGGTCTCGGCAACGCACAAATCGGGTCGGCCGGCGGCATTCCAATCGAAGCTGCCACGCGGCCCGGCGAAGACGGCAAGGCGAATAAATGGCCACGATCGACCGTCCACTCGCTAACTCAACCAAGAGTACGAACGCTATTGCTTCTTGCGTCGAGAACGAACTCGGTGATAAACGGCGGCACCGCAAACGGCTACCGTGAGCAGCGCCAGCGTTCCCGGCTCCGGCACAGCATTGGTCTGCGAGGCCGTTGACGAGATTATCGGCGCAGCGACGGCTTGCGATGGGTCGAAGATAAACGTGCCACCAGCACCCACGGTCAAGCTCGTCCCGCTGGGCAGGGCATCGGCATTGGTCACGATCAGTGTGCCGGCAGTCACGATCGTGCCGCCGCTATAGTTGTCCGAACCGCTCAAAATCAGCGTTCCGTTGCTGGCGCTCATGGTCAAAGAAAAGCCGCCGCCGTTGTCCGTGATGCTGCTCGCCGTCCCAAAGGTTAGCGTCCAGGAGTCCGCCGCGAGGCCGCTGACAACAAGGGTGTTGGCGAGAATGACCGGCGCATCGATGGCATGGGTGCCGTCGCTGACGGTGATGGTCGTCCCGGCGCCGGAATTCGCCAAGGTCAACGTGTTCGTGCCAGCGCCGCTGAGGATGTAGCCCGTGCTTGTGCTGCCGGAGTTGCCGAATTGCAGTCCGCTGAGCGTAACGGGTACGTCCAAGGTGACGGTCACTGCGGCGGCGGTCAGGACGGTGAAAACCGCCCCGGTCCCCACGGCGTTGGGCACACCGCCGTTCCACTTGCTGGCATCGCTCCAGTTGCCGCCGAGAGCCGAAACCCACTGGGAGCAGGTGGAGGGCCCGGGCAGGTAAGCGATGTAGCCGTGGGCGTTGTAGGACGAGTCGTAGTAGGTCCCCACGACTTCGTTGCCCGAAACGCCGTAGGCGTAGGTGCTCACCCCCAAAGGATCGTCCAGCGTTATGTAGGTTGAACCGTTGTAGAAGAAGCCGTGTTCCACCGTAGACGAGTAGCCGGTATAGTAGGTGCCCACAATATTGTTGCCCGAGACGGCATTGACCTCGGTGCGCCACCCGAGAGGGTCGCCAATCGTTGTGAAAGTCGAACCGTTGTACAGGAAGCCTTCGGCATTCGGGCAGTCGTAACCAAAGGTCCCAACGATGTTGTTCCCCGAGATGCCGGTCACCCAAGTTAGACTGTAGGCATCGCCCATGTAGTCAAATGGCACGTAGGCCGAACCGTTGTAAATAAACCCACGCTCGCCGCCAGCACCGTTGCAATACATCCCGACGACAGTGTTTCCCGAGATACCGGAAGGGGCCGTGTTGAGCGCCCCGGGGTAGTTGAGCGTTACGTAAGTCGAGCCGTTGTACAGAAAACCGTCGCAGTTGTGAGAAGAGTCTTCATAGCTCCCGATGATATTCGCCCCCGAAACGGCAGTAGGCTGGGTGCTTGTGCCGCCCAAGGGGTTATCGAGCGTGGTGAAGGTCGAACCGTTATAGAGAAAGCCATGGGACGTGTTCGAGGAGTCCAAGTAGGTGCCAACGATCTCGCTCCCCGAAATCCCGTAAAGCGAAGTGGAAGTCGCGCCGGGATAATTGAAGTCGCTGAATACCTGGCCATGAATCTGTGCCGCCGAGATAGACACGGCGACGCACGCAAAGGCGGCAACGAACACGGAACAATAGCCAGAAGGGAACTTGGTCATCGCTTCTGCTCCTTCGCACCAGAGAGGTAACCCCCAGTTCAGGACTCAAATATCATGGCTCTGACGGGAAAGATTGTCAAGCGTCTGCGATTACTTCTCTGGGCGGGCCGAGTGCCAACAGCGCCTTCCGTAGACCTCTTGGGGGGCGCTGGCGACCGCTCGGGCCTTGGAGGCCAAGCGGGGCACGGGTAGACCCGAAAGGGCCGCCAGGGATGCTAGGGTGCCCCGAAAAGGCGGGGTAGCGGCTGCCAGTACGGTCGGGAACCGGCAGCCATCCTCAACCTTCAGCCGCACACTGGAGCCTGCGGGCACGGTCCTGCGATCAACTGTTTACATTCGCGTCTGCAACCAGTTGACGCTGCCCTCATTTGCAGTCCGCCCACGTCCTGCCCGCCTTTGTTTCGACCTTCAGCGGCACCGCGAAGCCAGCGGGCGTGGTTTCCATGGCGTCGACTACGATCTGGCGGGGCTGGACGACCAATGCCTGGGGCACCTCCAGCAACATGTGTAAGCGCCGCTGGCACCGACCCCGCAAATCCGATAACATAGAACTCCGGTCGACGCGAACCAGAATAGCCGGCCGGCCAAATGCGCGGCGAACAACTCGGCCGGCAGTAGGTGGCTTGCGCTTTCGTTTGGATGTAGCCTCAAGAGTTCCCGAGGGTGGACATGCCTTTCGGTTCCGCAGTAAAGTTTGCGTGGGACACGATCGCCTCCGAAATGGACGGTCCGGGGCGGCGCAGCCGCCATTGCCTGGCGTACCATGCGGCCGACAAGGCAATCGTGCTCTTTGGAGGTATCGATTGGTCGTCCACCGGAGGCGACCTCTTCGGAGACACCTGGGAATTTCGGGATCGTCGCTGGTCCCGCGTCAAGTCGCCCAACGCACCGCCGGCACGCCATCGTGGGGCCATGGTTTACCATTCCCAAGGCGGATATGCGATTCTCTTCGGCGGACAGACCGATCTAGCAGGTTTTCTTCCCTGGAATCTGGGCGACACATGGCTCTACGCCGATCACGAATGGAAACGCTGGGGCCGTTTGTTTCAAGCACATCCATCGGCTCGCTGCGGCCACGCGTTCGCTTTTGACGAAAACGCCGGGGTGGCCGTTCTTTTCGGCGGCATTAGCCCGATAGGCAAGCCGCTGGGCGACACCTGGGTGTTTGACGGGAACTCGTGGAAACGAGTGCGCGGTCCGTCGCCCTCGCCACGGCGCTACGCGGCCATGGCCTACGATCCTGAACTCCAAGGCTGCGTTCTCAACGGCGGCTGCGAAGACGATCACGGGCGATACATGTTCGGCGACTCGTGGCTGTTCCACAATCTCAGCTGGCAGCGTTTGGACCCCGCTTTGGCCCGTATTTGCGACGACCACGCGCTGGCCTACCACCAAGCCGCAAAGCGGCTGGTCATGTTCGGCGGCCTCGCAGGTCCACACGGAATTCTTCTTCGGACCGGTGGCGGTTGGCAATCAACTGACGCGCAACCGATGCCGCCACGGCATCAATGTTCGCCTATGGTTTGGAGCGACGACCTGAACGGGCTGGTCCTGCACGGCGGGGAAGCACACCACGCCGGCCGACAATTCGGCACTACCTGGCTCTTGAAATATGCCCCTTGCTAAGCGGGCGGCCATGTGGGCAGATGTGCCACGCAGTGACGACCCCGACCTCCTCCTTCTCCGTCTCGGCCTTCTTCAGCTTGCGCTTGCAGCCAGTAACCTTGCGGATCTTAGGGCCCCGCTTGGCGCGAAACCGAATCGAAGGCGCGGCAGCGTCGCTCATTCGCACTCCGCCCACGTCCCGCCCGCCTTTATTTCGACGTTCAGGGGCACCGCGAAGCCTGCGGGCAACTTGCCGAGCATTACACTTGAACCTGGAGAGTCGGCGGCGGTCACGAAGCCGGAGCATATAACGAGGGTGAACAACAGCGATCCGAATTTCCACGGGTTAGCCATGGCCTTATCTCCTCACGGTTTCGACGCCGGCACTCCTACCTCCGTTCGCGACAGCGGCTTCATTTTATCCGTCAAAACCTTCACCACCATCTCACGCGTCTCTTCGTACGTCGGCTCCTTCTTGAACATCCCGAACGTCGTGTGTCTGCCCGTCGTGTACCCGTCCAGGTGGAAGATCCGCTCGTCCTTCCCGACCTCTCCCAGCTGTCGCGCAATCTGCGTCGTCATATCGTACGATCCCAGGCTGATCCGTCGCGTGCTATTGCCCTTGTCATCGAGGACATGGAACGCATACCGCACCGCCCACTCGCCCTCCAGCTCGAAGAACTCCATCACCATCACCTTCATCTGGTTCACCTTGAACTGCTCCCGGCAATACAGTTGCGCCGCGACCACCCCCTGCTTGTGCATCTTGAACAGCAGCACCCGATCGGCGTCCCGCTCCTTGATCTGTCCCATCGCCTGCTCGCACTGGATGATCTTGCTCAGCAGCTTGTAGTCGTCCTTCTGAAATTTCCACGCCGTGCGAAACGCATCCAGCGCCTCGGCCGGCTTCTCCTGGTTCTGGCGAATCTGCCCGATGTTGGCCCAGGCCAGCACGTAGTCCGGCTTGATCTGCGTTGCCTTGCGGAACAGCTCCAGCGACTCGGCGTCCTTGCCCATCGACGTAAACGCCACGCCCGCCATCAGCACCGGCTTCGCATCCGCCGGGTCCAACGCCGCCGCCTGCCCAAACGCCGTCACCGCCTCCTGGTACCTTTCCATCTGCATTAGCATGTCCCCTTTCCGATAGGACAGGCTCGCCTTCTTCGGCTCCAGCGCGATCGCCCGATCGATGGCCTTCAGCGCCTTGTCATCCTCGTTCATATAGAACCGCGCATTGGCCAGATTCAGCAGTGTGGCCGCATCCTTAGGATTGGCCGTAGCCGCCGTCTCCAACTCCTCCCTCACCTCGCGCAGCAGCTTCCGCCCCTGCTCCCGCTGCGGTGCATCCTCCATCAGCTTCAGCGCATGCTCAATTTTCTTCTCCGCCGTCTGCGCCGGCGCCTGCGCTGCCAAGGCACCCACCGCAACGCAGCAAACCAGTCCCATGATTAGATGTTTTGAAGTGTTCATGCCTCCATTATCCCACCCCAAGCCCCAACCGCAATATCCCGGCGCCCCACCTTTCCACTCGGCTGATCCGGGAGTTTCCGCCGGATTCCGTGGCGGACCGAAACTGCGACTGTCCGGGCCAATGATGGCAAGTCACCAGTTCGGGCAGGCGTGCCGACTCTTCTGGTGCCCTGGTTTGGCATACCGCTCACCCCGATTTGTCAGGGCGTTCTTCGGCCGCGGCAGGTCGCTGGCGGGCCATGTCGCGGGCGCAAGCCGGATAATTTGTCCGGGTATCGACGGGTGGGAGGAGGCTGATCGGTGGCCGGGCAGCGTGGAAATCGGGTCGGCCGGCGGCCGCGAAAGGCCGGATTCGAGTATCGTTCGGGGGCAGCCCTACGAAAGGCCAAAGAGCCAGCCACGAGGCGTTCAAATGCCCTGTCAGGAGGGATAGATGTCACCATTGCGGTTGGGTGTCGACGGGCGGAGTTCTGCCAGTCGAGGAGGATTATTGCCACGGACAAGCGTTGGCTTGACTGCCGCGCGGGCCGTCAAAGGCGGCAGAAGGAGCGATTCGACGCTTGACCCGCATCCAGTCGAAGACAGTCCCAACCAAGAACCCGGACGGCAGCACTGGCCTGACGATCTGCGCAACGTCGAGCAGTACGTAAACGAGGCAATTGGTCCAGGCGGAATTGGGAACAGTCGGAGCGCGAAACGCCGAGGCAATTCAATTAGATTCCATTGACGAAATCCCGAAAGCCCTTCTGTCCTTCTGTCCGAGCTTCGTCGCTTTGACCGAGTTTTCGCCGATTGCCAGTTCATCGCGCAACTGCGCAAGTACGCAAGTACGGACGGCCAACCCGGACAAAATGTCCGGGATGGAGGAGCAGGAGGAGGCCGCATCCCGGCAAAATTTTCCGGGATCGGCGGCCGAAAGATGACCAGTTTGGGGTGTCGTTCGGGGTCCACGGCCGGGCCGGAATCGTGTCGCCAGGGGGTGTCAAATACAACCAACAACTCACTTTGGCGACCTCGAATACAACCAACAAGTCACTATGGTCCGTGAGGATAAATAACTTCCGTGTTTGGCCGTAGGACGGATTGCTAATCCGTCTTGAAATCGCGGACGGATTAGCAATCCGTCCTACGGGTTTTCGCCAGGTTATTCTTCGGCCGGTCCTATGGGGACCCCAAATACAACCAACAAGTCACTATGGCGAATCGAAAAAGTGCGAAAAACCCCCTAAATTATGGGGTCAAATTTTCCCACTATGGGTGTGGCCGGGACGGCTACGCCGCCCGGCCCACCCCTGCTATCAAGCTATCAAACCTCGAACAAAGCTCCTACAGGAACCTGTATGAACTCGAACCAAGCCTGATAACCCCCGAACTAAACCAGTTCCGCCGGACCGTAAACACCTACAACCTCGAGCCCAACCGCATTCCGCCCGAACTTCATCCAGTACGGCCGAACTTGCTTTTACTCCGAACCTGACCTGTCCGGCCGAACCTTCCTTTACGCGCTACCGCTGTACCTAGCCCAGGCCGGCGTTTCGTTGCCTGTGACCATCCCCGTCATGCACGATGCGCTGCCCTCTACCGGAACAGCCGCCTTTGCGCCCAGCAATGGAACCGGTGTTGATCGAGTGGGATTGGCGCATGCAAGACCGGATCGGCACGGAGCGGTTGCAGACCCTTGACACACTAATTCATGGCGGCTTAGACTGCGCAAGGTCAGGAGTAAAATTCCGCGTCACTGGCAGTCGTAGGCCATTGCAGTTATTCGTTAGCGCTCCGTTTGGCAATCGTACAGCACACAAGCACGTGCCTCGGGAGGAGATATGAGTAAGCTCACAATCGGTTCGGTTGCGTTCGCCGTCGTATTCTGCCTTGCGAATCTGTCGTGGGCACAAACGGCAAAGCCATCGCCGATTTACGGCGGGCTAGGTTTGCCCACGCCACCACAGCAGCATGCGGCGTGGCGGCGCCCAGCAACCAAGTTGCCAGCGTTTCTGATCAAGGATGTTGAGTTGCTTTTCGACCAGGGCATAGCCGACCCGCGCGGTTGCGAGTACCGGCAGATCGAAGTGGGCACGGGCAACTGCTGGTCGGGAGATAGCGGCGTCTGTAAAACACACGGCTGGGTTCTGCCTGAAGTCGCCGGCGAAAAGCAGCGATTTGCCGTCTGTTGGAATGGGCTGGTGTACCCGGCGGTGTCTGTCGGCGACAAGTCGGATTTGACCGCGGATATGAAAGCGATCATTGCGCGCGGCGAAAAGCAGACATGGCGCCATGCTACGGCGGAGGCCGCTGCAATCTCCTTCGGGACGGATTTGCCAATCAAAACGCTAATGGTTTTGCGCCTAGGGAATACGGATCTGGCCGAGTCGTATTGGGCGGTCGTCAAGAACGGGATCGAGAACGATCCTAGCGGCCAACAGCAACCAAACGATGCCTATCTGAACCTCGCACGGGAATGGTGTTGGTATGCATTCGATCGGGCCGTTTGCGCGCACATGTGGGGCAACGACATCGTCAGCCGGGACACGGCAAAGGTCTTGAGCAGCGCCGAGCCACAGATTGAGGCTACGGCAAGACACCTTGGATATAAACGCCCGCGAATGGGAAATGATGATCCGAATTCGCCGTACATTTCATTCCTCGGTCAAGTACCTGAACTCCTGGCCGACGAAGAACGACGTGTTAAGGACGGCGCAGTCGTACGGGTGCTGGATGATCCCAAGAAGTTTCCCGATAAGCAAAAACGGATCGCCGCGTTGATCCGCGATTTGGAACTCGATTCGGCGCGTCAATGGGGCCAGCCGGGCGATGTTGGACTGGATGACGATCCTGTGCCGCAGGCGCTTGAGAAAGAGGGAACCGAAGCGGTTGAACCTCTGATTGACTGCCTGGAGAAGGATGACCGGCTGACACGATCAGTCAGCTTTGGACGCGATTTTTCCGCGGGTCGAAATCTGTTGTCGGTGCGTGGAGCAGCCTTCGGCGTCTTGCAGCGCATTTTGCAAACTGAAACCTTTGGACCCGCGTCGGACACTGCTAATCGAGGTGGAGGGGGGCACGCCAACGCGATCGCCGCTGAAGTTCGGAAATTCTGGGTCAACTCTAAGGGAAAGACATTGCCGCAGCGGTGGTTTGATACTTTGGCTGATGACGGCGCCGGTCCGACACGGTGGGTTGAAGCCGCGGGGCACATTGTCGAGGCCGCCGATGTCGAGCGTCGCGGCCGCTGGATCACAACACCTCGCCGGCGGCCGGGCGAAGCTCCGGCGATGAAAGGAGAAGCGTTGCGTTCGAAGAAGAATCCGAGCGTCTCAGACCTGATGGCCAAGCGCGTGCCGAGCGTGGCCGCGGAACAAGACGGTTGGCTCTTTGCCCAAGATAATGCCGCCAATCTGGCATTGGACCTGCACAGATGGGATGCGGCCGCGGCTGTTCCCTCGCTATATGAGCAAATGCAGAGGTGCATTGATGCGAGCGGTGATGACCGCCAGCATATCCGCGACGATCCCAAGTGGGCGCAATCAACGCAGACAACCGAACTGATGGCCCGCGACATCGGCCGATTGACCAGTGCATTGGCAGAGTCTCACGATGCCAACGGAACGAAATTGTATCGAAGGTGGGTCGTGAAGCAGAACCCGGCGACGCCGGGAAGTAATGTCGGAGAAATGCTGCGGCCAATCTGGCGATTCCCGGATGAGCCCAACTTAGCGGCGGCAGCCGAGGAACTGTTCAACGGACCGAAGTCAACTTGGCGATGCCTCCCCACTGCGAACCAGTACCGTGACTGGGGACCGACACAATTGATGGCAAGCGCCATCTACGGCACGCCCGCCTTTCGCAAACATCTGGCGCGGAATCTGAACGATCTTACAGAAATCGGCACAGCGCAAGTAAAGAATCGCACGATGACAGTGGACGCGCCGGAGAGTCCCGCTGGATGGGGTGACGCGGATGTCAAAGATGCGCGCGTCAAGGACGTCGCAGACGGTAAGCTACCTGTCCGGGTCTGCGATTGGTATGCGTGCCAAGTAGCCAAGCTCGATGGCGCGCCGCCATTTAAAATCTTTTGGCCACTGGCAAAACGCGATGAACAGCGAAAGAACATTCTGGCGTTTCTGGAGCGTTGGGGCAACCGGTTTCGCTACACGCCATTGCAGGACACCCTCGACTTCGGTTTCGACGACCGCGACAGCGGCCGCATGACATTTCCCAAGCTCGATCGTCCTGCCACCGATGCGGACGTGGCTGCGACCACGGCCATCTTCTCGCTCGACGGAGGGCCGGTTCGCGTCGTCGCCCTTCCGGCGTGGCCTGCCAAGGCGAAATGGACGGTGTTGAAGGATTATCCTGTGCTCTTACAGGGTGAAACCGACTCGAAGACTGGTGTGACCAAGTACTTTGAGGAATACCTCAACGAAGGCTTCCTCTGGCAGGCGGAAGAGATCCAGGTCGATGGCAAATGGGAAAGGTATTACGGATTCGTCGGCCCACATGTAATCGCAAAAGTTCCTGCCAAGGAAATTGAGTTCGTTAAGACCCGTTAAGATGTCAAGCCTGAAAATGGGGCTAGGCGTGACGTCCAATGTCGCGGGCGGCACGATTGTAACCACTGCCGCCCAAGGAATCGGCGGCCATTAGCCATTCTCTTTCTCCTCCAAGCACGCCTCCGCCCTTTCGCGCATCCCACTCGGCCACGTCCGCTTCCCGGTCGCGACCTTGCTCAGAAACTGCTGGGTGCAGCCGAGGTGCCGCGCCCGCTCCCATTCAGCCGCTACAGACGCACTAGCGCTTTCAACGCTACGTTGCCGCCGACGAACGTGATGCAGACCACTCGTCTTCCGTCTTTCCAGCACACCATTGATATCCTCGATTGCGTGTGCTCGGGCCGCCGCGCCCTGAGCTTGCCCGTAAGGCCATTGGCGTCCGCGATGGTTGTCTCGATGATCTTGGCGACTCTGTCCACGTTTTCCGAGCTGCTTTCCTTCAGATTAACCGTACAGCCGGTGATCTTTCCACTAAAGCCAAACGTCTTCTGCGCGTCGTTCAGCAACATCAACACCATGCTGTCCTCCATGTCCGACGTGCTGGCGAAAATGCCGACCACGCGAAACTTTTCGTCCGCGATGGTGAACGTGTTACCCACTTTGACCGATTTCAACTTCGCCAGTTCCTTGCCGACAATCACCGCTCGCTGGCCACGATGTTTCTCGGAGAGGATTTTACCCGCAACTGGCTTCAACTCCCCAAAACGGTAGTTGCCCGCGGGCCAAGCCTCGATCAGAAGCGGGTCGCTACCCAGTTCTTCGACGGAGCAGCAATACACCAACCCGGGACAGACGGCGGCAACCTCTGGCAGCGCGTCGATATCCACCGCGACCTTTTCGGGCATTGTCGAGAAGATTACCGAAATCGTGTCACGCCGGGTCACGACCAACGAGACGCGGGAATCAATGCTTCTGTTCACGTTGATGCTATCGCTTGCCTCCTCGGTTCCCTTGCCGAGCAGCGACTCCACCTCGCCGCGGTTCATGCCGTTTTGGACTTTATCGTAATTGTCGAGGCCGCCTGCCCTGCCGCAATCGGAAGCCCACATGAGCGCCGCTACGGCCATAACCACCAGAACATCTCGCCTACGGAACAGTGCCATCATCACAATCACATACCTCCCGAAAGAAGCCGGGCCGGCATCGGGGCCTGACTTTAACTGCTAACCGGGCTGCGACCGTAGTGCGCGAAACGGCCGAGGTCAAACTCGCCGCCCAGTTCCCACTTGATCCGCTGGAGGAGGTTGAGATTGAACAGCCGGGTCGCGCCCGCGGCGTCGTTGTACGCGCGAGGACTGAACCCCAAGGACTTCCTCTATGCCGGCGCCCTGGCTGTAGTGGGCCTTGT
>Ga0181520_10006764_pt1 | contig 17312 bp, 19 predicted proteins | sample PEATcosm2014_Bin_29_FD_132451 | JGI IMG/M metagenome (GOLD analysis project Ga0181520, IMG submission 132451) | Peatland microbial communities from MTU Mesocosm Facility, Houghton, MI, USA - PEATcosm2014_Bin02_30_metaG | ecosystem: Environmental > Terrestrial > Soil > Wetlands > Peat | place... | reverse complement strand
GTTTTGCGGTTCAGGGCAAGCTTGCCCTGAACCGCAAAGCAAAAACAAAAACCTTCCTGAGAAGGAAAAAGTGTCGGAGATGTGCCCGGTCTAAAATGTCGGTTAACTGCCCGGCCGTTCAAGGGGCTTTTTGCGGCGTTGGCTCGTCCTTGAGGGCGTCGAGGGCCGGGATTGGGACAGTTTCGATCAAGATGAGTGGCGCCGTGGAGGTTTGAGTCATTGTAGGTTCCGCCTATAGCCAGTATGCGCTGCCGGGACATAATCCTGTGCAATGCGGGCCGTAGAGCCGGGTGGAGGCTATTTCTTTGAGCCGATCAGGCGGATACGCGCTGTGAACGCTCTGCCCAAAAACTCGCTGAACGTTCCATACTGGGGCGAATCGACGACATTGTTCACGACGAAAGGGTTCTCGCTGTCGGTTATGTTTTCAACGACGCCGCGAAGTCCGAAATACGACCCACGAAAGTGAAAGCGCCACTCCAGCCCAGGACTGAATGACAGGTAATTGGGAAAGCGCTGTGATCCTGCGGCACCGACAACCTGATAGCTGGCGTTGACTGACGTGAAGGGAAAGCCTGAATGCCAATCGAGGGAGTACACGAAGTCCCAACGCTTTTTGAAGCCCGGAGCCAGGAAAGGCAGCCACCCCCAGGAGAGCACGCGGTTCGGCGTGTCCCAAGGCAACGGCCCGCTCTGCTGCGGGCCGAGCATGGAGAGCGTGGGCACGTAATCGATTGCGGAATTGGTGTGAGCGGAGGAGTGGGTGTAAGCCGCAAAGAGCGTGTAGCCGCCGGCAAACGTGCGACGGGCGTCGATCTCGGCCAGATTATCATGATCCTCTCTGGAATTGGTCAGCGCATAGTTGCCGGAGAGCTCTGCGGGGCCGCTCTGATTGGAGTAGGAGAATTCATCGGACACAACCTTGTGGAGAAGACCGGCGCGCATATAAAGGGAGCCGGGAAGCCTTTGTTCCACCGCGACGCTCCAGTTGAGCGCACGCGCCTCATGCAGCGGTCCGTCGCTGGCTGAAAACTGAGTTTGTTGCGGAGGGCCCTGCGGGGTAATGCCATCGGCTGCGAAGTAGGTATCGTAGCGGATGCCGGCCAGTGCGCGCGCCAGGTACTCCAATTGCGTGTGCTCGTAGTAGAGGCCGATGCCCGCGGACAACTTTGTTCTTCCTTCGGTTCCCGCGGGCACGTAGACGGCGGCCAGACGCGGTGAAACAAGTGGCCTGCGCAGAATCTCGTCCCAGTCGAAGCGCAGGCCCGGTTCGATGAGCAGGCCGGAGTGCGGAGTCCAGCGGTCCTGCAGATAGGCGCCAGCCTCGAAGTTGTGGCGGCTGAAAGGCGCGGTTGTGGGGAAATTACTGAGCCGAAGCAGCGTGCCGTCTTGGCGCAAGTAGCTGACTGGGGCGCGAGTGACGGTTTCGTCGAAGCCTATGTGATCGAGATCGATGCCGGCTTTCAGATTGTGCAGCCCGGCCCAGTGACGAGGGGGCAGATAGAGAGCCGCATTGCCTTCGATGCGCTGCGAGCGGCTGGTGAGATTCTCAAAGTAACTGCCCAGAAAAAGTTCGGGGGTGATCTGGAAGGGACTGTCGCCATGAGGCTCGTATCCGTCGCGGAAGCGCACGACGCCCAACCCAAAGTCAAGAAACGCGCCGTTGTGGAAGCTCTGCTGATCGCGCAGGTAGGGCAGCCAGGCGATGGTATTGCGCTTTGTGGTGCTCTGCTGAGGAACCAGCGACGAGATGCCGTCGTAGGGAGAGTGGTAGTCGTTGAACAAGAGGCCGCCTGACACAATGTTGCGAGGCGTCGCATTGACCTGGAATCGGACCAGATTGCTTCCGCGCAGGAGGTGGTTGTTGGCCGCATTCTGGGGAAGCTCGCGGATATAGATGTCGTCGTACTCGGCCTCCACTCCGTCAAAGAACCAGGCGCGGTTCGGCACCAGCGGACCGGAAAAAGTGACACGGGGAACAAACTTATCAAAGCGAATTCCATTGACGTCTTCGAATGACGGAAGGAAGTCCGTGGTGTTGAAGCGGAATTTGTTATCGCCCATCCCGGTGTAGAACGCCACCACGCCGCCGGTGCTTCTGCCGAACTCCACCGGGTAGCGCGTCGTCTCCGCGTCGATGGAGCGAACGGCGTCGGCGCTTACCCGCATGGCGAGGACCCCGCTGATGGGAGAACGTATGTCGAATCCATCCAGCATGTCCAGGGTCGCCCATGTTTCCGAGCCGGCCACGTGCACCTGACCGGTGGCATCCTGGACGACGCCGGGATAGAACGGAAGCAGGTTGCGAATGTCGCGGGAGGTGACGTACGGCACGTTAATGATCTCAGGCAAATTCAGGGTGAGCTTATTGGAGGTCTGTTCGGGATCGATGCCCGGAACCGACGCCGTGACACTGACCTGCTGCAGCACCATCTGTTCGTGGTTGAGCACAACCCGGACGTCTCGAACCAGCGGATCCGCCTGATTCATCACCGTTTCATAAAACCCGGGCTTCTCAATACGAAAGCGGTAGGGTTCGGTGCCCTGAAGGACGAACACGCTGTGACCGGCGTAATCGGTGGAAAGGCGAGCTTCACCGCGTCCCGGCTCTTGAAGGATCAACTGCGCGCCTGATACGGCTGCGCCATCTTCATCCACGACCGTGAAGCGAATGGGAGCGCTGACCGCCGGCGTCTGCCCGGCGGCAGAAACGATGCAGCCAAGGAGAAATAGCCAGGGAATGACTCCGCCCGCACGCTTAAGATTCTGCATGGGTTCACCGCAGCCAGCCAATTTATTGTAAGACGTACTGCACCGGGAGATCGTTTGGCGGAATCGGGTGGGAGCTTCGCCGCATGATGAAATGCTTCCCCGGAGACAAAAAGGAGCGCTATGATATGGCGGGAGAATGACTATGTCTCAATACGTTTTTCTCTGCCAGGATTGCAACAAGGAGTTCACCCAGATACTTCACATCGCGGACCTGGAAAAGGGCGGCGTGGCGTGTCCGCACTGCGGCAGTAAACGGGTGGCTCAAGCGGTGGCGGCATTCTCTGCCGTGACATCAAAGAAGAGCTAGCCGGTACATCAAACCCAGCGGCTCCCGGGGTTGAGAATTCCGAATCAGGGTGTTCCCTTACCGGATGTTTCCTTGATCAAGGGCGACTCGGAATATGGGCAATCCTATCTCACTCGATCCACGCTCAAGCTTCAATCGATCGCAGATCATCGTCACCCTGCTTCAGACTTTTATATTTGGCGAAGAACTGCACCATCAACGAAGGAAAGTCGAACTAGCTAGAACCAGATTGAAGGAAACCGATTCGGAATCCGCTTCCTGACACATTTTGCACCAATGAAAGATGCAGAATACAGGGCGGGAACCTCGGACTCTCAATTCGTGAGACCGACGATGACCGGACTTTCTACAAACCGGAAGGCCGAGGAGAAAAGCTCCCGGCCTTCACTTCATTCGGTTGATTTCTAGGTTGTGCCGTTGGGAATAAGACGAGCTTTCGTAAGTTGTGCGGCGATTGAACCAAATATCCCCTGCAGGTTCAAGGCGTACTGTGATGTGCACTGGCCGCTATTTGTGGAGGTGCTTGAGTCTGAGTAGAAATGGGGCATATTCGATGTCGACGTGTAGCCGGAAGACATCTGTTGAAGTGTCGCGCACGGAGATATGGCCAAGCTACCTGTATCCGTAGAGCAACCGGAACTCGCTGCGCCGTACGCAATCGTGTAGACTGTTGTGCCTAGGGCTGTCGCCTTGTTCGCTGCAGTGATTGCCTGATGACACTGATCCTGCAGAGACGGGTAAGTGTTGCCGCTGTTTCCAACGTTCTGACCGCTCGAGTTAATCATCGATCCGCTTGAAGCATTGGCATCGCCGTCGCTTAGAATAATCATCACATTTCGGGATCCTGAATTCTGATATGCCTGCGCCATGAGGGACGCCTGTGCTGCATAGATCGCCCCTGCAAAGTACGTGCCCTGACCGCCTAACGCTTGTATGCCGTTGCAGTTGCTGCCGGTAGACCCCCCCGTTGCGTTCACAAGAATCGAGTTGGTCACGAACGAGCCGCCTATTTGGTTGTTGGAACTCCAATTGCTTAGATATCCGGTGATCTGGTAGGTAGCCGTTGTGCCTGAGGGTGCCGTCCACGTAGTCTGCCCGCTCGTCGGCACCGCCGGTGTGGTGTAAGGCAAAATGTAATTCTTATTCATAGTTCCTGTGCAAGCGGTGTCAAGGGATGTCTCGTTCGCCTGCACGTTTGGATAGGTAAACAGGCTCACCCGGTCATAAGCAGTGCATGTCACGCCGGATTTTGAAGTGGCTTGAGTGCAGGGAGCGAGTTGGCCCATCAGGTACTGAATTCCGTTCAGCGCACAACTGATTCTTGAACTTGTACAGCCGGTTTCACTTTCCGATTTACTCATCGAATTTGTTGAGTCGAGCACCATGGCGACATTGACCAGATCGTTTGCGCCGCTTGCCATGGTTGCGGACGAGGTTGAACCCAGCGTCATCGACTGCGCAGACTTGATGCCCATAAGCGAAAGCATTTGAATGAAGTATGTCGGGATCTTGGCTGTCTGAGAAACCTGGACCACGTTATACCCCGTGCCAGAGGCCGCGCACGGTGCCTGCACCATGGCAGAATCCGTCACGCATGAGAAACTGATTGCCGTGACGGCACTCGGCAGATCGGGTGTAGCGTTTGCTCCGTTGGTAACTGAGGCGTAGCTGTTGATCGCAGCCGTGACTGTGGCCTTCGTGGCGCCAGGTTGAATCAACGCGTAAGCGCCTGCCAGCGCGGCAGCATCAGTGGACGCGAGAAGTTCGCGGTGGCAGATATACGCGTGACCGAGGTCAATGGTTAAGCCGGCAACGCCAATGAGCACTCCGCTCAGCAGCATCAGCCATGGAACCATCTGTCCGCGCTCATCCTTGAGTCCTCGCGTCATCCATGGGGAAATACGGCGCTTCATTGGGCAACCTCCGAGTTCAGCGATCCAAGGTTGCAGCTCGAAACTTGAAAGGCATAGATGCTAAGGGTACAGGGATAGAAGGCCTGAATTTGGACTGGCCAGCCCGCCTGCATCGCGGCGGCTCCGTCATTCCCGGCAGCAGTGCATGAGGGTGCCGCACCTTTAGTTCCCCCGTAGGCCTTGCCACCTGTGATCGTGCCACTGGTGTTGGTGCCGCCCAGAGTAAAGGTCAGGGTGAGATTGGATTGCGAAAGGCTTGGCGCCGCCGCGTAGATAGCTGCGGCGGTAGTCGCACATGGGTCAGTGTCGCCGCGCTCCGAAGCCATGACTCGCGCTGCATTGCTGACAGCCTCGGCCAACTGGAGCTTTTGATACAAAGCCACTGAGAAAGAGAAGATGCCGGTAAGCATCATTAACATGATGGGCATCACCAAGGCCATCTCAACTAAAGCGCTGCCACGCTCGCCACCTATGGGCAATCTGCGCACTCGGATGAGTTTTGATCGCTTTGTTTTGGTCTTTCGGATTGAGGCTGACTCGGATGCCTGGGAACTTATCTGTGCCGATGGTCCACCATTCAGGCCATTTGGATTGTTCATTGTCGCTCTTTCATTCCACAGAGAGTTGAGGCGACCTTCTCCCATCAATCCCCGATGTAACCAGCAGCTTGCTGAGGGACCTCGCACTCTTCGTTTGGGATGAAGGTAACATCAATAATGCACACTAGTGACCTATATCTAACTTTAGTAGAACACTTTGGTAATAAATCTCAACACTTTGGGAATTTAAATATAAGGAGCTCCAAGGTAAGAAACCCCGGCCATCACGGACCTGGGCTTTGTGCTGCTCAGGGCACTCCAGACCCAAGCGCAGAACTGCTTCCGAATTGAGGAGAGGTGATGAAAGAGGTTCTGATAACGTTCGCTTCGATTGTCGCGACACTTTTGGACGCAGTTCTTATCTATTTGAATGTGTTTCAGGGCAATACGTGGGGAACCGGCTACCAGATTGGCGATGGCTTTAGGACCATCTTTCTTGCGGCAGGGATCACCGCTGTTACGGATGCAGGGCCGACTCCATGGGGTTTTCCTTCCTATGCCTCAACGCTTTGGGGCGTTGGGCGTCCAACCGGGAGTCTTAACGTCGAACTGCTTTGCGTACTCGGCGTTCAAGCGCTGCCAGCCGTCGAACTTCATGGCGTCGGCGCCCACGATGCGCCCAACCGGCGCTCCTGCGAGGAGCCGCTCTAGGACGTCGAGGCAGATGTGCCAGCCCGCGGCGCCCCACGAAATGAAGCGGCGATCGATGCTGTGCCAGAGCGTGAGGCGCGTGCCGCTGCCAAAGTCTTCGAGTTCCCACCGGATATCGCTGTACTCAAGCACCTTGGGAGCATCGGCTCGCGTCACTCTTGTTTGGGAAACCTGGGCTGTTCCCGCCCAAGTGAGATTCACCTCGGTTCCAACCCTGCCCAGGCTCCCATCAACCTCAAAGGGCGCCCACTCGCGCAGGTGCACTGGGTCGGTCAGCGCCTGCCAGACTTTTTCCGGCGGGTGACGCAGCTCTCTGACGAGAATGAGCGTCCATTTCTCTCCGTCTTTTCGGACCTGCACCCCGCCGGCTGGACCCGGTGCGTACCGCTCGCGATCGGTCACCTTCTTCTCCTTGTGTCGGTCGGCATCCACAGGGGCCATCCCGCTGGGGAATCTTCAGAGCGGGCGCCCTACCAACGCTTCAGTTGCGTGAGCTGAATGAGATTGCCGCAGGTGTCGTTCAGCGTGGCAATCTTGGAGGCTGTCACGTCTGTGGGTGGCATGGTGAACTCGGCACCGCCCGCTTTTATACGCTCGTAGTCGGCCTGCAGGTCGTCAGTGAAGAACATGGCCGCGGGCTGATGTTGCTGGATCATGCCCTGCTGGTAGGCTTTGGCTGCCGGGTTGCTGTTGAGCGCCAGTTGCAGCTCCGTGCCGTCCGGGTCCTCTGGTGAGGCCACGGTGAGCCAGCGAAACGGCCCCTGGCTGAAGTCGGCCTTCTTTACGAAACCCAGCACTTCGGTATAGAAGCGCAGGGCCTTTTCCTGGTCGTCGACATACACGCTGGTCAGTTTGATTTTCATCGGTTCCCTCACATTGTCGAATTCGCGGGCGCTGCCGCGTTACTACCTCTTCCTTTTTGTGAGCGTTGGTTGATCCATGCGGTCGAGGTGACGCTCGAGAGCATCCACGTGAGCGGACCAGAACCGACGGAACGGAGCCAGCCAGGCATCCACCTCCTGAAGTGGTTTAGGCTTCAACCGGTAGAGACGGCGCTGTGCGTCCACCGTGGATTCTACGAAACCGGCCTCGCGCAGCACTCGCAGGTGCTTTGACACGGTCGGCTGCGAGATACGAAGTCGACGCTCGATGTCTCCAACCGACTGTTGTGACGAGACCAGGAGGCTCAATATCGCGCGACGGTTCGGCTCTGCAATGATTTCGAATACAGATTCCACTCTCTTGGCATACTCCACAGAGCATATACGTGTCAAGGTATATACACAAAGATGCCAGGCTATGGTTTTAGCCGGCGTGCGGGGAGCAACCTGATTTGTGCTATGGTCGACGCAAGCCAGACCGCGCCACTGAATAGGCACTCTTGGAACCGGCTTCACTGCGGATTTCTCTACGGGCAATGATTTTTGGGTCGAGATGGCAAGAAGGGTTCTGATTAGAGCAAGGATTTAGTGATGAATCATGTGGAACGTTTTCGCGCACTCATGGATTTCAAGCCTGTTGACCGGATACCTCGATGGGAATGGGCGATGTGGTGGGACCTGACGATCGACCGCTGGCATGAAGAAGGACTGCCGGTGGAGTTGAACGATGTGTTCGAAATTTCGCAGTACTTTGGCCTCGACCCCTATAAGCAGTTCTGGTTCAGTACCACCGATTCGACAATTGAGGCGGTTCAGCACCACGTCGAAGGCACCGTTTCCGACATGGACGACTACCTACGTATCCTGCCTTCGCTGTATCCAGACCACAGTTCCGCGATCTCCGCCATGCGGCCCTGGGCCAAAGCCCAGGCGCGGGGCGAAGTCGTGGTGTGGGCTACGCTGGAAGGGTTCTTCTGGTTTCCGCGCACGCTGCTTGGCTTCGAAAAGCTGATGCTGGCCTACGCCGATCAGCCAGAGTTGCTTCACCGCATCAATCAGGATCTGGTGGAGTTTAACCTGCGCCTGTTGGAGCAAATTGGCCAGGCCTGTGTTCCCACGTTCATTACCATTGCCGAGGATATGTCGTACAACCACGGACCCATGGTTTCCAGGCGCATCTGCGACGAGTTCATGACGCCCTACTACCTGCGCCTGTTGGAACGGGTCAAAGAGATGAATGCCGTGACAATTGTGGACACCGATGGCGATGTGACGAGGCTGGTGCCGTGGCTGCAATCGGTGGGAGTGGAAGGCGTGCTGCCACTGGAACGCCAGGCTAAAGTGGATGGCATAGCGCTGCGGCAGACGTTTCCAACGTTGAGGATAGTGGGCCACTACAACAAGCTGGTCATGCACCTGGGAGAGGCTGCGATGCGGGAGGAGTTCGAGCGATTGGTTCCGTTGATGCGGACAGGCGGATTTCTGCCCAGCGTCGACCACCAGACCCCGCCTGCTGTTTCGCTGGACGACTATCGGTTATATCTGCGACTGCTAGACGAATTTACGACGCTCTGATAACGTCCGCGACGCCGGCGTGGACGGCGGAGGGTGGCTATCACTCTTCGTGCTGGCGCGTCTGCGGCGAAGAGCGAAGTGCATAAAGATTCGCAATTCAAGGCGGCGTCTTTTCGTTGCGACCAAGGTCCGGTTCGAATAACAGGCCCTGGATTGTAAGGAGCCCGAGCACTTCACCCTAATTGCCCAACCTTAAAGAAAGGTGCTCTTGCGAAGTCTTGATACAATCCTGACTGACCACCGTAACCTGCGTCGCTTATCTCGGATTTCGACAATGCAGACTTGTAAGCACAACCACTCGCCCAGAGCCAGTGACGACTGACTCGTCGCTGATGTGGAGGATGAATCGATGAATCACGTCCTTCTTGCGGTTAGCGTGCTATTCGGAGTCATGGCGTGGGCCATTATTCTGAGACGCATTTTCGCTATGAGCAAGGCACGTTCAGCAAGTCGTCAAGCTGCTCCGGGGATTGAAGACAGCCTCAAAAGATCGCAGCTTCAGGAGGCGATAGACATCGCTGAAAAGTGGAAGGATTCCCACGTTGCTGCGGTGGCCAAGGAAGGACTTATCTCCTTACGCAATGACATGGGCAAGGATACTAGTGCCGAAATTGTGAAGCGGGTTGAACGAGCAATGACTCGCGAGACAGACCTTGTTTTGGCTCGTTTGAAAGGTCCAATCAGATACCTTGAAGCGATCGGAGCCATTTCGCCCATCGTCGCTTTGTTATATAGCCACCAAGCGGCGATTTATTTGGCATTAATCGTTACAGCGCCCAGCATCGGCTATGGAATTCTTTTCCGACACAAACTATCCGACTTCGAGGTTGAAATCAAATACAGTACATCCCAAGTGCTCGACTATGCAGAACGATTCCTGAACAAGCAGACTCATTAGTTGCTCTTTGCTGTCTCGACGTGCTTCTGGCAAAGTTATCGTCACAATACCTGTGAACCAGAGTCTGAATAGTGCACATCCCCGGCGCCAGACTATTTCATCCATTCTCTTGTTCCCCTGAATCGGCACGACTCCGCAGCGACCGCCGAGCAGATTGCCGTATCGATGTCCTTTAGAAGTTCGTCGCTGCCTTCCTTCCAGCTCCCTCCGTCCAGCACAACATGGATTCCTCGCGCTCGGGCGGCTCTGGACCAGGCTTGGCATGCATCCATGAAGCGACCATCAACCAGTACAACAGCGGCATCTGTGAGAACCATCTCATTGATCTGTGCTGGCTGCGCGGTCAATCGGGTCGCACTGGCTGATGCGATGTTGCGTTCTGCTGTCATTGGAATCACGGCTCAATGAATGCATTTGCGATTTACCACTCGTTAAGGACCAAAATGCGGATGCTTAGATTCTCCACTTTCGTTGCCGCCTCGTTACTTTTTCATCTCGCGTGCCGGTTTCGGGCGAACCAATGGCAGGAAGATGTCGTCGACGAACTCCGCAATGACGGCTTTGGGGACCGGTTTTAAGGTCATCAGGACCTCGTGCCGCAACAAATCGGCAGGCAACGACGCAATCCGGGGCGTCAGCTTGCTTCGATCGATCTCACCACGATCCACTCCTCGTGCAAGCACGACAGCGAGTTGGCTGTGATCGCCCTGGAGCACGCTCGCCCTCAGATCGGCCATGCTGGTGTTCGTCTCAGAGAAATACTCATTCATTTGTAAAGAGAAGGAGGCTGCGAACAGCGCGCGTTTTTCTGTGAATTGTTGCAGCAATGCAATCAGATCGCCGCGCACATTTCCTGTGTCGGGAATATTCAGAGGATGTTTATGCATGATGTGCCGTATCGCTGCGATTGCGAGACCGGCGCGATTCGGCCAGCGGCGATACAGCACGGGGCGGCTGGTGTGAGCGCGCGTCGCCACAGCTTCCATCGTGAAACTCGCGTAACCGCCGCCGATCAACTCGCTCCACGCCGCATCCAGCACCGCATCTTCAAGCGCTTTACCACGCCGCCGTTCGACTATATGATCCTTCATTCCACTCCACCATTAGATACGTAATTGTACCCTATTGACATCGGTCAACATTTCTGATTAGATACATTCATGTACCTAACCTGCAATCGAGATTTGGGTTGTAGGGCCGGGGTGTATACGGACAGGAGAAAGAACCGATGCAACAGATTCAATCTGAAGACCTTAAGGGCGTCTCTCAAACGCTGCTGATTCCACTGCATTACTACGCTAAGGAGAGCAAAAGCGAGTCCAGCAGTTTCAAGGATGAGATTGCCGAGAGATTCCACGATGCCATCGCTTACGACTGGAGCAAGTTCGACGTCGGGTTATCGCAGAACTGGATGACAGCATTGGGAGCAGCCTTCTTTGACAAAAGAAGAACCATCTTCGACGAACAGGTAAGAAGCTTTCTCGAAAAGGCACGGGACGGATTGGTGGTGAACCTGGGCGCCGGACTAAATACGCGCTTCCATCGCCTTGACAACGGCCGGGTCGAATGGATTGAACTCGACCTACCCGGTGTGATTGCCTTTCGGCAGAAACTCCACGAGCCCGAAAACAGGCGGCACCGGATGATTGCAGCGTCCGTTCTTGATGACCACTGGGTTACGGAGATCAAACGGTACGCGAAAAGCCGAGTCCTGTTTGTCGCGGAGGGACTATTCATGTACTTCACGGAGGACGAACACAAAAAGATATTCACATGCCTGGCCGAGAATTTTCCCGGACAGGAGATGGTCTTTCACACGATGGCTTCGTCACTCATGCAGGAACTCGCCCAATACAAGCTTTCGCTTATATCCAAGCTGAGCATGAAGGCAGAAATGCAATGGGGACTGGACGATAGCAAGCAAGTATCGGCTCTCAATCCGAAGGTGGAATTTGTGGAGGAATTTCCGCTGCTTGATGGAGGCTATGACCAGCTCCCCGAACCGGTCCGGCAGAAATTGTCTCCTGCTATGGCAAGGCAGATTGCAAGGATCGTTCATGTGCGGTTCCGTGAATAAGCTCATTGATTTCGAGTGGCCGATAATCCAGGGGCTTGCCATCACCGGATGACGCAAACAGTCCTTAGCATTTAATGATCTGCTCAGAAAAACGATCATTATCGCCATTGCGAAGACGGTGGAAGATGCGACTCCGGTGCGCTTCGTGCACGTGGGTGGTGCGAGCCGTGAGGAAGAGATTGCGCTTCCCGGTGCGGCCCTCCGGTCCTCTGCGATCCAGTCGATGGGCAGCGGTGTGAAGAGCGTTCCATTCCCGACGCTGCTTGGGTCTATCAAAAGGGTGTTGGAAGCTGTCGGACCCGCCGGGCTTAAGACCGCGACCCAAACCATGGACCTTGCCGAGATTGAAGAGGCGTGGAAAGCGCTGGGTAAACCGCGCAAATTACTGGACGAGCAGTGGCTCTTTTCGGCGGGCCAGAACGTAGACAGCGACCAGGGCAGCGATGAAGCCCGAGCCAGCTCCAATACCCAGCGCCCAGCGAGGGCCAAAGTGGTTGGCAACCCAGCCGACGATTGGTGCGCCAATCGGTGTTCCCCCGAGTGCAATGCCAACCCTCAGGGCCATAACTCTGCCCCGCATGGCTGGCTCTGTCGAGAGCTGCATGATGCTGTTCGTGCCGTTGGCGAAGATGAGGCCCGCCGCGCCGATGATCATGAGAGTAGCCGCGAACCACCAGTATCCCGGCGCCAGTGCGGCCAGGGTACAGCCGAGCCCGAAGACACCGGCCCCCGCCATAAGAGACGCTAATGTCGGTTTCCTCCGGCTGGCAGCAAATAAGGCTCCTGAGACGGTGCCCACGGCCATGATGGAGGAGAGCAGGCCGAATGCGCGTGCATCGGAGTGGAAGACATTCACGGCCATCGTAGAGATGAAGATCGGAAAATTCAAACCAAAGGTGCCGATCAGAAACAGCATGATCAGGATCGCCCTGAGGTCCGGCCTTCTCCACACGTAGCGAAGCCCTTCCAAAAATCCGGATGCGCTACGATGCGCCCTCGCGCTTGGATGCAGATCCGAGAGACGGAAGAAAGACATCGAAATCAAAACCGCCGCAAATGAGAGTCCATTCAGAAGAAAGGCCCATCCAATGCCAACGCCTGCGATGAGCAAGCCGGCAATGGCGGGACCAATCATCTGGGCAGCATTGAACGAGGTTGCGTTTAATGCCACGGCATTCGTGAGGTCCGCATCGCCCACCATCTCTGCCACGAAGGTCTGTCGCACCGGCGCATCCAGCGCAGCCGCGGAACCAGACAGGAAGGCCAACACATACACGTGCCAGAGCTGGATGACTCCTGCGATCGTGAGACCTCCAAGGAGGAGCGCAAGTGCACCCATCGTTGCCTGGGTAAGCATCAGGAGCTTGCGCTGATTGAGCCGGTCCGCAGCTAATCCCGTCCAGGGCAGGAGCAGAAGTTGCGGGGCGAACTGAAGGCCCATCACAATACCCAGCGCTGACGCATCGTGATGGGTAAGTTGCGTCAGCACAAGCCAATCCTGAGCGACGCGCTGCATCCACGTACCGACGTTGGAAACAAGGGCGCCCGCTGTCCACAAGCGGAAGTTGAAGCTTCTCAGGGAGCGAAAGGTGCCAGCCACTGGGTTCTTCATGGGCGCGACTGCATGTTGCCCCCATGGAACTGGCCGAAGTGACGCGCTGAGAAGATGCTGATGAGCAGCGCGCCCAGGCCGAACGCGAGGATGTGGCTTGTCGCCCGCGGATTGAAAGCGCCGACGTGCGCGACCAGCAGATACCCAACCACAGCGTTGAAGAACCCCCAAACAACGTTGACCGTTGAAGAGGAAAGCCCTATGCCGGATGGTTTGGCGAAGGGACTCTGGAACGGACGCCCCATGGTGCCAGCAATAAAATGAGGAATGGCGTTTGCAGTAAAAACGCCCCCAAAAAGGTACGACACAAGCCAAAGCCAATTCATAATGCAGCGCTCCTTCTTTCCAGCAGCGAAATGATTTCCTGTGTAGACCCGGTCTCACCAACACGAGGAAAGACGTTGCTGATGCTGTACCGGTGCGCCTTCTCGCGGACATCGGTCATTGCATCGATTGCGAGGGTTACGTTGAATCCCTGCTCGTAGGCCTGGCGGGCGGTTGCCTCAACGCCACCGGATGTCACCACTCCACCCACAACAACCTGGGTAACGCCTCGCGCCTTAAGGCGGCCTTCAAGATCCGTTGTTGCGAATGCGCCCCAGCTTCGCTTGGTGACGACAATATCGCTCGGTTGCTGATCCAGCTCCGGCAGAAGGTTGGTCCATCCCTCGGCAAATGTCTGGCTGCTGCGCGGACCCTGTTCAGTCCGGCCCGGCGCCCGTCCCGCCACATTGACCAGCACGACTGGAAGGTTCTTCGCACGGAACGCACCTATCAGCGCGCGTGTCCGGTCAATGATGTCGCCGATGGGATGAATGAAATTCCCATCGACGATGCCTTTCTGCAGGTCAATCACGATCAACGCGGTGCTGGGGTCAAGAGTAGTAAGCGGCATCCGGTTCCTCTCCTCGAATACGAATTCGGCATGGGCGCGACGCAGGACAGAGTAGGTTCACTCCTCAACAAGCCGCGCAAGCAGTTCGAGTGCTCCCTGAAGCTTCTCCTGCTCCTGGGCAGAAAGCTTTTGCGCGATGGTCGCGGTGAGCCAGTCCTGTCTCGCGGCCCTGCCCTCCTGAAGCAACTTCAGGCATTTGGCCGTGAGAGACATCAAGGTTTGTCGACCATCGGTCGGGTCAGGCGCACCACTCACCAGGCCGGCTTCGTCGAGCGGCGTCACTACAGCGCTCATGGATTGAGGACGCATCCCTTCCGCTCGCGCCAGACTTGAAACCGTAGCTGGACCATCCTTTTCGAGTCGAAGTAGAACAGATATCTGTGACAGCGTCAGATCGTTGCGTCCGCCATGCTCGCGGTAGCGCAGCTTGAGCTTGCGGTATACCGCACGGATTTCGGCAGCAAGAGTGGAAGCGCGGTCAGTCTCAGGAGAAGGCTTTCGATTGCTCACCAGATCAATATCTCATCTATACAGGTAATCTGTAAAGTTTGCCTGTGGATATTTCCACTGGGACCATCGCCAAGATTGCAAGTCTTGTGGCAATTTTTATTGGCTGATATGCTTTCGCTCACGGTGAGCCGCGAGCCAAAAATACCGATGCGAAGAGGCACGGGACACAGGCAAGGCTTATCTCATGGCGATTAAGGAATGCCCCCTAATCGACGCCGCCAAAGCCAAATGTGATGCTGAAATGAACGTAAACGTAGATTGCGATTGATGAAATGGATACACCCAGCGAGCTTAACGAGGTTGTTCTTCCACAGAATGTGGTCGGTCCGCTTACACGGTCGGCGATCTTTCTGGTGCTGTGCATCCGCCAGGACGAGGATGCTTACACGCGCCTGCGCGCCTTTTGCGCGGACATCTCCGGGCTGATTCGTGCAGTGGAGTTTCGTGATGCGGAGGCCGGTCTCACTTGCGTCGCCGGATTCGGATCAGATGCCTGGGACAAACTCTTCGGAGCACCTCGTCCCGCCGAACTCCATCCTTTCCGCGAGATTCGCTCCGGGGGACGGCATGCCGTCTCCACGCCGGGCGACATTCTCTTCCACATTCGAGCCAAACGCATAGACTTGTGCTTCGAACTGGCCACGCAGATCATGGATAGCATCGGCGAAGTAGTCTCCGTGGCCGACGAGGTACACGGCTTTCGCTATTTCGACGACCGCGATGTGCTGGGTTTCGTCGACGGCACGGAGAATCCGCGAGGAGATATGGCGCGCGAGGCGACAATCATCGCCGGCGAAGACCCGGCCTTTGCAGGCGGCAGCTATGTCATCGTGCAGAAGTATCTTCACGACTTGAAGGCGTGGAACGCACTCCCGGTCGAGGTGCAGGAGCGGATCATCGGTCGTCGTAAGCTCTCGGACGTAGAATTGAGCGACGCGGACAAGCCCGCCTACGCGCACAATGTGCTCAACGTTATCGAGGAGAATGGACGTCAACTGCAGATCCTGCGGGACAACATGCCTTTTGGGCGTCCCGGCCACGGCGAATTCGGGACCTACTTTATCGGCTACAGCCGCACGCCGCGGATCACCGAGACCATGCTGGAGAACATGTTCGTCGGCCGTCCCCCTGGGAACTACGACCGGCTGCTTGATTTCAGCCACCCTGTGACGGGCAGCCTGTTCTTCGTACCTACGGGTACGTTTCTCGACAACGTCACCACCGATGCATCGAATGCAGCGAAAAGCGCGGAGGCGCTACCCGCCGAGCGGATTTCATCAGTTCCTACGACTGGACCGGTTGCCGTAGACGACACATCACTCAGCATAGGATCACTAAGGGGAGAGACAGATGAATAACCTTCATCGGGAACTTGCGCCCATCTCTGATGCAGCGTGGGCGGAGATTGAGGAAGAGACAACCAGAACGCTGAAGCGGTATCTGGCCGGGCGACGTGTCGTGGACGTTCCGTCGCAGGCAGGAATCGCTTTGCCCGGAGTTGGGACCGGGCATCTTAAGTCAATCTCCGCTCCCGCAGAGGGCATTCTCGCAAGACAACGCGAGGTGAAACCGCTGGTAGAGTTGCGAGTTCCGTTTGAACTGTTACGTCAGACAATCGACGACGTGGAACGTGGTTCCGACGACTCCGACTGGCAGCCTGCGAAGGACGCCGCGAAGAAACTTGCCTTTGCAGAAGATCGTGCGATCTTCAACGGATACAACGACGCGAATATTCAGGGTATCCGGGAAAGCATCAGCAACCCCATCGAGGCCTTGCCTGCGGATGTGCGGGATTATCCCGATGCGGTTGCCCATGCGCTGAGCCAGTTACGGCTGGTGGGTGTCAATGGACCCTACTCGGTTGTGCTGGGAGCCGACGAATACACGGCGCTCGCCGAAACCCGCGATCACGGATATCCGGTGCTTGAGCACGTGAAGCGGATCGTGGACGGTAAGTTGATATGGGCACCTGCGATTGAGGGCGCGTTTGTTCTGACGACCCGAGGCGGCGACTTCGAACTCAATATCGGACAAGATGTTTCGATCGGCTATCTCAGCCATACCGATTCCACCGTGCAACTGTATCTTCAGGAGACGTTCGTGTTCCGGGTGCTCACCACCGAAGCAGGTGTTGCGTTATCCCCATCACAAAAACCTTCCTGACCGACGGACAAGTGCGAATAAGCCGTCAGTTGGAGCAGTTTTCACCATCCGAGCTGAATGCGAACGCAGGCACGCCTCCAAACACCTTGCAGCATTGCAGGAACCCAAAGGTTAGCCGGGCATCGGCTCCAACTGCCGTCCATGAAGACATGGCGGCCTCATCGAACCTTTAACGGACGCGCGACCTCTGTCCTCGAAAGTTGATTCGATCAAGGTGCCACTCGTCGCCTTGCTCCAAGCGAGCCGCACACGGCAAGGTTGTAAAGATGATGGTCTCGGGTAAAGGCACTGAAGCTGGGATTATGGGCAGAACTGATTCAGGAAAACAGGCTCAAAGTGCAGGTTAGGAAGCTTATTGTGCCAGATTTCGTTGTCACTTTAGGTCCATACCTTCCGTAGGTCCTTTGGAATGTATGGCGGGGACGACGGGGCTCGAACCCGCGACCTCTGCCGTGACAG
>Ga0181520_10006763_pt1 | contig 17314 bp, 17 predicted proteins | sample PEATcosm2014_Bin_29_FD_132451 | JGI IMG/M metagenome (GOLD analysis project Ga0181520, IMG submission 132451) | Peatland microbial communities from MTU Mesocosm Facility, Houghton, MI, USA - PEATcosm2014_Bin02_30_metaG | ecosystem: Environmental > Terrestrial > Soil > Wetlands > Peat | place... | reverse complement strand
TCCCTCAAAACCGCCGTATTCCATTGGGTGATCCTCGACCTCAACGGCGAGGCGCTTGTCGCCGGGAAAGTAGCTGGGCCCCTTGGCGACCGCCCAGCTCTTGAGTACGCCATGCCACCCCAGCCTGAAATCGTAGTGAAGACGCGTGGCAGCGTGCTTCTGAACAACGAAAGGCTGTGGTCCAGGGGCATCAGTATGGGCCTGTCCCCGTCTATTGCCCTCAGGTTCCGAAGTGATCTGGAAGTCGCGCATGGAGCGATAGCGCTCAAGCTGGCGATCAACTGCTTTCGCGAATTCGGAACGCGACTTGGCTCGTGGTGGCATGGACGGATCTCGTGGGCAGGCAGGACTTCGCGGCTCTCATCTCTCAAATTAGCGCGTTTGCCGATGGCTGGCCATGGAATTCACGCTAACCCTCTGCCTCATGCATGGTATGTCTGGCTCCCGATGGACGAGAGACGGCGGGAAAAAGCACCAAGACAGGCAGAGATCAGTGAACCGCTGAGGGAGCGTGTATGTGACAGGTCTCGGCTTCTTCTCTATCTATATATATGACTGATCTGTTTGCCTGATACAGCCGCCAGAACGCACGGAGGCCATTGTCGATGACAATCTTGAGCCCTTCGATTTCAGGAAAACTGCTAGGAAATGCCAGGAAGCCCCGACCGGAGCCGCAAGTCCTTCGCCATCACCTGCAAGCGGTGCCGCCACGATGTGCCCACTGGCCTGAGGGAATTTCCCTTTTCAATCCATCACCGTGGAATGCTGCCTGTGCGGCGAACTGCGTCGGTACCTTCCGACCGAGGTCTTCCTCGGGCGACCCGACCAACTCGTCCCTTGCCAGCAGCGGACCGGAGGCCGGTGAGGTTCGACCCGGACGCGAATATTCCGCATCACCATGCCTGTCAAGCGTGATTGCTGACAGCGTGCAACTGGCAAGAATGACTCTTGAAAGAGTTGTTTAGTGCCCCGAGCGAGTGAAGCGAAGCAGGCCCATAATCTGACCACCATGCCGGTTCCGTTCCATCCCGCCGTGCCGATTGCTTTCCATCCTAACTACTTCTTCATTTGCCCCAACTGCGGAAAGCTTATAGAAGTGATTATTTATTTCGAGAAAGTGGACCGGAAACCAGACGCAGAAATATTTCTGAGTTGCTTGCCAGCTATGCCACAGATATAGAGAATCAAGCCAGCCGTCATTACCACCACTGTCGGGATTGATAACCAAGATAATAGATTTTCAGCCACCATATTTTCCACACTCTCCAAGGCTAGTTGCGCCAGCGAAGAACTGATGTTCGTGAAGCCAGTCGCTACCGCTGTCGCAACATCGTTAACATCCGTAATCACGGCGAGGGCAATTAGGCAGCAGAACAACGCATACTCGACCAAATCCTGTCCCTCTTCGCTGCTCGCCAGAGTTTGCAAATTCACGTACTACGTGAGAAGTTCGTGGTGCATGTGCTCTTGTTCCCTTATTTCGTCTTGAACCCAGACTCTAGGGCAGAGAATGAAAACGTGCAATGCGGCTTTTGCTGCACGCGCCGCTGCCCGTTAAGTGCTCATTCCCCGCGCCCCGGTAACCGATGCATGGTTACCGGCCGTGTCTTAACTCCTCCTCGGCCTTCTTGTCCAAAACGAGCCGTGCCACCCGTGAGGGGCTTTCGTGTGTGGGTCGGAATATATGTTGTCTATCGCACATACGCGAACAAAAGCTAGCGTATCCTCATGGCACACGAAAATTGCCCTTGACCGCCGACAGCCAACGGCAGCAATCGCGTCACTAGCGGGGAATTTCAAATCCTCCTCGATAGCCGGAAGGGCGTATGGAATTTGTCGACAGGGAATTGACGTGCGTGGATTGCGGAGCCGAGTTCGTGTTTACAGCGCGGGAGCAGGTCTTCTTTCACGACGAACAATTGAATTAATAGCCTGTGGGACTTTTGGTGCCGAAGAAGGGACTCGAACCCCCACACCCTTGCGAGTACGTGGACCTGAACCACGCGCGTCTGCCAATTCCGCCACTTCGGCACTTGAGACTGCTCAGGCGGGTTCCGCCGAGCGGGCAGCAATCCTGAGTCTCGCAAATGCGCTCTGCGGTGTCAAATCCCCGCCACCGACGAAATGGCCTCGTCACGCCGGCGTCTTCACGCGCTGCTTCAGCATTGCGACGGCCTTCGCCATGCGATTCTGCCGCGTCTCTTCCTTCTTCGCATCCTCAATCCACTTCACATATTCCTTGCGGTGCGTGTAGCTCAGCTTCTCGAATCCCGCCAGCGGGCCTTCCTTCTTCAGCAATGCCTTCAGCGCGGCCGGAATCATAATCACGCGTTCGCTCTCGTCCTTCCAGACAACGACCTCGATTGTGTCGCCCGGGCCTTTGCCGGTCTGCTCGCGAATTCCCTTCAGCACCGGCAGCATGTGCTGCGGCGCACCGTATTTGATCATCGACCCGGTATACGGAACTCCGTTGAACGTCACCTTCACTGGGACGCGGCCCTTTATGCCGAATTCCTTTTGCACGTCGTACGGAAAAAGCACGTACGCGCCTCCGCTGAGGGTGTCCTCGATCTTCGCTTTGAATTTGTATCTCTTCATGGATGCCTGTGCCTCCCGAAAATGCTCTCCATGTCGATCCTGCCCAGTCGCTCTCGCATGTGCGGGTCCGCAAGCGAAACAAACATCCCACCCGGCGCTCTCTAAAATCGTCCAGCGCGAGAATGGGATGTTTTGATCGTGCTCCGCCTGTTGGGCCGTTTAAACCAGCTTCGCGTCCAGCGTGATCTCCGTGTTGTTCGCGAAGAGCTTCGAAATCGGGCAGCCTGCCTTGGCGTCGGCCGCGGCCTTGTCGAAGACTTCCTTGGTCGCGCCCGGAACGCTCGCGGTCGTGGTCAGCGCAATTCTCGTAATCGCAAACCCGGCGTCGACCTTGGCCAGCGTCACCGCCGCCTGAGTCTCAATCTTCGCTGGTGTCAATCCCGCTCCGCCCAACTGCGCTCCCAGAGCCATCGAGAAGCAGCTTGCGTGGGCCGCAGCAATCAACTCCTCGGGCGTCGTGCCTGTAGTCGCTCCCTCAAACCGCGTGGCGAAAGAGTAGTTGGCGTTATTCAGCACGCCCGTCGCCGTCGAAATCGTGCCCTTGCCTTCCTTCAGTGATCCAGTCCAAACCGCGCTCGCTTTGCTTGCCATAGTCCCTCCTTGGGGGGGTTGAAGTCCTCAGGTTGTCTGTGGGTTCTGCGGCGCTTCACTGCGGGGAAACCGTTGCGCCGTGTTCTTGCTCTTCTCTTGTGTTGATCTCTCGGGCGCCTGCGGAAATTTCGAAGAACAGGCGGCCACTTCTCCATGCTAATCTGTCCGCCATGTTGCCGGAGCGGCCCCGCGCCCTGAATTTCGATTTTCAAGCCGATCCCGCGGCGGAAATCTCACAAAGTGGTGCGCCCTGCACAGACCCGTCTGGCTCAGTTGACGAGACCTTTCCCGTCGACCATCACTGCCAGATTTGCCCCACCTGCGGCCATCGCCTCACCGGCCACCACTGCAAGCTGGTCTGCACTCACTGCGGCTACTACCTCAGCTGCGCCGACTATTATTGATAGGCCTCGACGCCAAAGAACCAACCAGTCGGCTGCGTCCAGAAGTCCCTCAGTCTCGAATTCCCTACTGGCTACTGGCTATTGGCTACTGGCCACTCCCTGCTTTCTCGCTCGCCTTTCGCGCCGCTTCAAACTCGTCGCCCGGCAGCCACTCAATCGGTTTCGCCTGCTCGCTGGCCTCCCAGCCCAGAACGAATCCGAACCGCGCCAGCTTGGCGTTGCCCCTGAAGTCCCAATCTGCACGGTATTCATCCGACGGCTGGTGATAGTGATGCGCTACGTAGTCCTCCATCTGCGCTTCACCCCATGCCAGTTCGTGCCCCGCGAATAAATCGCCCTGGTCAACGGAGAACGCCGGAATTCCTACCCGCGCCAGCGAAAAATGATCCGACCGGTAGTAGTGGCCCGCCATCGGCGAGGGATCGGGCAGCAACTCGAGATCGAATGCCTTGGCCACTTGCTGCACCGTCGGAAAAAAGTCAATCCGCTCCGCGCCGGTCAGATTTACTGACCGCGGAATCCCGATCGGCAGCAGCATATCGAAATTCAGGTCCAGCCCCATCCGGCTGGCAGGCGCCGGCGGGTGCATTCCCAGAAACTGCGAGCCCAGCAACCCCTGCTCCTCCGCGGTCACCGAGGCAAAGTACACATCATTCGGCGGCTTCACCGGCGACTGCGCGAATGCGCGCGCCAGTTCCATCACAAGCCCGCAGCCGGTCCCGTTGTCGGCCGCCCCGTTAAAAATGTTGTCGCCCTTCATGTCGGGATCGATGCCCAGATGGTCGTAATGCGCGGTATACAAAACGGCATTCCCACCGTGAGCCGCGCCCGCCACGCGCCCCACCACATTCGCGCTCACGTACTTTCGCACGCGACTCTCAATGTGCGCCTTCAGCCGCACCGGCAGCTCGACCGCATGAAACGCCCCGGGAACTCCGGCGCGCTCGATCCTTGTCCAGATCGCCCAGCCCCGCCATCGTGAACAGTTTCTGCGCCATGTCGTGCTGGATCCACGCCGCTGCGCGCAGCGTTGCGTTGGGATCGCCCTCCAGGTAGCTCTTCTCCACGGCCTGCGAGTTCCGCACCACGTCCCAGCCGTAGCTCGCCAGGTCCGTCCGGTGAATGATCAGCACGCCCACAGCTCCGCGCCGCGCAGCCTCCTCATATTTGTAGGTCCAGCGCCCGTAGTAAGTGAGCGCCGCGCCTTTGAAGAACTTCTCATCCTGCGAGGGCGGCTCGTTCACGATTACCAGCAACACCTTTCCCTTCACGTCGATATCTTTTTGGCCTGCGCCTGCGTAGTCGTTCCAGTTGTACTCCGGCGCATCGATCCCGTATCCCACAAACACAATTGGCGCGTCGATCTCCGCCGTTGCCTGCCCGGTCTGATCCTTGGCCACAATTTCGTCGGCGTACGCCAAATCCAGCGCCGCGCCATCGGCCGGCACAAACGCAAACTTCGTCTTGTCCTCCACCGTGTGCACCGCGTACAGCGGAAAGCGCTGGAAGTACGTGCCATTGTCGCCCGCCGGCTCCACGCCTGCCAGCGCGAATTGCGTCGCAATGTACTCCGCCGCCAGTTCGCCGCCGCGCGTCCCCGGCCCGCGGCCCTCAAGCAAATCGAGCGACAGAAACCGCACGTGCGCGCGAATCTTTTCGCTGTCGATGCCGGCTGCGGCAGCGCGCGCCCCCGCGGGCAGCCCCGCAATTGCCGGAACCGCATTCGCCTCCGCCTCTTGCGTTCCAGCCATCGCTGCCGCTGCCGCCAAACACGTCGCGGCCAATAAAGCCAGAATCAATCTCGAATGCATACGATCTCCCTCCGAATCCACCTCGGCCCGCAAAATGCGTCAAAGTCCGTGCGCAATGCGCCCACCAATCTTGTTTGATTGACTCTTCACACTACGGCTTCGCCGCGACGCCGCGCAATTGCATCCACGGCCGGCGACGCCAGCAGCCGCGCGCGCATCAAGACCTTCCGTGTGAGCCCCGTCAGCGCCATGTTCCCCGCCTCGTGCAGCGCAACCCAGCGCCGTTCCCCGCCCGCCGCTGTCACCGCCTCCACATCCTCCTCACCTACGCTGCGAATGTGTACGTAGTAGTTCACCTGCATGATCGCGTGCCGCAATGTCATTCGCAGCTCGCTTCCGTGAACCTCGGGATGAATCAAGGCCGGCAGCTCCCACATCCCCGGCATCACCGTCGTGTGCATCGGCCGCTGTACCAGCAGCAACTGCTGCGTGCTCCCGCCGCGCCGACGGCCCTGCCGTGGAGTCGCGCGCATCACCAGCGCGTACGCCGCAACCCGGCTGGTCATTGCAGCGCGCCGCGTCGTCTTGTGCTCGCCCCGCGTCTTGCATTCCGCCATCAGTGGGCACGCCGCGCATTGCGGATTCCTTGGCGTGCAGACCGTCGCGCCCAGTTCCATCATGGACTGGTTAAAGTCTCCCGGCCGCGCCCGATCCAGAAACCGCCGCGCCAGATCTTCCACCTTACGCCGCAGCGCCGTGCCGCCGCCTTTTCGGCTGCCCGCCCCCCACCCCGCGAAGCGGCACAGCACCCGCTCTACATTTCCATCCACCACCGCCACCGGCTCGTTGTGCGCAATGCTCGCCACTGCCGCGGCCGTATACACGCCGATCCCCGGCAGAATGCGCAACTCCTCCGCCTTCACGGGCAGATTGCCCCCCATGTTCGCGCTCACAAATTGCGCCGCCTTGTGCAGCATGCGCGCCCGCCGGTAGTAGCCCAGCCCACTCCACATCGCCAGCACATCCTGCTCCGGCGCCAGCGCCAGCGATACCAGCGTGGGAAACCGCCCCAGAAACTGCTGGTACCGCTCCACCACTACCGCGACGCGCGTTTGTTGCAGCATGATCTCCGCAACCCAGATCGCATATGGATCCCTGCTGCGCCGCCAGGGCAAGTCGCGCCGGTTGCGCCCGTACCAGGCGAGCAAACCCGCTCGCAGCGCTCTCGCTTTCTCCTGCTCCTCGTTCTGCCTCGTCATGCGCCCAGCTTACGACATCCTGAGACCCGAACGCTCGCGGCACGAACTCCTGCTCCTCGAGTCGCGGATCCGGTTCCGTAACCCTAACGATGTATTGCCTATTGGATGGTGCATTGCTAGATTGAGCGTAATTTCCCATTCTGGCAGAGGTGCGCCAGGCCATTGGTGATTTTGTGAGTCAGCTAACTCCGGCTCAACTACGCTGAAGGTTCGCCCATGCAATTTCCGGATCCGCTGGCGAATCGATTGGAGACCTCGTGAAACGAATTGCTTGCTGTTTGACGCTCACTCTGCTGGCCGCATCCGCGGGCCTGCTCGCGCAAAACTCTTCTTCCAACTTTTATCCGTCGCTATCTTCCGCGCTGAGGGCCGGCCAATCCACGGCATCGCCCGTTTCGAAGGCTGCCGTAAACGCTTCGCCCGCGCCCTTCTCGCGCCTCGCTTTGTCTGGCGGCATCGGCGCCAACGGCATCAATATGCAGGCCGCCGTCAACGCCAACCGCTACCTCAATATTCGCGGCGTCGGCAACTACTTCAACTACACGGTCAACAACGTCAAGGTCAGCGGCAGCGGCGGATCGAGCGGCATCGACGTCAGTGGCAAACTGAATTTCGCTACCGCTGGGGTCACCCTCGACTATTTCCCGTTCCCGAACCACGGCTTCCGTTTGAGCCCCGGCTTCGAACTTCTCAACCAGAACGCAATCACGGCTAGCGGTGTTGCCGCCCAGGGAACCAGCATTACGCTGGGCTCGACAAAGTACTATTCCGAGGCCGGCGCCAATGCCATGTCTCTCAACGCCAACCTGGGTTTGAACACTCACAAGCAAGCCTTCACCATGACCACGGGCTGGGGAAACTTGATTTCGCGCAAGGGCGGCCATTTTTCCGTCCCCTTTGAGATCGGGGCAATCTTTACCGGCGCGCCCACGCTCGGCCTCAATATCACCGGCTATGGTTGCACCACTCAAACCGACGATGGAACCAGCGGCGCCGGTGCCTCGTGCGTGAATATGGCCACAAATGCGGCAGCGCAAACCAACATCGCCGCTCAGATCACCAAATATCAGAACGACCTCAACGTGCTGAAGGTCTACCCGATCTTCTCCATCGGCATCGGATATAACTTCAAGATCCGCTAACCGGCGGGTTTAAACACAGAGTCCGGGCCGTAAGGCCCGGACTCTGTTGACTAATCACTAACCACTAATCACTATCCCAGCATCTCTCCCACAATCCCCGCCGCCGCCTTCAGCGCCGCGTCAATCTGTGCCTGATCTTTGCCGCCGGCCTCTGCAATCTCCGGCTTCCCTCCGCCCGATCCGCCCACAATCTTCGCCACCGCGCCCACCAGCTTGCCCGCCTGGATGCGCTTCGTCAGTCCCGGCGTCACCCCGGCAATGATCGCCACTTTCCCCTCGGGCTGCGCCGACCCCAGCACCACCACGCCCTCGCCGAGCTTCTGTTTCAAGTTGTCCACCAGCGTCCGCAATTGCCCGCGCTCCAGCTCATCCGCGCGATGCGTCAGCACTTTCACGCCCTTCACTTCGACAGCACGTGAAACAGCCTCATCCAACCCGCCGGCAGCCGACTTCATCCGCATCTCTTCAATCTCGCGCCGCAGCCTCTTCAGCTCGTCGTCCTGCGCCGCCAGCTTCGCCTTCAATCCCTCAGAAAGATTGCCGTCCGCCGAGACTACAGACGACGCAAACTGAGCCAGCTCAAAATCTTTCCTGAATGTGTCCAGCGACCCCATGCCGCTGATTGCCTCAATCCTTCTCACTCCCGACGACACCGACTCCTCGCCGGTCAGCTTCATCAACCCGATCTCGCCCGTCGCCGCCGTGTGTGTGCCGCCGCATAGCTCCGTCGAAAACCCGTCCGAGAGCTTAACCACTCTCACCTTGTCGCCGTACTTTTCGCCGAACAGCGCCATCGCGTGGTACTCGTTCACGGCCACGTCAATCGGCACGTCTTCGAGCGTCTCTACCTTCGCGTTCGCAAGCACCTCGCGGTTCACGATGTCTTCAATCTCCAGCAACTCTTCATCGGCCACCTGCGCAAAGTGCGAAAAGTCAAATCTCAGCCGGTCGGGATGCACCGCTGAACCCGCCTGCTTCACATGTGTCCCTAGAACCTGCCGCAGCGCCGCGTGCAGCAAATGCGTTCCCGTATGATTCCGCCGGATCGCGTCGCGCCGCACTCCATCCACCACCGTTGTCACGTGGTCGCCAACCACCAGGTCTTGTTTCAAGATTGCCTTGTGCGCCCTCACTCCCTGCACCGGCAACACGCAGCCGACAATCTCCGCCACCGTGGAATTCCCATCCGCCGTCAGAAAAACTCCGGTGTCGCCGACCTGCCCGCCCGAGTCACCGTAAAAACTCGTGTGATCGAGAACCACCTCAACTTCGTCGCCCGCCTTCGCCGCCGGAACGCCCACGCCGCCCTTCACAATCGCCAGAACCTCGCAGTTCGTGGACGTCAGTTGCCTGTAGCCTTCGAACACCGTCTTCGGCAAATCGCGAAACGCCGGGCTCGCCGTCTTCTGGCTTCCGCCCTTCCAACTCGCCCGTGCCCGTGCCTGCTCCTCCGCGCGAGCCTTCTCGAACCCCTCCATATCAAATTCAATGCCCGCATCGCGCGCCGCATCCACCATGAAGTCCAACGGCAATCCAAAAGTCTCGTACAGGTGGAACGCATCCTCGCCCGTAAACACATGCGGCTTCATCTCGCCGAGATCGGTATCAACGATCTCCCTTCCAAACCACTCACTAAGTTGCTTGTTTGTGGCGTTGGGATCTGCCGCAAGTCGATGCGAAACGAGAGCCGTCTGGAGCCGCCGTGATCCGATCGCCAGCACGCGAGCAAACTGTTTCTCCTCTGCCTCGACCACCTTTGCGATCCTATTGGCGCTCTCCCTCAACTCGGGGTACGCAACCTCCATCAGATCGCGAACGGCGAATACCATGTGCCGCATAAAGGGCGCCTCTCGACCGAGCAGCCGCCCATGGCGAATCGCGCGACGGAGAATCTTCCGCAATACATAGCCTCGGCCCTCGTTTGAAGGCAGCACGCCGTCGCTAATCAGAAAGGTTGCCGCGCGGGCATGGTCGGCGATGATCCGCAGAGACGCGTTACTTGTAAACGGCTCTGGCTGCCAAATCGGTCCCGCAGGCGTTATTCCGAACTCATCATTCGACTCGCTAGGCAATGGGTCGACCGGATCGCCCCGTAATCCGCAAAGTTCAGCAGCTCTGTAAATCAACGGCACAAACAAATCCGTCTCGAAGTTGCTCACCTTCCCTTGCAGCACCGCCGCCACCCGCTCCAATCCCATCCCCGTATCAATCGAGGGTTTTGGTAATGGAGCCAGCTTGTACCCCGTCGTCTTTCCCGCCGCATCCACCACGGCCGACCGATCGAACTGCATGAAAACTAAATTCCATATCTCCACGTACCGCGCGTCGTCGTGCCCAAACGGCTTGTCGACTCCCGGCGTTTCGGCAGCTTCCAATCCCATGTCGTAAAAAATCTCCGAGCACGGCCCGCACGGCCCCGTTTCGCCCATCTGCCAGAAGTTGTCTTTCACTCCGTATTCGCCGATCCGATGCTTCGGCACGCCTACTTCGAGCCAAAACCTTTCCGCCTCATCGTCTCTGGGAACGTCGGCGGTTCCCTCAAAAATCGTCACATATAAGCGGTCTTTTGGGATTCCAAACCACGCTTCGCTGGTCACCAATTCCCATGCAAAACGGATCGCGTCGCGCTTGAAGTAGTCTCCAAAGCTGAAGTTGCCCAGCATCTCAAAAAACGTATGGTGCCGCCGCGTAAAGCCCACATTTTCAAGGTCGTTGTGCTTCCCGCCCGCTCTGACGCACTTCTGCGAGGTCGTCGCCCGCTTGTAGTCGCGCTTCTCCGCCCCCAGAAAGAGGTCTTTGAACTGGTTCATCCCCGCGTTGGTAAACAGCAGCGTTGGATCGTTCGCCGGAACCAGCGAGGACGAGTGCACCCTGCGGTGCTCCTTCGACTCAAAGAATCGCAGAAACAGCTCGCGTATCTCATTTCCCGAGCGCATTTGCATAGCTTCTCCAGTGTAATGTCCCCGAGGGCTGGCAGGAGTCCGCACCGCCCTCTCGCTCGTCCAACTAACACGATGTCTTCTCGATTCCACGCGACCTCTCTCGCCCTCCTGCTTTCGCTACCGGCCGCGGCCGCGCTCCTGCCCGCGCCGCTGCTCCATGCGCAGCCAGGGTCCCATGTCCCCGTCGTCGAAACGGACCGCATCCAGGTCGGCAGCGCCACCATTCAGGTCGACTTCGCCGACGGCCCGCTCGATCTGCCGCGACAAGCTGTTCTCGCCCGCATTGCCACGGCAGCTTCCGCGGTCGCCACCTACTTCGGGCGCTTTCCCGTCTCGAGCGCCCGCGTACTTGTGATTCCCGTTGCCGGCAGCCACGGAGTCGTACAGGGCACTACTTGGGGCGACATGCACGGCTTTCCCGGCTTCACTCGCATTCGCCTCGGCGAGCACACCACCGCAGCCGAGCTTGCCGCCGACTGGACCATCACGCACGAGCTCACCCACATGGCGTTTCCATCCATGCCTGAAGATCAACACTGGATCGAGGAAGGTCTCGCAACCTACATCGAGCCGGTTTCCCGTGTCATGATTGGCGATCTCACGGCGCCAAAGATCTGGCACGACATAGTGCGCGATATGCCGCAGGGCGAGCCCGCGCCCGGCGACGAGGGCCTGGACCGCAAGCACACCTGGGGCCGGACCTACTGGGGCGGAGCCATGTTCTGCCTGGTTGCCGACGTTGAAATCCGCCAGCAGACGCACAACCGCCTCGGCCTTCAGGACGCACAGCGCGCCATTGTCGCCGCCGGTGGCACGATTGATCACAATTGGGATCTGCCGCAGGCGCTTGCCATCGGCGATAAGGCCACTAACACGCACGTCCTTACCGAGCTCTATGCCCAGTGGAAAGACACGCCCGTCCAGTACGATTTGCCCGCGCTATGGAGCCGGCTCGGGATTGTCTCTTCGCCGGGTGGCGTCGAGTTCTCGGGTAGCGCTCCTCTCGCCGATGTCCGCGACGCCATCACCAAACCAAGAGGGGCACCCGTCGTGGCTACCGTTGTGCCACCTTCACACTGAACAGAGAGCGGCGAAAACACACCGAAAGTGGGTTGGCCAAGAAAGTGCCCTGAAAAGACTATGTGTTTAGGTGGGGATTTGAGCGGAAAAAAGATTTTGGGCGCGAAAACTCCGCATATAAGCGAGTGGATTTCAGGAATTCGGCGCTTCGAGGCGTAGGAACTTCGATCGAAACTCTGCATTGAAGCGAAGATCGCAGCAAAATTAGCCGCGTTTGACCGACATTGCGAGCTCAATTTTGCCGATAATTGCGCCTATTTTGGCTACGGTAGATGTAGAAGCCAGTGAACAGTGAACGGTGGACGGTGGAAGGTGGACAGTGAACCGGGACTGCGGGGCTTGGGGCGGAAAGGCTAGGACAGCGAGCCTCACTCTTCGTTTGTCCCGATGTCTATGTCGGAGTCGATTTTGTCCAGTGCCGCCAGCGATTCCTCCGCCACATTCCACTGCCGCAGAATCTTGTAGATCGTACTCGTCGAGAATCCCGCGGCAAGCAGCCGCCGCATCACCCGCGCGGTGTCCTTCTCGTTCGTGGGCTTCCGGATTCGCTTCCGCTCCAGGTATTCGCGCGCCAGCTTCTCTTCGTTTGTCGCGCCGTATCGGGCCTCGACCGTCTCGTTGATCAGCTCGGTGCGGATTCCCTTCTGCTGAAGATCCTGCCGCACACGTCGCGCGCCCAGCTTCTCGTTTTCCTGGCGCAGCCGCGCATAGGTCTCAGCAAACGCCCGATCGTCGAGGTAGCCGTGTTCCTTGAGCCGCGCAATCGCCGCTTTCACCGCCGACGCGCCGGACTCGCCCTGCTCAGCTCGCGCGCTCATCAGACGGCGCAGCTCAACCTCGGTGCGCATCTGGCGGCCAAGCGCCTTGACGGCGTAGTCGTACAGCCCCGCTTCGCCCAGCGGTTCGCGCGCCTTGCGGGATTTGCGCGACAAAGGCAGCTCCCAGCTCCTAGCTTTTAGCTTGAAAAATGTTCCCTGCTTTCCACTTACCCCAGCGGAATCAGGAGACGAAACGATCGATTCCGCCGCCAGCGATAATGCTTGAAATCGCTGTCGAGCGTGAGGATATCACCGGCATCGAGCTCATCGGCCATGGCTATCAGGCAAGCATCGGCAAAGTCGGCCGGCGTGTCGCGGTATTTGCGCAAAATGCTTCCAACCTTAGCCGCGCAGTCAGACAACTGGAAAGGGATTTCGAAGGTACCGTCAGCGACGTTTGCCAATATCCTGTCGATCGCTTCTGGAATCGATTGGACCATGTAGCAGCTTTCGGCAATGACCGGTTCGCACGTCGCGATGGGCAGTCGCAGGCCGGACAACGCAGCCACGCACCGCCTGTGATGATGGTCTCGCCGGTTGAGCCATGCGATGATCACGCTCGTGTCGAGCAGAACAGGAGGCATCTCAACGGCCTTTGGGCTTTCGCGTCGGCTTGCCGCCGGGCATCGAACTCCGGCCGAAGCCCTCCATGTACTTCTTGTTTGTGGACAGATCCGACACGCCGAAATCGAATTCCCCAAGTCCATGAATTCTGATCGGGGCTTCTGCAACATCCTGGCGGACCAGCAACAGGATCGCCTCGCGGACGGCCTTGGACGTGGTCCAGCCGTTGCGCGAAACGAATGCATTCATCTCCGCCAACGTTTTCTTGTCGAGTCGGGCCTGTACCGTGGTTCCCATATGTTGATTGTACTACAACTTCGCCCCAGCGTATTACGCCGCCTGCGCCAGAAGCCTATTCCCTACCGACCACTCCCTGTCTTCCCCGTCCATTGATCCACCCAGTCGTTCACTGTCTTGTACCAGAGTTGAGAGTTCTGCGGCTTGAGCACCCAATGTCCTTCATCGGGAAAGTAGAGCATCTTGCTCGGCACGCCCTCGAGTTGCAGCGTGTCAAACAGTTGCAGTCCCTCGCTCAAATCAAGCCGGTAATCGAGCTGCCCGTGAATCACGAGCGTCGGCGTCTTGAAGTTCTTCGCATAGAGCGACGGCGACCACTTGCGGAACGGATTTTCATCGTCTGGCTTGCCGTAGTAGTCCCACGGATGGCCCCCTTTGGACCCTGGAGTTTTGAACTCCCAGATGTTGAACCAGTCTTCTTCGGTCGTGCCAAACGCCGACTCGGCGTTGAACATGCCGTCGTGGCTCACGATGCACTTGAAGCGGTCCGTGTGGCCCAGCACCCAGTTGGCCATGTATCCGCCGTAGCTGGCGCCCAGCGCGCACTCGCGTGTTTTGTCGATAAAGGGATAGTGCTGCTCCGCGTAATCCAGCCCGGTCATCAGATCGGTGAAGGGCTTGCCGCCCCAGTCGCCGCTCACGCCTTCCGCGATCGCTTGCCCATAACCCGTCGACCCGCGCGGATTGATCATGACGACGACGTAGCCGTTGGCGGCGAAGAGCTCGGCGTTCCAGCGGTAGCTCCAGTCGTCGCCCCACGCGCCTTGCGGGCCGCCGTGAATCAGGAACTTTACCGGATATTTCTTTGTCGCATCGAACCCCGGCGGGCGGATGAGGAACCCCTGGAGCTTCGTCCCATCCTTCGCGGTAAACCAGAAGTCCTCCATCTTCGGCAGATCAAGCTGGGCTAGCAACGCGTCGTTGAGGTGAGTGATCTGGTCCTGCTTCAATACCTGGTTATTCGCGTCAAGCGCGAGAGGCTTAAGGTTCTTGTCGACCACAAGAACATCAAAGAACATGTGGCCCACCCAATGCGATTCAAGACGAACCACCTCGCTCGGAGATTCAACGGTCATTTTCGTTGCGATCAACGCCTCGCCATCGGTCGTCGATCGAAGATCGCCATATTCGCCCCCGCTGGTTAGAAATGCGGGGGTTGGGTTCGGCTTGCCATTGATTACATTCAATGCAAAGACCACTTCCTCCCCAAAAGCCGGGGAGGTAAAGTAAACCACGCTCGAATTTGAAGGTCCCCACGCAAACTCATCTACCCAGTTGTCGAACTTCGGCAGCAAGTCCGTAATCAGCTTCTTTTCGCGGTCGTAAGCCACCAGCCGGAACTTGTCGCTCTCGTATCCATTCCGCTCCTGGCTCCGCCATGCCAAATACTTCCCATCGGGCGAGTAGGCGGGATTGAAGTTGCCGCCGGCGGACGCACTCACCTTCACCGGCTTCGCCGATGGATCACTCAGATCGAGCGTAAAGATGTCCGCATGCGTCGAGATGGCAGGCACAGGATCGAGGTTCTCCGTAAACGCCAGTTCCTTTGAGTCCGGCGAGAAGTCGCAGCCGCAGCCTTGCTCGATCGAGGCATAGTCGGGCGGAAAGCTGTGCGTGTCGCCCGGCGTCAAGTCCCGTATCCCACCACTCTCAACCAGAACCTGAAAGAGGTGGGACTTCTTGTCGCCGGTGAAGTGGTCCCAGTGCCGATAAAGCAGGTGCGTCCAGATCTGCGCTTTCACCTTGCTCGCAGCCAGAACCGCGTCGCGGCCCGCATTACACTTGTTCCCGGTGTCGAAATCTGCCGTCGTGATCGGTGGACAATCCGGATAAACGGCCGAGGTGAAAACGACGGAGTGGCCGTCGGGCGACCATTTGGCGTTGTCGGCCTCGGTCGCGATCGCCGTCAGCTTCTTCGCATTGCTCGTTGCGCCCGTCGCCGGGTCGAAGTCCGCGATCCACACCTGCTGCCCGCCTTCGCGGCTCGAGAGAAACAGAATCCTCTTTCCGTCCGAAGCGAATTGCAGTCCCGAGTCGCCCGGCTGCGCGACGCTGATCTTCTGCGGCTCACCTCCCGCAATCGCCTGCAGCCACAACTCCGCTTTTTTCTGGTTTTGGGCGAGATCAACGGTGGTTACGGCGTAAGCCAGCCACTTGCCGTCGGGCGAAACGGCTGTATCCCCCAGCCGCTTCATCTGCATCATGTCCTCAAACGTCAGTGGCCGCTTGGCTGGCGCGGATTGGGCGGAACAGAACGGAAGAACCGCGAGGAAAGAGGCGAATAGAAGGAGCGATCGTGCTATCCCCGAGCTCAAACGCGAGGCCCGAGGCGAAAGGCAACCACGGGTCCTTCGACTCCGTCTCGCTGGCGCGAGATTGCGCTCAGGATGACAGCGGTAAGTTTGGGTCCGTGCTGTCCCAGGTCCGAAAGTCCGGACCTGGGGCACCCTGGATTGGAGGGACGGAGAATGGCGCATGGAATGCCTCACCGCACGGCGCGAACCGCCTCGCCGCGCGAAGAGAAAGTGTACACCGAAAGGACAGGTTTCAGGTGTCAGGTGTCAGGCGTCAGTTGAAGGTTGCCAGGTGTCGGTTGTCGGTCGACGGCGCGTAGTTCACGGCCAACGGCCTATCGCCGGCGGTCCGTTTGTTTCGCAGGCTGTGCGCAACCGATCGAACCGGCGTCCCGTAGGGACGCATCGAAAATAGCCCAGGATAAAACTTTGGGATAGCGCCAGATCAAATCGTCCGCCCCGGAGGGCCGGACGATCATTGCCCACGCCTTCTACTTGGATTCGTTGCCGGTCAGCCGGAACGTGATCGTTCCCCAGAAAAGCCGGGCGCGCATTTGCACGGGCAGATGGCGGTCATCGTCGGTGTACCAGATCCAGATGTTGCCGCGATTCTTCACGACTCCGGCATCCGCAGTTGGCTGCACCCGGATGGTCTTGAAGGTGCCCAGCGTGGTTTTGATCTCTTCGCGGCCTTCTACCTTCATGGTCACGAGCACTGTGCGCTGGGCGTCGGCAACAGGAACGACGAAGCTGCCACCGACAACCAACGACTGCGAGCCGGGGTAAAACACGCCCGTCAAGAGATCGGTGAGGCAGCCCCGCACGGGATACTCCGCATGCTTGGTCTGGCCATTGACCATATTCTTCTCGTCGAGGACGGACTTGGATTGAGCGTAGTCGATGTTGAGGGTGGAGTTGAACTGGCGCCGGCCTTCGACGGTTTGCTTGTCAAAGTCGTAGGTGCAGCCCTTGGCGCGGTCGAAGTCGGATTGGAAGTTGTCAGAGACGTGAAAAAGCAGATTGATGGCGCCGCTGGTGTTCGCGGACGCGATGATGCGCTCGCGATCGCCGGCCGCCTCAAAGTGAACGACAGCGATGCCGGCAGGAAAGACTCGCCAATCCACCGAATAGGTGAGGGTCTGCTTTTGCGGGAAGCTGAAGCCGGGGCGCGGCGGCGACAGGATCGCGGGATCCTGGCCGCGCGACCAGGCCGCTAAAGTGAGCGCGAACAATAGGGTGACTGCACTGCGGCAAAACCACGTTGGGCGGGTCTTGTTGAGTTTAGGTCGCCGCTCCTTGGGGTCGCGGCTACTTTGCGCCGTGGCTTCGGGAACCAGCAACTCTGGTTTTGCGATGGCGCGTGTCTTCAAGGTTCGGCAGGGCTCCTGATGGCGCGGATTGTCCAAGCCCGGTTTCTCGAGGCCCGGATTCTTTGGGATTGATCCGGCCCCTCTCTTTGGACTTCGTGGAAGCAGAAAGCGCCTACCAGGCCCGGTGCATCAAGGTCTCAACCACCGGTCGCAGATAGAGCAGGCTCAGGTACAGCAGTGCGGCCCCTAAAGCAGAATTGTACT
>Ga0181520_10006762_pt1 | contig 17315 bp, 13 predicted proteins | sample PEATcosm2014_Bin_29_FD_132451 | JGI IMG/M metagenome (GOLD analysis project Ga0181520, IMG submission 132451) | Peatland microbial communities from MTU Mesocosm Facility, Houghton, MI, USA - PEATcosm2014_Bin02_30_metaG | ecosystem: Environmental > Terrestrial > Soil > Wetlands > Peat | place... | reverse complement strand
TGTGCAGCTCACCAGGCCCGACCCGCTGAAGCCCTGGCAGGGACTTTACCTGGGCGGCTCGGCGATGACCGCGGCCTCCAAATTCAATGCCTACGACCGCTACTACGAGGCGCGGCTCTACAAGTTTGCGCCCTTCCAAAAACGGCAGGGCGACGTTGTCTCGCTCCTTTCCACCTACACCGGGCACAGCAAATACTTCACCGATCCGCTCGTCGCGGCGGGAAAAACCGTCTGGCGTAACAGCGGCTCGGTGACCGGCAGCTATAACATCCATCTGGCTCCGGGCAACTACCTGAGTTTGGGATTGAGTTACATTCGCGGCGCGGCCATTACGCCGCGCGTGGACGACACGCTTACCTTTGCCGCAAGCTATACCGTGTTCTTCTAGGGATGCGCCGGGCGTGGACCGGGAGGTCCACGCTACAGCCGGCCAGGAGGCCAGCGCTACAGTTTTTTCCCGGGGTTTCCGGCACGATTCTTGCACCGGGACGCAACCAGAATCATCCACTCCAACAGGAAAGATTGAGGTCTCCCCATGTACAACGCAAAAGCTTATTCCGTAGCCAGCGCAAGTTCGCCGTTTGTCTCCACCTCGATCGCGCGGCGCGATCCTACAGACACTGACATTCAGATCGAAATCCTTTTCTGCGGCATCTGCCACTCTGACCTGCACACCGCGCGCAACGAGTGGGCCGCTGTGATGCCCACGGTCTATCCCTGCGTTCCCGGCCATGAGATTGTGGGCCGCGTGACCAAAGTCGGCTCGGCCGTGACCAAGTTCAAAGTGGGCGACCTGGCCGGCGTTGGCTGCCTGGTGGATTCCGACGGCACTTGCCCCGCCTGCAAGGCTCTCGAAGAGCAGTTCTGCCCCGGCGCAACCTTCACCTACAACGCGCCCGACAAGCATCTGGGCGGCGTCACGTTTGGCGGCTACTCGGAGAGCGTCGTTGTGGATCAGCGCTTTGTGTTGCGTGTTCCTGAGAACCTCGATCTCGCGGGAGCCGCGCCACTGCTCTGCGCTGGAATTACCACGTACTCGCCTCTGCGCCGCGCACAGGCCGGTCCGGGCAAAAAGGTGGGCGTGGTTGGCCTCGGCGGCTTGGGCCACATGGGCGTGAAGCTGGCCCATGCGATGGGCGCGCACACCGTCGTCTTCACCACCTCGCCCAAAAAGAAGGAAGATGCCCTGCGCCTGGGCGCCGATGAGGTTGTTCTCTCCACCGATTCCGCCGAGATGCAAAAGCACATGGCCAGCTTCGACTTCATTCTGGACGCCGTCTCCGCGCAGCATGACATCAACGCCTATATCAACCTGCTGCACCTCGACGGCAAAATCACTTTGGTCGGCGCGCCAGATAAGCCGCTTCCGGTCAATGCCTTCGGGCTGCTCTTCGGACGTCGCAGCCTCGGTGGCTCGCTGATCGGCGGCATCAAGGAAACCCAGGAGATGCTGGACTTCTGCGGCGCTCACAACATTACCTCGGACGTGGAAGTGATCCCGATTCAGAAGCTCAACGAAGCCTACGAGCGGCTGGCTCGCGCCGATGTGAAGTACCGCTTCTCCATCGATATGGCATCGCTGAAATCCGAGTGACGCGAGAAAGAAACCCTGAGTACGTAAGCAAGGAGCAGTAATGCAAAAGCGCACATTGGGAAAGAGTGGTTTGGAAGTATCCGCCATCGGCCTGGGCTGTATGAGGATGAGTGAGGGGCACGGACCGGTGGCGGGCTCCAAAGAAGAGATGATCGCCGTGATGCGCGGAGCGGTCGAGCGCGGCGTCACCTTCTTCGATACGGCGCAAGTCTACGGTCCGTTCGTCAACGAAGAGGTTGTCGGCGAGGGGCTTGCTCCGGTGCGCGAGCAGGTGGTGATCGCGACAAAGTTCGGCTTCGCTTTGCAGGCTCATGGCAAATCCGCACCAGGGTTGGATAGCCGTCCCGCGTATGTCAAGGAGAGCGTCGAAGGGTCACTGAAGCGGTTGCGCATTGAGACGATTGACCTGCTCTATCAGCACCGCGTCGATCCCGAGGTGCCGATTGAAGATGTGGCTGGCGCAGTGAAGGATTTGATCCAGCAGGGCAAGGTGAAGCACTTCGGCCTCTCGGAGGCCAGCGCGCAGACCATTCGCCGCGCGCACGCCGTGCAACCGGTGACCGCGCTGCAAAGCGAGTACTCGCTCTGGTGGAAGCGCCCCGAGGAAGAGGTTCTGCCGACGCTCGAGGAACTTGGCATTGGCTTTGTTCCCTTCAGTCCGCTGGGCCGCGGCTTTCTGGCCGGATCGATCACCGAGAAAACTCAATTTCACAAAGAGGACAATCGCGGTTATCTGCCTCGCTTTGCACCGGATGCTCTGAAGGCCAACCTGGCGTTGGTTGATCTGCCGACGGCCTTCGCGGCGCGCAAGCATGCGACGCTTGCACAGATTGCATTGGCATGGCTGCTTCATCAAAAGCCCTGGATCGTTCCCATTCCCGGCACCACCAAATTGCAGCGCGTCGAGGAGAACATCGGAGCCGTTGCGCTGCAACTCAACTCGGATGAACTTCACGAACTCGATAGCCTCACTTCACAAGTTGCGGTGCAAGGCGGCCGCTATCCCGAAGCAGTGGAGCGCATGACCAATCGCTAACGAAGACACCGACGCAATTTACTATTTGAGCAAAGCCGCATCGGAGCATTTACAAATTGAACGCATCAGAGACAAAATGATTCAGTTATTGGGAGGATGAAAATGACACAAGTGATCGTTGTAATCGGCGCGGGATCGATCGGTCAGGCGATCGTGCGGCGGATCAGCGCAGGCAAGCACGTTTTACTAGCCGACTTGCGGCAGGAGAATGCCGAAGCCGCCGCGCGCACGCTCGACGATGCCGGTTTTACCGTCTCCACGGCGACGGTCGACGTTTCATCCCGCGCATCCGTTCACGCGCTGGTTGAAACCGCAACCAAGATTGGCGAGGTATACGGCGTTATCCATGCGGCAGGCGTCTCTCCTTCCCAGGCGTCGCCGGAGACAATCCTCAAGGTAGACCTTTACGGCACCGCGTTGGTACTCGAAGAATTCGGCAACGTGATGGCGCGCGGGGGCGCGGGAGTCGTGATCGCCTCCCAGTCCGGGCACCGACTACCGCCTCTCTCCACAGAACAAAACGCCCTGCTCGCAACGACGCCGACAGAAGAGTTGCTCTCCCTTCCGATGCTTCAGCCGGAGAAGATCAAAGACTCTCTTCATGCTTACCAGATTTCGAAGCGTGGAAACTCGCTGCGCGTGATGGCGGAAGCCGTGCGGTGGGGCAAGCGTGGCGCGCGCATCAACACCATCAGCCCCGGCATTATCATCACTCCTCTGGCGAATGACGAACTGAAGGGACCGCGTGGCCCAGGCTATCGACGCATGATCGAGGTCTCCGCGGCTGGGCGAGCCGGCACGCCAGACGAGGTCGGAACCGTTGGCGCGCTCTTGATGGGAGCAGAAGGCGCGTTCATCACGGGAAGCGACTTTCTGATGGACGGTGGAGTGACGGCGGCGTATTGGTTTGGCGATTTAGCCCCGAAATGACGGGCTATTTCATCCAATTGATCTGGTTCTATCGCCAACTTATTCACACAATTCCCCTTGGGAATATGGAGAAAAAATGCAAAAACGCACATTGGGAAAGAATGGTCTGGAAGTATCGGCGCTGGGCCTGGGCTGCATGGGGTTGAGCTTTGGCTACGGCCCAGCGGCGGAAAAAGAACAGGCGATCAAGCTGATTCGCGCGGCCTACGAGGGCGGCGTCACCTTCTTCGACACAGCGGAGGCCTATGGGCCGTTCCTGAACGAAGAACTTTTAGGCGAGGCCCTCGAACCCTTCCGCGATAAAGTGGTCATCGCCACCAAGTTCGGCTTCCCGGGCGGAATGACCGGCAAGGGACTCGACAGCAGGCCGGAGAATATCCGCGCCGTGACCGAGGCCGCGCTGAAGCGGCTGCGCACTGACGTGATTGATCTCCTTTACCAGCATCGCGTCGATCCAAGTATTCCCATGGAAGACGTTGCCGGCACGGTGAAGGAACTGATTGCCGAGGGCAAGGTCAAGCACTTCGGATTGTCCGAGGCGGGCGTTGAGAGCATCCGCCGCGCGCATGCGGTGCAGCACGTCACGGCTCTGCAAAGCGAATACTCGCTCTGGTGGCGCGAACCGGAGAAAGAGATTCTGCCCGTGCTGGAGGAATTGGGAATCGGTTTTGTCCCCTTCAGCCCGCTCGGCAAGGGATTCCTGACCGGAGCCATCACCGAGAAGACCGCCTTCGACAAAACCGACTTCCGCAATGTGGTGCCGCGCTTCTCGGAGGAGAATCGCAAAGCCAACCAAGGGTTGGTCGATGCACTGAGCGAGATCGCCACGCAAAAAGGCGTCACCAACGCGCAGATTGCGCTGGCATGGCTGCTCAAGCAGAAGCCGTGGATCGTGCCGATTCCAGGCACCACCAAGCTGCATCGTCTGCAAGAGAACATGGGCGCTGCGGCGGTTGAACTGACCGCAACAGACCTTCAGACCATCGAGAGCGCGCTTGCCGGAATCGAGGTTGTGGGCGCTCGCTACCCCGCGCAACTTCAGGCACGCGTCGGCCGATAGCTTCGTGACCGCCGAAGTTACGCGTTGAGTTATTTTTGTCCCAGGTCCCAAAATCGGGACCTGGGGCACCCGCTGTTTTCGGAAATTCTGAGAAGAATTATTCATTCTGAACCAGGAAAATTCGTATTCATCCAAGGAAAAATTATGAGCAAAAAAGTTCTGATCCTTTCCTCGAGTCCCAGAAAAAAAGGTAACTCGAACGCTTTGTGCGACCGCTTTATGGAAGGCGCGGTCGAGGCTCATCATGCCGTTGAAAAAGTGGTGCTGGCGGAGAAGAAGATCAACTACTGCACCGGCTGTTATGCCTGCCGGGGCAATGGGAGATGCGCGCAGAAGGATGATATGGCTGGGGTTCTCGACAGCATGATGGCGGCGGATGTGATCGTGATGGCCACGCCGGTTTACTTCTACACCATGTGCGCGCAGATGAAAGCAGTCATTGACCGGACCGTTGCCAAGTACACGGAGCTATCCGGCAAGGAGTTCTATTTCATTGTGACCGCGGCGGACGGCAACAAGGCGGCGCTGGAGCGGACCATCGAAGGCTTCCGCGGCTTCACCTCCTGCCTGACAGGCGCAAAAGAAAAAGGCGTCCTTTACGGCGCGGGCGCTTGGGAGATCGGCGACATCCTGAAGAGCCGCGCCATGCAGCAAGCCTACGAAATGGGCAAGGCGCTGTAAAAAGCAAAGGAGAAACCATGGAGATTAAACGAATCGGCACTCAACATTCCTACAAAGGTCCGGCGGATTACTTTACCGGCACGGTGCGCGTGGACCCGCTCTTTGACGCGCCTGATCCGGCGCGTGTCAACGGAGCCAGCGTTACCTTTGAACCCGGCGCGCACGGCCTGGCACACGCATCCGCTGGGTCAGACGCTGGTGGTCACCTTCGGTTGCGGGCGGGCGCAGCGCTGGGGCGGGCCGATTGAGGAGATTCGCCCAGGCGACGTAATCTGGTTTGCGCCCGGAGAAAAGCACTGGCACGGCGCGGCTCCGACAACGGCCATGACCCACATCGCCATCCAGGAGAAGCTCGACGGCAAGGCGGTGGATTGGCTGGAGCAGGTGAGCAGCGAGCAATATGGAGCATAGTTCAGCGGGGATGGATTTGGCGTGGAAGGAGCGCACCCATTTCCCGGTTCCCGCGAAAATTCACACAACGTTTGCAAACCATTTGCCTCGCTGAATTACTCTGTTAATGATCCGTGCGGCCTCCGCATTCCCACTTTAACGGCCGCCGGCGAGGGCAGACCGGTTGAGCCAGACTATTTTTGTATTGGAAGACGAGACGGATATTGCGCGCTTGGTGCAGCATCATTTGGAGGCGGCCGGCTTTGCGGCGCGCCTTTTTCACACACCCACCAATCTGATTCCCGACGCGGAGCGGCAGCCACCCGCGCTGTTTCTGTTGGACATCATGGTTCCGGGCGGAGACGGGCTGGACGTATGCCGACGCCTGCGCCTGCATCCCGGCCTTTCGACCGTGCCGATCATCTTTTTGACGGCGCGCGCGGCGGAGAATGACCGCGTGCTGGGCCTGGAGATGGGCGCGGACGACTACATCACCAAGCCCTTTGCCACGCGCGAACTGGTGGCGCGGGTCAAGGCCGTGCTGCGGCGCTTTGAGAGGCCCACTACGCCCTCGGTCATTCGCTTTGAAGAGGTGGTGATCGACGCCAACGCCATGCAGTTGACGGTACGCGGCGAACTGGCCACCACCACGGCCACTGAATTTCGGCTGCTGGATTATCTGGCGCGGCATCCAGGGCGCGTCTTCAGCCGCGATCACTTGCTCGACGCCGTGTGGGGCGATGCACGTTTTGTCACGCCGCGCTCGGTGGACGTGTACGTGCGCCGCATCCGTGAAAAGATTGAAATCGACCCGGAGAATCCGCGCTATCTGCGTACCGTGCGCGGCGCGGGCTATCGCTTCGAACTGCCCAAAGGCGAGTAGGAATCCTTGAAATCAAAGATATTCATCAAGTTGATCGGACTCTTTGTCCTGTTGCTGCTGTTGCAGGCTGCGGCGATGGAGTTTGTCCTGATCCCCTTCATGGCCAACCGAGCGTTGGAGTTGCCTCCGGGCAAGACATCCTTCCTGCTGGGGCATGAAACGCTCTACTCCGGGCTGATTGCGCTGGCTGTGGCGCTGACGCTGGCGGTGTGGGTGGCGGGGCGCATCTCGGTTCGGCTGGCGCGCATCATTCTCTTTGCGCGGCAGTTGGCGGCGGGCGAATTGGGCGCGCGCATCCCCCAATCGGGCGATGATACGCTCTCCGGCCTGGAGTTTGCGCTCAACCAGGCAGCCGAGCGGCTGGAAGCCAGTCACGCCGAGATTGAGAGCCGGCGGCAAGAGCTGACCGCCATGCTTGACTCGATGAAAGAGGCGGTGGTGGCCGTCACGGCCGAGGGGTTGGTGCGCTGGTCCAACGCGCAGATGCAGAGGATTGCCGGCACGCAGATTCGGGACGGGCGGCCGCTGTTGCTGGCGGTGCGCGATCCGGAGCTGCTGGCGTGCATAAAGGCGGCGCTGGAGAAGCGCGAGGCGCGCTCCGGCCGCTCCAGTTCGCTGGCCGCGGGGCGCATCTTCGAGATCAATGCCGCGCCCATGCCCAGTGGCGGCGCGCTGGCCGTGCTGCACGACATCACCCGCGTGGAGGCCGCTGAAACCTCCCGCCGCCAGTTTGTGGCCAATGTCAGCCATGAACTGCGCACTCCGCTTACATCGATTCAGGGCTACGTGGAGACATTGATGGAGGAGCCGCGCCCCAACCGCAAAACCTCCGACGAGTTTCTGGCCATCATCCTTAAAAATGCCACGCGCATGAACCGCATCACCGAGGACTTGCTCGCCCTGGCCAGCGTGGAAAGCCCGGATTACGCGCTGAAGCAGCAGCCCGCGCGGGCCAGTGTTCTGGTGGCTGACGCCATTGACTCGCTGGGTGGCCTGGTAATGGATTCCGGCGTGGCCCTGGAATCCGGCGGCGCGCCCGATGCGCTGGTGATGGCCGACCCCGACGCCATGAATCAGGTCTTTGGCAACTTGGTGGAGAACGCCCTGAAGTACGCCAAGGCAGGCAAACGCATTGTGGTGGGCGCGCGGCTGATCGATTCGGATGGGCAGGCAGAGGTGGACTTTTGCGTGCGCGACTTCGGCCCCGGCATCGCCAGCGAACACATTAACCGCATCTTCGAGCGCTTTTATCGCATCGATAAAGCCCGCTCGCGCGAAGCGGGCGGCACCGGCCTCGGCCTTGCCATCGTCAAGCACATCGTCCTCGCCCACGGAGGGCGCATCTGGGCAGAGAGCACGCTTGGCCATGGCGCGGCCTTCCACTTCACGCTGCCGCTGGCCAAGGAAGTTGCCCACTCCTGACGGGAAACGAGCGTGGATCAGGAGGCCGGCGCTGCGATCTCGGCCACGAAGGGGGGGTGAAGGTTCATGATCCGGCCCGTAATATGACCCTTGTATCCCGCCCATTTCCGCAAAGAACGCGGAAATGGACGGGGCACGGAAGTGGACAGGGTACGGAGATGGACAGGGTACGGAGATGGACGGGGTACGGGGATGGACGGGGCGCGGAGTTTCACGGGCGCGGGCCGTTTGCGATCGCTTCTGTTCCCCATTCGGCCGGTTTCCACCACAATCGCCCGCAAGCGGTATTCTAGAGTGTCCGGCAAAACCGGCCGCTGAGGAAACGCCATGCCCGAAGAGACTGCTCAACTTCCCGTTGTCACCATCGCCACCATCGGCCAGCATGAAGGCCAATCCGTCACCCTGCGCGGCTGGCTCTATAACCTGCGCGAAAGCGGCAAGCTGCTCTTTCCCATCTTCCGCGACGGCACGGGAACGATTCAGGGCGTGGCCCATGTGAAGAGCGTGCCCGCTGAAGTCTTTGAGGCGCTCAAGGGGCTCACGCAGGAATCGAGCGTGATTGTCACCGGCAAGGTCCGCGCCGACAAGCGCGCGCAGGGCGGCTATGAACTGGACGTGGAGAGCCTGGAAGTGGTGCAGCGCGTGCCGGAGTCCGATCCGTACCCCATCACTCTCAAAGAGCACGGCGTGGACTTCCTGATGGAGCATCGCCATCTCTGGGTCCGCTCGCCGCGCCAGTCGGCGATTCTGCGCATTCGCGCCGAGATCATGCGCGCGGCGGCTGAATATTTCGACTCGAATGGCTTCATCCGTACCGATCCGCCGATCCTGACGCCGGCCGCCTGCGAGGGCACTTCGACGCTGTTTCCGGTGGATTACTTTGGCGATCCGGCCTATCTGACGCAATCAGGCCAGCTTTATATTGAATCGACGGCGCTTGCCTTGGGCAAGGTCTACAGCTTCGGCCCGACCTTCCGCGCGGAAAAATCCAAGACACGCCGCCACCTGACCGAGTTCTGGATGATCGAGCCGGAGGTTGCCTACCTGGACCTGGACGGCTTGCTCTCGCTCGCCGAAAACTTTCTCTCGCACATTGTCCAATCCGTCTTGAAGAACCGCGCCTCGGAGCTGACGGTGATTGGCCGCGATCCGGCCAAGCTTGAAGCGATCTGCCCGCCCTTCCCGCGCCTGCGCTACGACGAGGCTTGCGCGATGCTGAACCAGGCCCATAAGGATGGCCACCTAGAAGCGCCGTTTGAGTATGGCAACGACTTCGGCTCTCCCGACGAGACCTGGCTCAGTAGCCAATACAATAAGCCGGTGATGGTTCATCGCTATCCAGCCGACGTAAAAGCTTTCTATATGGAACCCGACCCCAAGGACGCGCGCTATGCCCTCTGCGTCGATGTCCTGGCCCCGGAGGGTTACGGCGAGATCATCGGCGGCTCGCAGCGCGTCTCCAGCTATGAACTGCTCAACGCCCGCATCGAGCACCACAACCTGCCCAAGGAAGCCTTCCAGTGGTATCTCGACCTGCGCCGCTACGGCAGCGTCCCCCACTCCGGCTTCGGCATGGGCATCGAGCGCGCCGTCGCCTGGATCTGCGGCCTGGACCACGTCCGCGAGACGATCCCCTTCGCCCGCACGCTGCACCGCATTTATCCGTAGGAGCTTTAACACTTTGTCCAGCATGATTCGGCAGTGATCGGAGTGTGGCGGAGGCGTTCCGGTCCACGCCTGACCGCCGATTCCGGATGATGATGGAGCCAACCAAAGGCGTGAACCGTATGAGGGCAATCTTTCTGCAAGCCGTGCTGCTCGGATGTAGACTTCTCTCTCCACTGGGCAGCGCGCAATCCGCTCCCGGCGCATTCCCGCTTGCCGGCGATTGGGATGGCGTTATGGCGGTTCAGGGCATCAGCCACCATCTAGTGCTTCATATAAACACAACACCCGAAGGAAAGATGACGGCGCTGTTGGACGATCTTGACTTGAAGATCTCCGGCATTCCAGCAACGGACGGTTCGTTCGACGGAAGTCATCTGACTCTTCGATTCATTTATTGGAAGAACAACGGCACAGAGATCCTTGAAGAGAGGTTCGCCCCCTATGAGGCGACCGTCAACGAATCCGCTTCCGAGATGAAAGGCGTTTGGAGACAAGAAGGCTCGTGGCCGCTGAGCTTCAAGCGTACGACCTGGCAGGCGAAGATCCACAAACCGGCCCCGCCCACCATCTTTGACGGCGATTGGGAGGGCATCGAATACGAGCGTCCCGGTCACACCATTCACTTTATCTTTCACATCCACAATACCGAGGACGGATTGATGGCCCTTCTCGATTGCCCGGATGAGAAATTCAAAGGCGCGCTGGCAAGCGAAGTCTCTTACGATCAGGCTTCGCGCCAGATCTCCATTGCCAGCGGCACGTCTATCTTCGTTGGAAAGATTTCCGCGGACGGCAAGGCATTGGACACTTCAATGACCGAGCCTGGTTTTCATTTTTTGATTCATTTTGACCGTCTGGAGGCGGGCGGCCAGACGCCGGGGGAAACTCCCAAGCCACGCTGACGGCCCCCGATCCCATCCCTCAATAAACGATGTAGAAGAACAGGGTTACCTACCCCAAGACAAGAAATGGAATAGGAGAAAAACATGGGTATTTTGGCCAATCGATCGATCTTCGCCCAGGACGCGCGACGAGTTGCAGGAGTTGTTTTGCTCACCTTACTGGCTGGAAGCGTAGTTGCCAAGGCGGGCAGCCCGACGCCAACGCCCGCCTATTCGCTGACGTCGGCAAATCTGGCGCAGCAAATGTCGCCGGGAATTAACCTGGGCAATACGCTGGAGGCCATCGACGAAAAGGCCAAGGCACCGTCCGCCGTCTCGCAGGAGACGAGTTGGCACAACCCCGCCGCCAACCAGGCCATCTTTGACGCCTACAAGGCGGCCGGCTTCAAGAGCGTGCGCATTCCCGTGGCGTGGAGCCAGTACGCCGACGCCGAAGATAACATCAGCCCGTTCTGGATGGCGCGGGTCAAGCAGGTAGTGGACGAGGCCCGCAAATCCGGCCTGTACGTAATCATCAACATCCATTGGGACAACGGATGGATGAATCACACCACCTATGCCCAGCAAGCCGCGATCAATGCCAAGCTGGCCAAATTCTGGAGCCAGATTGCCGTCGCCTTCAAGGATTATGACGAGCATCTGCTCTTTGCCGGCTCGAACGAAGTCGCGATGGAGAACGTCTACAGCGCGCCGACTGCCGAGAATTGCGCCGTGCAGAAGAGCTTCAATCAAACCTTTGTGAATACCGTCCGCCCCACCGGCGGAAACAATGCAACGCGCTTTCTTGTGGTGCAGGGCTATCTCACGAACATCGATTTCACGGTCTCCTGCAATGCACAGCTTCCAGCCGACACCATTCCGAATCGAATGGCGATGGAAGCGCATTACTACGACCCATACAACTTCACCATCAACGACAAAAGCCCCGTCTGGCAGTGGGGCCAGAGCGTGCCCGCCTCCGCCAGCAAGGATAACTGGGGCGATGAGAGCTGGGTTGACAGCAAATTTCAGTTGCTGCAAACGACCTTCCTGGACAAGGGCGTGCCGGTGATCGTGGGCGAGTACGGCGCTTATCTGAAGCCTGCCTATCCGGGCATGAACCCTTATCGGCAGACTTGGATTCAGTACGTCACCAAGTCGATGGCCGGCCATGGCCTGGTTCCCATGTGGTGGGACACCGGCGAGTTATTCGACCGCACCACCGGCGCGGTGAAGACCGCCGACGCCCTCCATTCAATCATCAACTCAGCCAAGTGAGAGCAGTTGCGAAGTTTGACGGGGCCAGTTGAACGGAATCTGGCCCCGCTGAATCAGGCCGCGCTGAATGGCCGATGTGCCGTGAGCGGGCCCAAGAAGCTGATTCATGCGCGTCTTGAGCGTGCTCTCTGAAATTACAAGCTCAGCCGCAGTTTAGATCGACCTATAAAGCTCCACGCCGGGATTGAGCTGCTCCATACACCCATGGTTGTAGTTGCATCTCCACCTAAGTATTGTTGCGTTCAATGGCCGCATGATTGATGCTCATCAATTAAAGAAACTACGAATTGAGGCCATTTCATGAAACGCATTCTTCTGCTTATTTGTTTTGCTTTGACGATAGCGGCTCTGCCAAATGCCGCGGGTCAAAGTGCCACCGCCTCTTTGAGAGGCGTCGTTACCGATGCAACCAAGGCTGTTGTGCCGGGTGCTGAAGTTGTGATCACGTCGATCGGCACAGCCCAGCAGCACGTGGAGCGAACCGACAGCCGCGGCGAGTTCTCGTTTCAGGAGCTGTTCATCGGCGACTACCGGGTCGAAGTGCGTTCCACAGGCTTTGCAACCTGGGTCGACACGCGCATCCACCTTGATGTTGGAAACCAGTCGCAGATCGATGTGCAACTGGTTCCGGCGACTGCCCAGCAGACCGTGTTGGTTAGCGCCGAGGCGGCCGGATTGCAGACCAATGAGATTGCGCAAGGAGCGGTGGTGAGCGAGACCGAGATTGCGAATCTGCCGCTCAATGGGCGCAGCTTTGCCCAGCTCGGCATTCTTCAGCCGGGCGTGCGCCCAACCTCCTCGGGATTGACGGTGCAGAACAACTTTCGCCGGGTGGGTCAAAATTATGAAGTCAACGGGATGCGCCCGGAGTCCAACACCTTTCTTGTGGATGGAATGCGGGACGTCAATCGCATGGATGGAGGGTATGCCTATCGGCCGCCCGCCGACTCGATGGCTGAATTCCGCATTTTGACCACCACCGCGCCGGCTGAGTTCGGTGGAACCGACGGCGGCATCACCAACATCGTTACCCGCTCAGGCACAAATGAGTTGCACGCCACGCTCTATGAGTTCCTGCGCAATGACGCGCTCAATGCGAACAACTACTTTGCGCCGCGCAAGGAAGAGCTCAAGCAGAATCAGTTCGGCGGCACCATCGGTGGCCCCATCGTCCACAACCACGCCTACTTCTTCACCTACTACGAAGGTCTGCGCGATAATCAGGACATCACGCATGGCGTGGTGGTGCCGACGATGGCCGAACGCAGCGGCGACTTCTCGGCCGATGCGCCTATTCTTTTGAATTCCACACGAACGCCCTCCGGTAATAATTTTACCGGTCAGATCAACGCAATCACCGCCAATTACCTTCAGTACTTTCCCCGTCCCAACACGCTTGAAAATCCGCATTTGGCCCAAACCACAAACCTGAGCCAGTACAACAGCGATCAGGGCGGCGCAAAAGCTGACTGGCTGCTGCGGAACTCGGATTCGCTGAGCGCGCGCTACAGCTACTCGGCAACGGACCTGCGTAGCCCGTATTCGGAACTTGGCGCGGATGTGCCAGGGTTTCCCGTTGGCTACTCCGCCAACACACACTTGGGCGGACTCACCGAGACGCACACCTTTTCTACGCATACCGTGCTGACTGCAAATGTCAGCTTCTTCCGCAACCACGTCATTCTGGACAAGCGATTTTCCGGCTTCAGCCCTGAGGCATTCGGCTTTGGATACGCCTCAACATGGGCCTCGGCCACGGGCGCGCCGCTGATCATGACCCAAGGCTACTCCAACGTGGGCGACCCGATCATCAACCCGCGCGACAGCACACAGAACGACTACGCATTCAGCGCCAACCTGGTCCATACGCAGGGCAAACACGCAACCAGTTTCGGCTCTCAGTTCCGCCGGGAGCAGCTCAACGGCTACCAGGCAAACTTTGCTTCGGGCACCTTTTCCTTCACCGTTCAGGGCTACACCAACAACGCAATGGCCAACTTCCTGCTGGGCAAGCCCGATATCTTTACCCAAGCCGGGGGCGACTTCACGCGTGATCTGCGCGGCTGGGAACTGGGCTCCTACGCGCAGGACGAGTACCGCGTCAGCACGAATCTCACGCTGAACTACGGCGTGCGCTACGAGATCACGACACCCTTCCGAGACATCCACAATCGCATGATGGAGTTTGCGCCGGGCCATCAATCCACCGTTTATCCTGGTGCTCCGAACGGCCTTCTCTTTCCCGGCGACTCCGGCGTACCCGATACAATTGCTCCCGTCTTCAAAAGTGACTGGGCGCCCCGTGTCGGCTTTGCATGGGATCCATTTCGTAATAGCCGCACGGTGATCCGCTCAGCCTATGGCATCTTTTACGACGAACTGCTGAACGGCGTGGGGATGCCCTTCCGCGCCACCAGTTCCGCGCTGCCGCAGACGGTTGTCCGCACACTGACCGGATACACAAAGATCAATTACGCCAACCCGCTCGGCACCGTGACCGCTCCGTTTGCTCCCGGCCAGATTGCTCTGCCCGCGTCTACCTTTACCATCGATAGCCATCTGCTGCCTCCCTATGCGCAGGACTGGAACTTTACCATCGACCAAAGCCTGGGCACGCAGAATCTGTCCGTCGGATACATTGGCTCCAAAGGCACGCGTATGCCGCGCCTGGTCGAGGCGAATCCGGCGATCTATGAAACCGGCGCAACCTTCGCCAACTCGGGTCGGCGCCGCATCTATTCCGGTTGCACGTTGACGACTGGCACTTGCACTTTGGGTACGGTCGGGCTGGTGGAAGGAAATGCAAACTCAACCTTCCACTCGGCACAGGTCTCACTGACGCGGCGCGGCACGCCGGATTTGAATTACACGCTGGCCTACACATTCTCCAAGAACCTGGACTACTCATCGAGTCTGCATATGTCCGGTCCAGCTCCTTGGCTGGTGCTTGGGGAGCTCGACATAGCCCAGAACAACCAGAATCTGGGCGCGGAACATGGGCGTTCACTCTTCGATTCGCGCCATCGCTTTGCCGGCAGCGTGACCTATGAGATTCCGTTTGCGCGCAGCCTCACCGGGTCGTCTCGCATTCTTTTGGATGGATGGCAATTCAGTGCCTTGCTGGCCGTCAATTCCAGCACTCCCTTCACCGTCTATGACTCGGCGAACGTCTCGTTGCAGGCACCGCATCCCGGAGTCTCCGGTATGTTTGGAGACCGGCCCAACGTTGTCGGTAACCCGAACAAAGGTGCGCCGCACACGGTCTCGCAATGGGTATCTACATCGGCCTTTCAGCGACTCGATCCGGTTGCGGACGCAGGGCAGTTCGGCAACGAAGGGCGTAACAGCGTGGATGGTCCTGCCTACGGGAGCCTGGACGCTTCACTCGACAAAAGCTTTGCCCTTGATGAGAAGACAAAAATCCAGTTTCGGGCGGAGGCCTTCAACGTGACCAACCACGTCAACTTGATCCCGCCCGTATTCGACATGAACTCGCCAGCCTTCGGGCAGATCACTGAAGCGCAGGCCCCGCGTGTCCTTCAGTTTGCTCTGAAGTTTGTCCGATAAACCGGGAATAAAGCAAGTAGCCACGATAAAAAGTGATATAAGCAACAGCGGTTCGAACGGCAGCCAATGTTGTGGGCGGAGGCAAGCATCGCCTCCGCCTTGACACCAATGGCCCGGATGAAGCCCAATAGTTCGCGCTGTAAAAGTACACTTCTTCCAGCGGTAGTTCACGGTACTTGTTGAATTTATTGTCAACAGTCTCGCTGGTCTGCAAGTACTTTCGTATCTGGAAGCGGCAGACCGAACCTTGCTCTTGTCGGCTGCATGCAGATTGAAGAGCGTGTAACCTGGGGTGCGCAGTTCCAAGCGGTTGGGATCGAGGCGCGACTTGCTGTCCACCATCTCCGATCCGATGCCGGCACTCAGTTTGCCCGTGCCGGCGGCCAACGGTCGTCCAGGCAGAAGCGATGCAACTCATTGCCGGCGCGGAAGGTGTGGCGCGCGGAAGGCGCCGCATTTTGGGAAGGCTTTTTGCAGCGCGGTCCCATCGTCGGTTCCCAGCCATTGCCATGCCCGAATTGCAGGTGGTAGCCTCTAATTGACAACGTGTGAGGAGGATCACAAGAAAGCGCATGCAATCTACCTATAACGGATTGAAGTTGCCGTCAGACGGCCAGCCAATTGAGTACAGCAACGGACAGATCACCACACCCGATCATCCCATCATTCCATTCATCGAAGGCGACGGCACGGGGCGCGACATCTGGAAGGCCGCGCAGAGGGTCTTTGACGCAGCAGTGGAGAAGGCCTACAGCGGCAAGCGGGCGATTCGCTGGTTTGAGATTTACGCCGGCGAGAAGGCCTTTCGGCAGTTCGGCGAATGGCTGCCCGACGACTCGGTGGCCGCGGCGCGCGATCTGCGCGTCTCCATCAAAGGGCCGCTGACGACGCCGGTGGGCGGGGGCATCCGCTCGCTGAATGTGGCGCTGCGGCAGTTGCTGGACCTCTACGCCTGCGTGCGGCCGGTGAAGTATTATCAGGGCGTGCCTAGCCCGGTGAAGCACCCGGAACGTGTGGACATCATCATCTTCCGCGAGAATACCGAGGACGTGTACGCGGGCATCGAGTTCAAAGAAGGATCGGCGGACGCGGCGCGGCTGATTTCGTTCCTGAATGACGAACTGCTGGTGAAGACCAAGAAGCGCGTGCGCACGGATTCCGGCGTGGGCATCAAGCCGATCTCGATCTTTGGCTCGAAGCGTCTGGTGCGCTACGCGATCCGGCACGCGCTGGAGACGGGGCGCAAGACGGTCACGCTGGTGCATAAAGGCAACATCCAGAAGTTCACCGAGGGGGCCTTCCGCGAGTGGGGCTACGAGGTGGCGACTGAGGAGTTCCGCGAGCAGGTGGTGACTGAGCGCGAGAGCTGGATCTTGGGCAACCAGGACGCGAACCCCGCGCTGACCGTGGAGCAGAATGCCGCGCTGATTGAGCCGGGGCTGGAGATGGCGAACCAGGCTTACCAAGACGCGGTCTTTGCCGAGGTGCGGCAGGTGATTACTTCGATCTACCAGACGCACGGCAACGGCGCGTGGAAGCAGAAGGTGCTCATCAACGACCGCATCGCCGACTCGATCTTCCAGCAGATCATCATCCGCCCGGAGGATTACTCGGTGCTGGCGACGACCAACCTGAACGGCGACTACATCAGTGACGCAGCGGCGGCGCAGGTGGGCGGGCTGGGCATTGCGCCGGGCGCGAATATCGGCGATGGCTTTGCGGTCTTCGAGGCCACGCACGGGACTGCGCCCAAGTACGCCGATAAGGACATGATCAATCCGGGCTCGGTGATTTTGTCGGGTGTGATGCTGCTCGAATACATCGGCTGGAAGGAAGCGGCCAAGCTGATCGAAGAGTCGCTGGAGAAGACGATTCTGCAGAAGTTTGTGACGTATGACTTCGAGCGCCAGACGGCGGGGGCGACG
>Ga0181520_10006761_pt1 | contig 17315 bp, 12 predicted proteins | sample PEATcosm2014_Bin_29_FD_132451 | JGI IMG/M metagenome (GOLD analysis project Ga0181520, IMG submission 132451) | Peatland microbial communities from MTU Mesocosm Facility, Houghton, MI, USA - PEATcosm2014_Bin02_30_metaG | ecosystem: Environmental > Terrestrial > Soil > Wetlands > Peat | place... | reverse complement strand
GCCGATCTCCTTGTTGCGGATGCGGGCGAGCTGGTCGTCGTCGAGTTCGCTGACCAACTGGCCGTTGAGCCAGTAGCGGCCTCGGGAGGGCGTGTCGAGGCAACCGATCAGGTTCATCAGGGTGGACTTGCCGGAGCCGGAGGGACCCATGATGGCGACATATTCGTTCTGCTTGATGCGCAGGGAAACGCCGCTCAGCGCCTGCACCTGCTGCTCCGAGCCCATGTCGTAGGTGCGCCACAGGTCCTCGACGACGATCATGTCGCCGTTGGGCCCAATCGACTGTTTCACTTCGTCTTCGGTAGTCATGGTGTTTAGAGCCATCCGAATCTCATCCTTTGCCAGCGTCTAGATTTCTTCGCAGCGTGTGAGGCCTGACTTCGCGCAAGAATAGGCCGAAACACGATTCTTGCTCCGCAATCCCTCAGCGGCTAAAGCCCCCTGTTTTTTGGGCCCTTTTCGGCACGGCTGAAGTCGTGCCCTGATACAAAAACGTCGCTTATTCCCACTCTCTTCCGCAAGCGGTGAAGTTGTGCTCTTTCAAAACAACAGCTTGTCTAAAACAAGCATGTTAAAAACAGCAGCTCTGCAAGAATCGCGGTCCTTTCAGAACAACTGCTAAATCAGAGCGCTCCTATGAACTACTGCCGTTGGACGATGAAACCGGCTTGGCGGTATCCCGCTTGACCAGCGCGTTGCTTTTGAGGTCGCGCAGCGTCTTGTAGGGACCGATGATAATCTCATCGCCATCCTTTAGACCGCTGAGCACCTCGATGTCCGTCGCTCCGGTGATGCCGGTGGTGACGGGTACGAATTTGGCCCGCAGCTTGCCGCCCTTATCCTTGTCCACCAAGTAAACACCCTGGACCGGGGTGGTCTTGGCCGTTCCTGAGCTTGTTGCTGCCTGAACTCCGTCCTTTGGCTTGTCGTCTTCCGGGTTGTGCATCGTCAGGGCCTGGATGGGCAACGAGAGCACGCTAGGCTTGTGCGCCGTGGTGATCTTGGCGGTGGTACTTAGACCGGGGCGCAGTTCGCTCGATGGTGCGTCCAGAGTAACGACGACTTTGAAGTCCTTGGCCTCTTCGGTGCCGGAGGTAGACTGCGAGGTGGCCACGCCAGTGGAGCGAAGCAATGCCTGATCGCCTGCGAGAGTGACGTGACCCTTGAAGACCCTTCCTGGCAGGGCATCTACGGTGACGTCGGCTTCCTGGCCGATTCGAATGTTGACGATGTCGGTCTCATCCACCTTGACCTCGGCGGTGATGATACTCATATCGGCGAGCGTCATGAAGGTGGAACCCTCGGTGTTCTGGATGCCTTCGACTACGGTTTCACCCTCACGGACTGGCTCGTTGGTCACGATTCCGTCAAAGGGCGCTACTGCCATGGTGAGATCCAGCGCATTCTGGCCGGCACGCAGACTCGCAACCTGCATCTGCAAATGCCCGCGCAATGAATCGGTCTGCGCCTTGGCCTGATTCACGGCGGCCACGGCCTGGTCCACGGCAGCTACGTCGGTGTCGTAGGCTGCCTTTTTGGCATCGAAGTCCTGCTTGGCGAGGATGCCATCTTTGTAAAGGCTCTGCGCGCGCTCCCAGTCCAGCCGCTTCTGCTCGAGATCGGCCTTGGCCTTTTCGACATTAGCCTGTGCGGTCTTTTCCGCCGCAATGTCGGCGGCAATGTCAGTCTTGGCCGCGTCGATGGAGGCCTGCTGGCCCGCCACGTTGGCTTCCTGCTGCACATTCTCAATGCTTGCCACTGTCTGGCCCTTTTTGACCATGTCCCCCTCCTTGACATAGAGGTGGGTAATGCGGCCCATGGCAGTAGCGCCCAGATTCACATAGGTTTTGGGCTTGATCTGACCGGTGCCGCTGACGACCGTAGCCAGATCCTGCTTCGCGATCTTCGCGGTGAGAACCTTGGTGTAGCCGGACTGCTGCCTCCAAATGAAGACAGTCACGAGTACAGCAACGGCTACGACGGCAAGACTGATAAGAATGATCTTTTTCATGCGGTATACGTGCTCCGGTTCTCTCCAGATTCAGTGTACGCAATTATGGCTGGTACGGTTCCCTGGGCTTAAAGCTCAGCCGGTGACGCTTGGAAGGCTCCGGCCCTCTGGCCCGTAGCGGGCGACTGAATCTTTCGCAGGCAGGAATTCAGCCGAAGTTCGCATACAATGAGGCGACATAAACACGACAAGTGCGCTCGTGGATTGGACGGGAGAGTGGTCTGGGCGGTCTCAGAATTGCTTCTTTTCCTGCTATTTCGGCGTTTTCTGATGTGGTTCATCTGCTCACCGTGGGCGCGTTTGGCCGTCCAATAGAAGGTCAACTCCCTATGGGTTCTTGCCCGGCCCTTTTCTGACCCGTAGAATAAAGGATCGCAGGAGTTTTTAAGGCAAATGACGCTCAATCGCTATCGTCTTCTCTTCGCCGCACTGGGTTGCGGCCTGGCACTCACCCCTTCCGCAGGCCTCAATGCTCAGCAGACTGCCAATCCGCCCGCACAAGCACAACCGGCCACCAGCCAGAGCCAAGGGGGGCAGGAACCGGACCCTCTGAAGCGCGAACGCTCCGATAAGGAGAAGATCAAGGCTCAGAAGAACTTAAGAATTGAGTTGAAGGGCGCCTACAAGTCCTGGCTGGAGCAGGACGTACCCTACATAATCACAGACGAAGAGCGCGGCTCCTTCAAGAACCTGAGCAACGACGAGGAGCGCGACGCCTTCATCGAGAACTTCTGGTTGCGGCGCAACCCCAACCCGGATTCGCCGGAAAACGAGTTTCGCGAAGAGCACTACCGGCGCATCGCCTACGCCAACGAGCATTTTGCTGCAGGCAAGCCCGGCTGGAAGACCGACCGCGGCCACATCTACATCGCCTTTGGCAAACCCGATTCAATCGATTCCCACCCGTCTGGCGGCAACTATAACAGGACCACGGAAGAAGGCGGAGGCAACACATCCACCTTCCCCTTTGAGGTCTGGCATTATCGAGACATCGAGGGCGTCGGCGACAATATCGATATCGAATTTGTCGATTCCTGCATGTGCGGCGATTACCACTTCACCATCGACCGCAACGAGAAAGACGCCTTGCAACACGTCCCTGGCATGGGTTTGACAGAGGCGGAATCGATGGGCAAGGGCAGTAAAGGCGATCGCGACGAGGCCGGCAACGTGATGACAGCCGGACAAAATACCAAGCAGTTTGATCGCATCGAGATGGCTGCCAAGCTGTTCGCGCCGCCACCGATCAAGTTTACGGACCTTGATGCCTTCATGTCCGAGCACAAACTGCTTTCGGGCCCAGTCTTCCCCTTCGATGTACGTACAGACTACGTTAAGGTGACCGAAAGCACGGTGCTGGTTCCGATCACAGTGCAAATAAAGAACAGCGATATCACTTTTATTACCAAGGACGGCGTGGCCAAGGGCGTAGTGAACATTTTGGGCAAGGTGACTACGCTTACCCATAAGACGGTGCAGACCTTCGAGGATACAGTCCAGGTGGAAGAACCGGCTGAGTTGCTGGAAAAGAGCCGCGACCGCCAGTCTATCTACTGGAAGGCACTGCCTTTGCTGCCCGGACTCTACCGCCTGGATGTGGCTATCAAGGACGTGAACAACCCCGACCACATGGGCTACTATGGCAGCAGCCTCGAAGTGCCCACCTACCACGACGAGAAACTGGGCACCTCATCGTTGATCCTGGCCGATCAGATGAACACGGTCAGTTCGCGCGAGATTGGCAGCGGCAACTTCATCATCGGCAATACTTTCATCCGGCCCCGCGTGACCAGCGCCATCCCAGGTAATCTGCACCCGCCGGCCAAATTCAGGCGCAACCAGCAGCTCAGCTTCTGGATGCAGGTTTATAACCTGAGCATCGACGAAGCGACCAAGAGCAATCAGGCGATAGTGACTTACCAGATTACCGACACGGCCACGAATACGGTGGATCTTGAGAAACAACTGGAGTCGAAGGATCTGGGAGCGCACAGCGACCAGTTAACTGTGGCGAAAACAGTACCGCTTGCGGGCCTCCAGCCAGGAAAATACAAGGTGACGATCAAAATAAATGACGGAATCTCAAAACAAGAGATTGCGCAGTCGGCGCCTTTTGTCGTGGAATAGTATGTATCTCGCGCGGGATACCAACCGGACTCAAGATTCGGAGGGCAGCGCGAGTTTGATTCGCAGGAGATTTGCCAGGGACGCTGCCAGGTCACCAGTAACAGTGATAATGCGCAGGCTCCAATTCGTTCTCTTCGCCGTGCTGATTGCCGTGAGCGCTGAACCGCTCCACGGAGCCGCCTCTGGGTCGGTTTCAGGCTCGGTGTGCGACTCGTCCGGAGTGCCGCAAATTGGCGCCCAGGTGCAGTTGCTGCACCCCAATTTGACGGTCATCGCCAGCGTTTACACCGACTCGAACGGGCACTTTGTCATCCCTTCGGTCCTGCCCGGCCGCTATGCGGTCAAGGCGATGGGCGCCTGGTTTCTGCCCTCGCTGCGCGAAGACGTTCGCGTCCGCACCAACACCATTGTTAACCTTACTTTGAACACGCTCTACGAGGCGATGCAGTGGCTTCCGGCTGAGGCGCGGTCTGGCAATGCGCAAAAGGACGACTGGGCCTGGACGCTGCGTTCAGCCGCCAACCGCCCGCTGCTGCGCTGGCTTGAGGACGGTCCGCTGGTGGTCGTCTCAGACGACTCAGGCAAGCATCACCGGTTGAAGGCACGCCTGCTGGCAACCGGGCAAGAGGGTGTCTTCGGTGAGAGTGGCGAGCGCATCTCCGCCGCAATCGAAGAGACTCCCTCTGACAGCCGGGAGTTGTTGGCCCACGTTGAATTTGAGCCCGACTCCAACGCCGGCATGGAGTCCATGCTCGGCTTCCGCCAGGATCTTGGGTTTGCGGGCTCCGTGCAGTCTGTGGCTGCCGTCGCTCTCCATCCTGAAGTCTCCGCCGGTGGCGCCGATGGGCTGGACGCGGCGACGGTTCGCACCTGGGAGACGATTCATCTCGGCGACGAGTTCGATGCCGAGGTGGGCTCCAATGAGGTGTTGGCCCGGCTCTCCTCGCCGTCTTCGGAGACCTTGACCGCGATGCTGCCATTTGCCTCGGCGGGATGGCTGGATGGCAACTCCGCGATTCGATATCGCATGACCTCCATGCTCTCCAGCGCTCACAATGTTGAAGGAGCGGAGGAAACTCAGGCCCAGACTTGGCTGCCCGCGCTCTCGGCCCGCGATGGAGCGCTGACCATCCAAAAAGGCAGGCACCAGGAGCTTGGCTGGGAGCGGCGCACCGACCGCTCGGGCGTCTCTGTGATGGTCTATGACGACAAGACTGAAAACCCGGTCGTTGAGGCGGCGGGCCGTTTTGTAACTGGCAACCCGGAAGCCGCGGCGGTGCTGCTGGACTCGGCGAGCGGACTGCTCCACGCGGCCGGCCCGGAGTTCTCAACAGCCGGAGTGACGGGCACATTTGAGCACCGGTTGCCCGGCGGCAATTACTTCAGGCTCGGCTACGCCAATGGAGGCTCTCTCGCTTTGACTTCCATCCCGGCCACTTCAAAGTACTCGCCGCAGTCGCCTACACTGGTTCAGTTGCTTGGGGGTGCTCGGCCTCGCCGCGCCCAGGCGTATGCGCTATCCCTCTCAGGCACTCTCGAAGGAACCGGAACGCGTTGGCAGGCCAGCTACCGCTGGCAACCGGAGGAGACTGTCACCCAAGTCGCTCCCTATGCACAGAACGCCGCCGAGCCCTACCTCAACCTCTATCTGCGCCAGCCCATTCATCTACGCAGCGATGGTTCGGGAGGCTTTGAGGTGGTACTCGATTTGAACAACCTGTTCGCTCAGGGCTACAATCCCTATCTTTTGAATGATGGCTCCCTGTTGATCTTCGCCGAGCAACAGCGCTCGATCTGCGCAGGACTTGCTTTCAGTTTCTAGTTTTCAAACGATCTGACATCATCGCTCTTCTGCGTTTTGAATAGACCCCACAATTGTGCTATATTTTTCAAGTGGCAGGGGGTTCCCTGCTAACAGGAGCCGTGTGCTAATTCAGCCGTTGCACGGTTTTTTGAGTGGCATGGACGCGTAGCTCAACTGGCAGAGCATTCGGCTCTTAACCGACAGGTTGTAGGTTCGATTCCTACCGCGTCCACCAAAGAATCAATAACTTAGGTCGCTCCCTTCCAAGAACTTCATCAAGCTTCCTCAAATTGCGATTTGTACTTGTAGCTCGCCAATGTGTGCCATGAACGGCGCAGAAAAGAGGTCGTAGTGTAGACCAAATGAAAGCACCTTGCTGCATGGAAGATGGAGGCAGACCCCGAGGGCGGGTTGCAGGATCAGCCCTCAAACCACCTGGCGTTGCGTGGGGATAAGCTCCCAGGTGGTGAACGGTCCGGGAAAAGGCGAGCTTGACTCGTCAGGTGCGGGCCAGGAAGGCTAACGAAAGTGAACCGCTGATGTTCTGTCGTTAGACACTCGTCCACCTCGACAACGCCATCCAGCCTGTCTCGGCCAGGGCGAACCATGGCCCGGCGCAACTTATGCAGCATCGCCCATGCCGTCTTGTAGCTCCCCAAACCAGGAACACGCTGCAGACCCAACGCGCTGATGCCGTTCTTCTGGCTGGTAATCTGCCACATGGCGCGGAACCAGATCGTCAGAGGCACGTGGCTGTCTTGAAAAATGGTGCCCGCAGTGACCGACATCTCATACCGGCAATGACCACAAAGCCAACGATGCCGCCGAACCGACCAGGCATCGCCACCCATTCAATGCGGACAAACCCAGCCGCCGAGCAAGCGCAATGCCGCGAGGTACTCAACACAGGCCTCCTCGGTCGAAAACCGACGCTCCAACTCAAGTAACGTCCTCGGATAATCCTCGTCCATGGCCCCAGACACTACATCTTGGGGTTGGTGGCGTCAAGTAAATACCCCTATGAAAATAAATAAGGGTGGGGGAGGGGGCAGGACAGAGGGGTGGCGTACGGACCGTGCGCGTGGTTGACATTTCCCGTAGAGAGCGTTCTGTGGCCGTCGTTCATGCTTTTATTGTGCTCTGGAGAAGGCTAATTGTGTGCAAACGGCGGCGAAGGGCGATTCAAAAGATCTTCCCCATACGAAAGAAAAAGTCCTTGCGATGAGGCGATTGGCCTTAAACTGTCGGTGTAAACCGAGTGTTGCCATGCCTGTCGCTCAATTGACGCTCGAAATCCGCATCGAGCACGCCCAGTCGCTCAAGGACCGGCGGCAGGTGGTGCGTTCGCTCAAGGACCAGCTCCGACAGGGCTTTAACATCTCCGTTGCTGAGATAGACGAGGCGGTCACCTGGCAGTCGGCTACCATAGCCGTAGTCGCCATTTCGAGGTCGCGGGATTACCTACACGGACTCATTGAAGAGGTCGAGCGCACAGCGCGCCGTATCCTCAACGAACACGGCGCGGAACTTGCGGATGCCTTCTGGGACTACGTCGAGAACTAAGCCAGTTCTGGAGTTTCAACTCGTCTTACCTCTTGCATCTCAGCGATAAGCTGGTTAATTCGCAGGTCGTGGCCCATCTTACCGATTTCAGTAGGTCGATCCTCTTCAGCATATCCAACCTCCCGTTTATTGCATTTTTCACATAAGATCGTTGTGCTTCGGTTGACCATTTTTCTACCTTGCCGTCTCTATCTCATGCATTGTCAGTTGATTGACTACTAGTGGTTTCGTAACCAGCGCTCTGCGCCACCGTGGCACCCGACGTGCTTGCGAGCAGTATGATAAAGGTGTGCAGTATATGGAAAGAAGCCTCTTCAACCGTCTGCAGGCGACGCTGCTGGCCGTGGCAACGCTCGGTCTGGTGCTGCTTGCGGCGTTGAACTTTCATGAAGAGCGCCACATTCAGCCACCCGACGACGGCGTCTGGTGGCGCGAGGCACCCGATGGCAGCGGTCTGATCGCCGACAAAGTGCTGCCCGACAGTCCCGGAAAGCATGCCGGCATCAAGGTAAACGACCTGCTGACCGGAGTGAGTGTCCTGCCTAAGGATGCGGTCGATGCGGGCCTGCGCACCAGTATCCACACTCTCGCAGGAGTCAAGGAACTGCCGGATGAAGCCGTCCAGCAGACCGAATCCGAGCCGCTTTCCCTTCCCAGCGCGACGAAAACCCCTGTCTACACCCCTGTCGTGCGCGCATCGGATCTCGAACGGGCTCTCTACCGCACGGGCAGCTACTTCAGGATCGACTACCGCATCGTGCGCAACGGCGCTACGTTGAGCAGGATTTTCGAGATCATTCCCGAGCCGATGGACCGCAGCCTTGAGCTGGGGCAGCGTCTGATTGGATTGGTCTACCTGGCCATCGGCATTTATGTCCTCTTCCGCCGCTGGACGGCTCCGCGCGCCACTCACTTCTATCTCTTCTGCCTGGTGTCGTTTGCACTCTACGCGCTGAAATACACCGGCACCTTCGGCGCGCTCGACTGGATGGTCTTTTGGTCGAATATCCTGGCCGAATCCCTGCAGCCGGCGCTTTTTCTGCACTTTGCCCTGAGTTTTCCCGAGGAGCGGTTCAAAAAGATGCGCCGCTTCTGGCTGTTACCGGTTATCTACACGCCCGGCGCCATGCTGCTCACGTCGTGGGTGCTGGCAATCACCCGCTGGCAGGCGACCAAGGTGCTCGAGCACCACCTTGACCAAGCTGGCACCGCCTACGACGCCGTCTTCTACGTTCTGGCCGCTTCCCTCTTCGTACGCAGCTACCACCTAGCCAACACACCCCTTCTGCGTCAGCAATTGAAGTGGCTTACGCGCGGCGCGCTGTGCGCCGTTGTCCCATTTACACTGTTTTACGCGATTCCATTTCTTCTGGACTGGCAGCCATACAGTTGGCTTACCAATCTGGCGAACCTCTCCATTGTTGTTCTTCCGCTCACCTTCAGTTGGGCCATCGTCCGCTACCGGCTGATGGACACCGATTTGATCTTCAAGCGCGGCGTGGCGTACACATTGGCCACAGGTCTGATCCTGGCCGGCTACTTCGGCGTCGTGGCGCTCGTCGCCGAATTGGTTCACACGCGCCTGCCCGAGTCGGTGCGGGAATGGAGCCTGGGAATCTCCATCGTGGCCATCGCCTTCCTCTTTGAACCTCTCAAGCGCCTGATTCAGGGTTGGGTTGACCGTGCCTTCGATCGCCATCGCTACGACTACCGCAAGGCGCTTGTCGAATTCGGCCGCGGCCTCAGCTCGGAGACCGATCTCAACGCACTGCTGGATTCGATCGTCGAGCAGTTGCCCAACGCTCTGCTCGTGGCGCGTGTCGCCGTCTTCCTGACTCAGGAGTCCGGCCGCCTGCGCCTCGCCGCCTCTCATGGACTGCCTGCCGAGGCCAGAGCCACGCAGGACCGCATCGGTGCCGGAGGCGTTGGACTCGGCGCTATTGGACCCGGCACGCTCGATCTCGGATTCCTGGATTTCGACCACGCCACGGATCATTCGCATATCTTCCTGGAAAACGCTCAAGCCGCCCTGCACCTGCCGCGGGAGCAGCAGCGCACCGCCGCCCTGCTCGATCTGAACTACTATCTGCCCTGCCGCATCGCCGCCGGCCAGGTTCAGCCCGGCGAGGCGAACCGCAATGGACCCGAGACCACGCGCACCATCGCCGTCATTGGCTTGGGCCGCACCATCGGCGGCGATTTCCTCTCCAGCGAAGACGTGGAGCTGCTCGAGTCCCTGGCCAGTTACATCGGCATCGCGTTGCAAAACGCCAGCCTCTATTCCAGACTGGAAGAAAAAATCGGCGAGTTCGAGCGGCTCAAGGAGTTCAACGAAAACATCGTCGAGTCGATCAATGTCGGCATCCTGGCTCTCGATCTCGACGACCGCATCGAAAGCTGGAACGCGCAGATGGAGGCCATGTATGCCCTCAGCCGCGCGGAGGCCATCGGCCAGGAGCTTCGCTCAGTCTTTCCTGCGGAGTTCATCGAGGCTCTCGATGCCTTCCGCAACGAGTCGGGTGTCCATCATCTCTACAAGTTTCCGCTCACCACCCGCGCCGGCGAGCAGCGCACGGTGAACATCGCAGTCGCTCCGCTGCTCTCGCGCAATTTTGTCTCTGTCGGCCGCATCATCCTGGTCGATGACATCACCGAGAGAGTCTCTCTGGAAACCCAACTGGCGCAGGCCGACAAGCTCAGCTCCATTGGCTTGCTGGCCGCCGGTGTTGCTCACGAAATCAACACGCCTCTGGCCGTCATCTCCTCGTATGCGCAGATGCTCTCCAAGCAGCTAAAGGGCGATGCGCGCCTTGGTCCAGTTCTCGACAAGATTACCCAGCAGAGTTTCCGTGCCGCAGAGATCGCCAATGGCCTGTTGAATTTCTCTCGCACCTCTACCACTGAATTTCGCGAGACCAATCTCAACCAGGTCATACACGACACGCTCTCGCTGCTGGAACACCAGTTCAAGACTGCAAAAGTAATCGTCGATCTCGAATTGACTGATGGGCTGCCGCCCATCCACGGCAACCAGGGCAAGCTGCAGCAGGTCTTTCTCAACCTGCTCCTCAATGCAAAAGAGGCCATGCCCGAGGGCGGACGGTTGCGTGTGGCCACCCAAGTCGACACGCACAACGGGCACTCCGGCCACGTTATCGCGCTGGTGGCCGACTCAGGCTCTGGTATCGCGCCCGAACACCTCAAGAGAATATACGATCCGTTTTTCACTACAAAGACTATGCTTACACCTGGCGGTCGCCGCGGTACCGGGCTGGGTCTCTCTGTCTCTTATGGCATCATTCAGGAGCACGCCGGCAAGATCCACGTCGAGAGCGCCATCGGCGCTGGCACAACCTTTCACCTAGAGTTTCCCCTGATGAGGAATTCCGTTCATGCCTGAAGTTGAAATGCCCTTGAATCTGCCCGCAACCGCAACCGGCATCGCCGGAAACTCCGGCTTTGCCAGCGGCCTGGCCAGCATTCTGGTCATCGACGACGAGGCCGCTATCCGCGAATCGCTCGAAGTGCTGCTCACCCTCGAGGGGTACACGGTTCGCATGGCCACCGACGGCGTGGAGGGGCTGCGGACTCTGGATCTGGAAAACTTCGACCTGCTGCTGCTCGACCTAAACCTGCCCGGCCAGAGCGGCCTCGAACTGCTGCCGCAGATCAAGGAGCGCCACCCCGAGCTGCCGGTCATTATGATCACCGCCTACGGCACCGTCGACAACGTTGTCGAGGCTATCCGCTCCGGCGCGGAGAATTTCGTCCAGAAGCCCTGGGACAACGAAAAACTGCTGGCCGACATCCGCTCAGCCGTCGCCCGCCACCGCGCCGAAGAAGAGGTTCTGCAACTCAAGCGCACCCTCAAGCAGCGTTACAACTTTTCCAATATCGTGGGCAAGAGCGAGATCATGCTCAAGGTTTTCGATCTGGTCGCTCAGGTCGCCCCCAGCCGGTCAACTGTTCTGATTCAAGGCGAGAGCGGCACTGGCAAAGAGATGATCGCCAAGGCCATCCACTCCAACTCGCCGCGCCGCGACAAGCCCTTCGTCCCCATCAACACCGGCGCGATGCCCAGCGAGCTGCTGGAGTCCACGCTCTTCGGCCACGTCAAAGGTGCATTCACCTCGGCCATCGCATCGAAAAAAGGACTCTTCGAGGTTGCAAACGGAGGCACGCTCTTCCTGGACGAGATCGCCACCATGGGCATGGACACCCAGGCCAAGATCCTGCGCGTCCTACAGGACCGCCGCTTCATGCATCTGGGTGGCATCTCCGAGGTCCAGGTGGACGTGCGCATCATCGCCGCCACCAACATCGATCTGCGCCAGGCGGTGCGCGACGGCCGATTCCGCGAAGACCTCTTCTACCGCCTCAACGTCATCAGCGTCGATCTGCCGCCGCTGCGCGCCCGCCGCGAAGACATTCCTTTGCTCGCGAACCACTTCCTTGAGTTCTACGCTAACGAGAACGGCCTTGCCCCGCGCAAGCTCTCCCCCGACGCGCTACGCGCTCTGGTCGACTATGAGTGGCCCGGCAATGTGCGCGAACTCGAAAACTCCATCGAGCGCGGTGTCGTGCTCTCCAGTGGCCCCGTCATTGGCTCCGATCTGCTGCCCGGCCACATCACCGGCCGCAGCTTCCAGGACGCTATCCTTCAGCACAACCCCAACGCTTCGCTCTTCGATATCCTCGAAGACATAGAGCGCCGCATCATCGTCGAAAAGCTCGAGCGCTCCAACTGGAACCAGACCGACGCCGCCGAGCAGTTCCGCATTCCCCTCTCCACCCTCAATCAAAAGATCAAGCGCCTCAACATCGAGATCCGCAAAAAAGGCAGAGAATAAAGCCATCGATGTCGCGTCTCTACGCAATCTGAATTAAAATTGCGCTAAGAGCAGGAACATAGCATGTAAGCTGCGTGCCGCTCGGACTGAGAATATATGCGGTGCCGGGAGAAAACGTTCCGTCATTGTTAACGCTCGCTCCTTGAATCGTGACGCCCCCGGTTGCCGAAAGGTCCGGCGCACTCGCTCCTGTCGAGAGCTGAGTCAGTTCAAGAAGCGTGGCGGAGTTGGCGCTCTGGGGCAGTTCCGCGGTGAGCTTGAGATTATTCGTGAGGTCCTTGTTGACCACAACCAGGTTGAGGCTACCCGAAGATGTCTTGACCGCATAGGCAGTGGCGTTGAGGCCTCCTGCGGAAAGCTGCGTAGTGTATAGAGTCCCCTGGCCGGCGAGCGTGAACAAGAGCATGCCATAGTACTCAGGCCGCGCCTCGACAACAGTGCCGTTGGAGTCGGCAATGGGAGTGTATCCATCTCCATTCCCTCCGCCATGGAAGTTGGCCCCCGTAGCCCCGCCTTGCGCACAGTTGAACAGATAATCGATCACCCACAATGAGGATGCGTAGGAATCGCTGACACCATCGGCGCCGCCGTTGTAATACGAATTGCACTCAGCCATCCGATAGGGAAGGCCCATGTTTTTCGCACCGGCATTGAGTGTTGCCAATTCGCTCACAAGATTGGTATCGGGTGTAATCAGGAATGCCGCAGTCGAAGAGGGACTCTGACCATTGGCTCGGTAGTAGTGCTGGGTGAGCAGGGTGATCTCACTTTTGGTGACCGTGTTTCCGAAGGGGATTGTCCAGGTCGAGGGGCTGCCTGCATCTGCCGGTCCGGTGATCACAGCGGCGGGCGTTGTTGCGAGAATGGCCGTGCGGTATTGTCCCCAGAGACTGAGAAACTGCGAGAGCGACCAGTTTCCCGCATAGTAGTTTCCCGAGTTTCCATAAAGATCGGGCTCATTGCCGATCTCGATGCCGAGCAGAGAGGAACCGAATTGCTGGTAGGCGGTTGCCACTTCGGCAGCCGCCAGAGCAGGCGTGGTTGCGCCAGTGGCTGACCCGCCAAGATTGACGCCATAGAGACACTGCCAGCCGGCGGCTTTGACGAAAGCGGCAACGGAGGCGACATCGCTGGGCGCGATCTGTCCAGCGGTTTGACCGGCGCCGTTGGGAGACCAGACGTTCTTGTCGACTGAATTTCCGCCGATGCGCAGCACGCTGGGGCCGAGACGCTTGAAGAGGCCGATAAGATTCGTATTCGCAGCCGTGAAGAGTGGCTCGGTAAGCGAACTCTTCTCATAGGAAAGTCCGGCGAACGCCGCACCAATCGAGCCGCTCGCGGCTGCTGTCACGGTCAAAGCGGCCTGAGTCAACGGCCCTGTCGGCGTTGGTTGTTGGGTCGGAGAAGCTGGCGCAGTTGGAGGGCTCTGGGCTCCGGTGCTGCTCGAAGAACCGCACCCCGGCAAGAGCGAAGAAGCAGCAAGAGCTAAAGTGCTCTGCAAGACCTGACGGCGAGTGAGAGTGGAATGGTGCGCATCCGAGTCCATAAGCGAGTCTCCCGGCTTTGTCCGTATCCCCCTTTATAACCCACCTGGGCAGCGAGAGCTAGATGCTGCCAGCCTCCACCCACCTTCTCAGGAACCCCCGCAACTCCTCCGGTGGCCGCAGCCAAACCTTCGCCGCACTCTCTCGTTGTTCCCTCCGTACCAGCCCGCTCAGCCCGCGCAAGCCTAGCTTGTTGACTGCGTGAAAGGCCGCCTCATCACTCAAATCATCACCCAGAAAGGCCACCGGCCCCGTGCTTCCACTCTCAGCCAGAATCGCCTCCACCGCTCCGCCCTTGTTGCGGCCCGCACGCAACTCCAGCCCTGCCTCGAAGTCGAGCAGCGCCAGCCCCTCCATCTTCGTCAACGGTTCAAAGAGCTCCCGCGCTCGCCGCTCGATTTGTTCCGCTTTGCGCCGCGAAACTCCGCGCCAGTGCATCACTACGCCATTGGCCTTGTCCTCGAAGAGTCCGCCCAGGCTGTCGCGCCGCCGATGCTCCCGCAGTTCATCAAGCCTGGCCTGCGTCGCCGCCGGAGCCTGCTCCAATTCGCGCCGTCCGTCGGGATATAACCGCTCAGCCCCATGCAGCCCCCACACCTCCGCCGGCGGGTCCAAGCCAAGCATCGGCGCTATCTCGACAGCGGGCCTGCCGGTAATTACCGCGATGCGTGTACGGCCCTGCCTTTGAATCCCGGCCAGCAGTTCCCGCACACCAGCCCATGGCCGCGACTTGAAGCGGTCCACACGAAATGCAGCCAGCGTGCCGTCATAGTCCAACAGCAGCACTGGGCGCGTCCCCGCAGCAAAGCCCCGAAAAAACCCCTCCAGCCTCCCAGCCGTCTCTGAACCCAATCTCTGCTCGCTTTCAATACCAGTTTATCTTCCGCTTTGTTCTATTCCCTATTCCCTGTTCCCTATTCCCTGTTCTCTGCAATGCGCTATCCTGTCGATGAGAGCGCAACACCCCTTGGCCTTTTGAGGACAGCAAACGCAATGGCGATCCGGATGATCGAAAACTACGCCAAAAATCTCGTCCTCACCGTGCAGGACTACTCGCTCTTCTCGGCGCGCGCCTTCTCAAACCTCTATCGCCCGCCCATCTACTGGCCTGAATTTCTGATGCAGGCCGACATCATTGGAGTCGGATCGCTGCTGATCGTGATTCTCTCCGGTCTCTCCACAGGTGGAGTGCTAGCGCTGCAATCGGCGGCCACACTCTCCTCCTTCGGCGCAACCGCCGTCACCGGCCAGTTCGTCTCGCTCACCATGATCCGCGAACTCGGCCCCGTGCTCACCGGCGTCATGGTCTCAGGCCGCAACGCCTCGTCGATGGCTAGCGAACTCGGCTCAATGGTGGTGACAGAGCAGATCGACGCCATGCGCGCGCTGGGCGTCGATCCCATGCGCAAACTCGTCACTCCGCGCATCGCCGCCTCCATCACTATGCTCTTGTTTCTGACCATCGTTGCTGACGCATGCGGCATCGCCGGCGGAGGCATGGTAACCGTCTTCATGAATCACCAGAACGGTACCCAATACCTGAACATGGCCTGGGAACACCTTCGCTATCCCGACATTATTCAAGGGCTGGTCAAGCCGCTCTTCTTCGGCTACATCCTCGGCTCCATCGGCTGCTTCTACGGCATGAGAACCTCGGGCGGCACGCAGGGCGTCGGCCGCTCCACGATCTCCGCTGTCGTCTGGTCCTCGGTGATCATCATCTTTGTGGACTTCCTGCTCACCCAACTGCTGCTCACTCTCTTTCCTCCCCTATGACTGCGCCCCCCACTTTCCCCCAGCCCGGCCAAGACCACGCTTTCCCCAGCGATGAAGAGCCGGTCGTCGCCTTTCGCAACGTCTCCTTAGCCTTTGACGGCCCGCCGGTGCTCGACGACGTAAGCTTCTCCGTCGCTCCTGGAGAGACGCGCATCCTGCTCGGCCCAGCCGGGGTAGGGAAGAGCGTCCTGATGAAACTCGTCAATGGCCTGCTGCGACCCGACGCGGGCAGCATCCAGCTCTTCGGCCAGGAAATCGCCGACATGCCCGAGGAGCAGCTTTTTCCCCTGCGAACCCGCATCGGCATGGTCTTTCAGGAGGGCGCGCTCTTCGATTCGCTCACCGTCCGCGACAATGTCGCATACCAGCTCATTCAAGAGCAGGTTCCCGACGATGAAATCGACCGCCGCGTTCGTGATGCTCTGCGATTTGTCGAGTTGGAAGAGACCTTCGACCTTTTCCCAGCCAGCCTTTCCGGTGGAATGCGCCGCCGCGTAGCCATCGCCCGCGCCCTCATCCGCCAGCCTGAACTGCTGCTCTACGACTCGCCCACCGGTGGCCTCGACCCGCTCACCTCCACCACCATCATCGAACTGATCGTCAAGGAGCGCGACGTCTACCATACCCCGTCGCTGCTGGTCACCCATCGCATTCAGGACGCGCTCATCCTCTGCAACCACCACTTCGATCAGAGCCAGGGCCGCATGGTCCCGCTACCCAAAGGCCAGACCGACCCCGGAACGACTTTTCTGATGCTAGAAGAAGGCCGCCTCATCTTCGACGGCTCACTCCACGAACTAGTCAAAAGCCAAAACCCATTTGTGCGCGAGTTCCTCGCGTAGCGAGTTTGCAATTTCGCCATTGACGATGTATGTTATACATCATGCGGCGGACCCAACTCTATCTCGACGATGATCTTTGGGCAGCGCTCCATACACGCGCTCTTCTCGAAAACGCGACGATTTCCGAATTGGTACGCAGGGCCGCACGCGACCGATACATGGGGAATCTCGAAGAGCGCCGCGCAGCCATGTCTGGCATCGTCGGGCTCTGGAAAGACTGGACGGACCTTCCCAGTTCCGAGTCCTACGTCCGCAACCTGCGCAAGGGGACTCGCCTGAAACGCCTGGGAATCCTGTGAACATCCTCCTCGACACCGACATTGCCATTGAGGTTTTGCGCGCCCGGGATCAGACGATTCTCTTCAAGTGCTCCGAGTTGATCGACTCCGGTGCGGCCATTCTCTATTCTCCGGTTACCGCGGCGGAGGTCTGGGCAGGCGCGCGCCCTCACGAGCAACAGTTGATCTCGCGCTTCTTCCGAGCACTCGTCTGTATCCCGGCAGACTATGAAACCGGCCAGCTAGCCGGAGAGTTTTTGCGCAAATATGCCAAGAGCCACAGTGTTGAAATCGCCGATGCTCTCATTGCGGCGGCTGCCGTTCAAGGTGAGAGTGCGCTCTGGACCCGGAATCGCAAACACTACCCAATGCAAGAGCTGACTTTTCACAACTGACAGAGTCTTTTCCAATCGAAGGATGAGCCTGAAGGAAGCGAAGGGGTAGCGAAGCCGGGTTTTATCCTTTCGGGTTTTGAATTCAACTCAGCTTAGCAGTCGGTTCCTGGGCGGAGGTAATGTGG
>Ga0181520_10006760_pt1 | contig 17316 bp, 11 predicted proteins | sample PEATcosm2014_Bin_29_FD_132451 | JGI IMG/M metagenome (GOLD analysis project Ga0181520, IMG submission 132451) | Peatland microbial communities from MTU Mesocosm Facility, Houghton, MI, USA - PEATcosm2014_Bin02_30_metaG | ecosystem: Environmental > Terrestrial > Soil > Wetlands > Peat | place... | reverse complement strand
CGCCAGCAGCGCCTGCACCATCGCACGACGTACTCTGCCATCGCGTTCCTCGCGCGCAGCCGCGCCCAGAGCCAGCGCGACTGGTTCATCCTTGAGGAAATCCTGCAACGACTCCAGAGACTTCAGTCGTTCTTCGGATGTGCGCTCGTTCGACAATAGCGCTGCGAGAATGGCCTGGATTTGAACCTGATCAGTCATCCGCTAACCCCGGTAAGGGAGATTTTTCCACCTTGGCATCGCCAAATGGGCGCAAGGCAGTTTGTATCTGCTTGCGAACCTCATCGTCCAGAATCGCCGGTTTCTCCAGCGCCTGTTTCAGCAAGCTACGCGACGGCGGCCATAAAAGATTGTTGAGCAGGAAATGAAGATAGGGCGCGGCTCCAATGACCGAGTTCTGCTGGCTGAGGTGCTCCGCAAACGCTGCTCCGGCTACCTCCTCGTTGCCATGAACCTCCACGAGAATCTGGCGCAGCAAAACCTGGTTGCACTGGGCTACATTGCGCTTGGTCTGAAACAAGAGCCAAAGTGACGGCTGCAGTTCCGGGAAAAACGATGGACTCATTCGCAGGGCTGCCAGAAAAAGATTCGGGTTGCCATAGCTTTCTCCCTTGTGGAGCAGAAAATCGACGCAATAACGGTCTATATCCTGGTCCAACGCATTACGGCTCATCAGAAACTGAACAATATGTGCATCGCAAACGCCGCAGCTATACATACTGTCAGAACAGGCTGGATTGAGTAGCGCGACTTTCATGATTCGGCGGCTCATCTCCGGCGACTGGTCATAGAGGCTGTAGATCGCGGGGAAGATTCCATCCACGGCGTGGTCAACTTCCACTTGGTGAAACCAATGTTCAAAGTCGACTGACTCGGCGCTCAGCTCCGTCCGCTGCTGGGCGCGCTCAATAGCCTCCTGGCAAATAGCCTTCAGAGCGCCTTGCTGACTCTGCTCCACTACCTGTTTCAGTCGCGAGAGCGTCTCCGGCGTCATTTCGACGATACGCCCAACCTTGCGTGCAATCGAGTGGAGCAGCCGCACGTCGAGCGACGGATCCAGAAGAAGATCGGCCCCGGCTGCAATCGCCGTTGCATTTTCCGGAGTCAGAGGAAGCATGAGCAGGCCGCGCGCACCCCAGGTTTTCAGTGCTGTGGAAGGAGCATGCAATGCCTCGACGTAGAAGCGAAGCAGCTTTTCTTCGGGCTGCTGACCGAGCGACAGCGTCCGTAAAATGACGCCGCAGATACGATCATTTTTAGATTCCTCGTAGGCTTGCGCCAACTTTTCGAATAGTTGCTGATCCCAGGCTGCTAGTCGACCCAGCCGCTCGTAGATAACCTCTGCAATCTCCACATGCGGGTTTTCCTGTAGCCATGCCAGTAGTTTGTCGCGAATAACAGCCGACTGGCCAAGATAAGGCGTCAACAGATCGAGAATCATCAGAACCGTAGGCCGTGACGTCTCCGTGTTGAGTTCTTCCAGAAGTGCTACTTGCGCCTCGGGAGTCAGATCAAGAGAGTGGCGAAAACATAGCAGACAGGCGGCACGCACCTCCGTGCTCGCATCTTTCTGTGCTGATTTCAGCAGCCCGCGAACCACATCGATCGACTTTACCGTCTGCGCAGCCAGCGCGCGTATCGCTGCGAGGCGGCACTCGGCATGGTCTTGCTGCGCCAAAACGTGCAGCGCGCCGCTTTCCACGGGTAGCGAACGATCCACCGCATACGACAGAAGAAGCAGCTTCAGATCTGAAGGCTCCGCGCCTTGCAGCCAGGAGTCTATGGTCTCCGTCGATAGGGCGTCTATGTGCAGCAGCTTCCGCACAATCTGTATCTTGAGATCGGCGTCCACCCGAGCAAGGACTGACTGAAAAAACTCTGCCAACGCTGGAGTAGGAGTATCGAACTGCAGCAGTGCAATTAGAATCTGTCGCTGCGCGCTGGCCGTGCGCTGCTGTGAATAAGTGCGCAGCAGCAGTTCCATCACCTCCGGGTGGGTCGCCGCTAGACCTCCAAGCGTCTTCATCGCGGCCAGCCGCAGATCGTCCTGCGTAAGTCCCCATATCAGCAAGTCAAGGTAGGACGCAGCTTCCGGAATCTGGCGATAATCCAGCCGTCCCAGTTGCAGCAGCATACTACCCCGCAAACGCGTATCCGATTCGGCGAGGGCAACTTCGATCCATTTGCCTGCGATTGCAGGCTCATTGAGAGATCGGGCAGCGGACGAAAGCAAGCCCTGCTTGCTCGCTGTATCAGCAAGCGCAACGAGCGCAAGCATTGCCGATGCCTGCTCCACACTCAATTGACGACGGGCGCGTATCTGACTGAACAACTCGCTCATTGAGGCATCCGTAAAGAACTAGATTTCAGCGAGGAAAGCGCCTCAGCCAGCGCTTGGCTCTGCTCCGCACTTAGTCCATCTATAGTGCATTGCTCCAGGCACTTCTTGCGGGAAGCGATGTCCAGAATTTCGTTGCCAATCACGCTGAGTAGAACGTCGAATTTTCTGGCCACTTTCGGTTGCAAATACCCATCGAGACAGATCCGCACCAACTCGCGTTCCTGGTCGTAGAGCAGAACATCTTCCAAGGCTGGCACTATCTCTGGATAAAGCTCGGCTGACGGTGCCAATGCCTGCGCACAGTGCAGGCGAAACGCCGAAGATGGCTCCATCAACTCTGCGCAAAACACCTGCACCAGCTCCGGATTTCTCGCCACCGACAGGCCCTTGATGCGATCGAAGAGAACCTCGCGCACCTTTTCGCTTCTTTCCTGCGTAAACAGTTTGGCAATCCAGGATGTGTTTACGTCTGGCCGGAGTTTGGGAAGAATGCTTTCTAGCAGCTTCTGCCGCTGCTCGACGCGACGCAAAGTCGGCCAGGATAGCAGCAGTGCTTCCTGCGTGGCCAGGTCACGGCCCGCATACGGCGCCAGCAAATCGACAAGCAGATTAAACTCCTCGTCTTTGTACGCCGAAGGATTGGCGCTATAAGCCTGCAGAAGCGAGGCACGTACTTGAGGCTGAGAAAGTCGCGGCCTCAATAGCCGCAGGATTTCTCCGCGCACGCTCTCCGAATCTTCGAGTGGAAGTTGCGCGGCCAGTTCCTGCATCTGCTGGTCGGTCAGTTCTGGAGACTCCTTTTGCAGACGCACGGCCTGGGCACGAACCTCGGCGTCTGAATCGTGCAACGCAGTCCAGAACAGTTGCGCCAGCAAGGGCGCGCTCCAATCCTTGAGCGTGACCATCAGTGTCAGCGCTCGCTTGCGCATCTCCGCAGCCTGATCGTTGCGCAAAATATCAGTCAGTAGAGGCGCATAGTCGGCAGACAGAACCCTGGCGCTGCGAAGGTGATCGAGGACGCGCAGGCGAAGCCCCCGATCGACTTGCGTATTCAGATAAGGCCGGACCGCTTGCAATACCGCCTCGCCCCAGTTTTGGCACCCCTCGGCCAGCGCGAGCGCTCGTTCCTGCACTGGCATGGCAGCATGTTCCGCCTGCTTCAGCACCAGCACTGCCGTCTCTTCAGAGATCGACGGCAAAGTGGCCAGCGCCTTCGCCGCTACCGTCAGTTCCTCGTCATTTAGATCTGGCTGCGCGATCAGTTCTATGAAAAATGGCGCCAGACGGGAATCCTGTTGGAGCGCCCTGCCAACACGTTCCAGCAATGCCGCGCGAACCCGTCTCTCCTTCTCATCGCGAAAGAATTCTATCAGGGCGCTATAGAATCCCGCGAGATCGCGAAAGCGAGAGGTGTCCAACTGCATCAGAACGTCCAGCAGTAGGTGCTGCGTTTCGGTGTCGCGAATCTTGGCAAGCGACGTTACCAGAACGCTCAACATCTCCGGCTCATGCAGATTTTGCCGGGCGAGTTGGATCATCTGTTTCTGGATTGCCGATTCACTGTTGGGTTGGGCAAGAACGCTGCGAACCAGTTCGGCTATCCCCTGCAAGTTCTCTGGCATCGCTACTCCTTGCTTACCGCATCGATACTGGCCAGGCGGATCACGCTGCGGCATTCCCCTTGCCGCAGTTCGACCGAGTATTCATCCAGGCGGCTTACCACCCCTTGCAATTGTGCGCCGCAAAAGTAAATGATGACATCCTGCTGTTCTTCCAGGCAGGCCGTCAGGACATTCTCAAAAGCATTGTTCACCGGTATCCCTTCACAGACTTCGTCAACGGCATGAGTTAAACATTGTATTCGGCAAAGCCATGTTACAGCCGATGGTAATCATCAACTGTAATATCTAACGAGAGAATCAGCAGAAAAAATAATACCATGAGAGGTCTTGGCTCGGGTAGATTATGTCGATAAGGCGCTCCGTTCGCCATATTACCAAGCAAGTCTTTGATGATGTTAGCATGACGCATTGCTATTTAAAATAGCTGGTAGCTCGTTACGCCTGAGTGGTTCCTGAGTGATTTATAGGCGAGCTGATCCTGCTACTCAAAGTGCTTGTTAGCAATCATCAGAATACGTAGTTTTTTGAACATCCGCCAAGGTTCGGTCGTTGTCCTCGTCTTTGCTGTGTAGTTTTCCGCGACGGATCGGCCAGAAGTTCCTCCCATTAGTTGAAGATCGTCCAACTAGGTTACAGCGGAGACAACTTCACGTAGGATAGGCCGTCAAGGGCGACCCTCATTCCGAAGAGACTCAGCGTGTTCGCAATATCCTGGAGACCTGTCGCCCGATGCTCACGTTGCGCGACACGATCTTTGGCACAACGGTTTCGTCAGCCCAATACCCTGACTCAGGATATTGGGCCTCCCACCATCCTCCGAACTAATGCAGCAGAGCCCGCTTTTGCTTTACAAAACGGCGTCGTCGCCGCGCTCGTCGGTTCGCACTCGCACTGCGATTTCAAGTGGACAGATGAAGATCTTCCCGTCACCGATCTGGGCAGTTTGATTCACTTCAATGATCGTCTTAACAACCGCGTCCACATCGGAATTCTGAACCACAATGGACAAGAGCCGCTTCGGAATGTACTTCATCCCGCCCGGTTTGTTAGCCGCGAGAAGCTCTGGAGGACAGTCCATGTTGACCTCGCCTGCGATTCCACGCTGTAGTCCACGGCCAGTTACCGCGGTAGCAGTCATGCTTGGGAACCCCAATTGTTCGAGTGCATTTCGCGTTGGTCCGACTTTTTTGGGTCGAATAATGGCGATAATTTCCTTCATGGTTCCCTCCTAAAGCCCCTTCGCGCCGGTGCGGACGGTGTATGCGGCATCGACGGGGCTGACGAAGACCTTGCCGTCACCAAAATTTCCCGTGTATGCTCTGTCCTTGATGATGTCGATAACATCGTCGACACTCTTGTCTTCGACGACCATCAGGATCAATGTCTTGGGAAGTTCTTCGTAGCGAATCGTCCCGACAGTAATGCCCTTCTGCTTGCCTCGACCAAAAACATGAGCTTGTGTCATGGAGACAAACCCGGCGTCTGCAAGTGCTTCTGCAACACCTTCGGCTGTTTCTGGGCGTAATATCGCTCTGATCATTTTCATGGAGTCTTTCCTTTTCTTTGAGATTTTGGTCAGCAAACACTGTTGGGAACCAGCTCCTCGCCGGTTTTTCTTGTGTGCAACTCCCATGAGCACTTCCTGTCGTCGAAGCTCTCCGTGGGTGCTGCAATGGACTGTCTGATTTGTATTCACTCCGTTCATTGCACGAAGAATGCCAAAGGTTATTTTTGGCGTCTGTGCATCAACAATCTCCTCTATGAAAGAAGATGGGTTGCAGCGATTCCAATGTATTTATCGATATTACGCAAAGTTTTTACCGCGTAAATTTGTGCGCGTATCACTGTTGGAAGTCGACGAAGAACATCCCTGCTGAATGTTCTAACAGGAACGTTCACTTCACAAAAGTGTGCAGAAACGTACGCAACACAATCTTGTTCATCCTGCAATTGGCTGAGAATTCCTGATTAAAATTGTCAGCCGATGCACGAATATGCGCCGAGCAGGACAAAATCGCACCATTCGGAACACTTCTGATGCGCAGTTGCGGTGCCAGTAAACGCAAAGTCACCCCGTCAGCAACTTATGCTCAGCATAATGGGAGAAATCGAAAAGAAGTAAACGGAAGAATAAAGCACAGTCGTTCATAAGTTTAACCCGCAAACTTTGTGTCCTAGTCGATCTCAACTCACAATTGATCTCCAGATTGACCGCGACTTGGCAATGCTCGTGCATTGAGAGGGTGAAAGCATGACAAGAATCGGGGCGCGACAGTTCCAACCAATCCACGTCGGGAGAATTGATATGACTAGTCTGAATTTTGTAGGAACAATGATCCTTGCCGTTGCAGAAGCGGCCGGAGCGTATTGGTTTTTCAAAACGAAGAATGCTGGATTGCGAATGCTGATGACCAGTTTCGGCTTCGGCTTTGCATTCGCGATTGTTCTCTTCGATCTTCTTCCCGATGCTACTGAACACTACCCGACGGGCTATTTGCTCTTCGCCCTGGGCGCCCTAGTCATGTTCGCAGTGTGGCGCTCTGGAAAGCAACGATCACGAATAACATTTACGAACGGCAGCGGATCTGTCGCTGTTGCGGGAATGGCCCTGCACAATCTTGGCGAGGGGATACTATTTGCAACAATGACTGGGCCTATTTCGTTTCTGCTTGTTGTTGGAGCCCTTTTGCACAAGCTTCCGGAAGGCATGGCAACTTTCGCGATGCTTGAAGGAGTCAAGGAGAAGACACGCTTCACACTCGCGGCTGCAGTTGGTTTAATGATTCCGCTGGGTGCGCTCGTGCATTTCCCAAATGGCCTTAAGCAGCCTTTAATGGCCTTGATGTCGGGAATGATTCTGGTCGCAGTATCGACCGCAATAATTGAGCATTCCGTAAAGAATCTGACTTTGTCTGTGCGGTGGAAAGTCACAGCGCCCTATGCAATGGGAGCCTTGATTGGCGCAGTTTCTTGTTTGATTGCCTAGAGCGACAGGCTATTTAAGTAGTTGACGTTGAAGCCAGCTTCCTCAGAATCGTTTTCCGATACACGATTTCAATTGCATTTTTCACCCTGGCCATCCGCTCGCATCGCGGGTGACCAGGGTGAATCTGCAATACAAATGGACTGAAACACAAGTACCAAGCGACTCAGCAATCTTGTTGGGTCACTCGATGAGCAGTACAACGCAAACAAACCGGTGCTGAGAAATGGAGTCATGATGACAAAGATTCGAAAGGCGACCAAAGCGGACGTGCCGCAGATCTTTGCCTTTGTTCGGGCGTTGGCGGAGTATGAGCACGTTCCTCCAGAGAAAGTACATGCAACTGAGGCAGGCATCGAGCGCGATGGTTTTGGTGAGTGCCCGCTCTTTCATTGCTTGCTTGCCGAACGAAATGGAAAGCCAGCAGGCTTTGCCATCTACCTGTACAACTATTCAACCTTCGATGGGCAATTGGCGCTCCACATCGAAGATCTCTATGTAGTGCCGGAACTGCGCGGACTTGGTATAGGCAAAGAACTATTGGCATATGCAGCCGCAATTGCCGTGGAATTGGGCAGCCGGAGATTGCAGTGGGAAGTCTTGGATTGGAACCTGCCGGCGATTGAGTTCTACGGCTCTCTGGGAGCACAATTTGTCGATCAATGGCGCAATATGCGGTTGACAGGCGAGGCTGTTGAAGATCTTGCTCGATTTGTGTCGTGCAGCCAAGAAGACGCAGTAGCGTAACAAGTCTAGTCTCATAACTGTTATCCACTAAAACGGGTACGGGAAAGCTTTGCCATTTTGGAGGAGTAACAAAATGCGATGCTTTGAGAGCAAGAACAGAGTCCATACGATTTGCATTCTCAGAAGCTTCAGTCGTTTGTGTGTCTTTGCATTATTGTTCTCATCGATGGCATTAGCGAATGACATTGGCGGCAGTCTATCCGGGCAGGTCAGAGACTCTAGCGGTGCGTTGATTGCAGACGCCACTGTGACTCTGACTAATCCCAACACAGGCGTATCTCTGAAAACAGCAACGAATAACGCTGGCTCGTACTACTTTGCCAGCATACCGATAGGTACGTATGAACTGGAATTCGTTGCATCTGGATTTCGCACCTATCGCCGCTCGACCATCGCTATCAACGTCACGAGCATCGTTCGTGTCGATGCCGCTCTTGAAGTTGGCCAGAACCAGGAAACCGTTACCGTCGAAGGGGCAAGCACAGCCCTGGACATCGCAAGTACACAGATGGGAGAGGTGTTAATTCATTCCACGGTCGATTCTTTGCCGTTGAATGGACGCAGTTACTCTGACTTGCTGGCCCTGCAGGCTGGTGTGGCGCCAACGACAACGATGACATCCTCGACTGTGCAAGGCCTCGGCCAGAGCGTGTTTTCACCTTCTGGCAACCTGAACCCAGGGAATCTGTCAATCAATGGCCAACGCGAATCCGCCAACGGATACATCGTGAACGGAGCAAATGCTGAAGAAAACGGAAGCTTGACGGCCGCTATCATTCCGAATCTTGAATCGATCGCAGAGTTTCGGATTTTGGTAAGCAATCTAAATGCCGAATATGGCCGGTACAGCGGAGGACAGGTAAACGTAGTTACTAAGTCAGGAAGCAACACGATGCATGGCGATGCATTTGAGTTCTTCCGCAATACGGACCTCGACGCAAAAAACTATTTTTCTCAAGAACGCAGTACCTTCGAGCAGAATCAGTTTGGCACAACGCTAGGCGGACCTATTGTGCGCGGCAGGGTGTTCTATTATGCCGACTATCAGGGAACGCGGCAAGTTCAAGGAATCGATACACCTCAGATTCCCGTGCCGACGCTGGCAGACCGTGGCGGTGACCTGCAGGATCAAGTTGCGTCTTTTACGACGAAGACGAGTTTCAATGGCCAACCTGTAACGATTCCAACAACGGTAAGTGGATATTACTTGGCCAATCTGCTGCAGAATCGCCTTGGTTTGGCAACGAACCCAGTCATGCAGAGCGAACCGTGGCCATATTATTTTGCCAGCGGGGAGAATTACATCGCAACAATCAATAACACACAAACTCTTGAGACCTATTCGCACGATTGCACATCATCGTCTGAATGCGTCTTCCCCAATGCGACTTTTCCGCAGAGTGCCTGGTCGGCCCCGGCAAAGGCACTTCTAAAATATATTCCCAAGCCAAACGTTTCCGACAGTGAGTATTCGACCTCAGCGTACAATCAGCAATTGCATGACAACAAGGGTGCCATGCGCGTGGATGCTGAAACACGTTGGGGGAGATTGAGCGGCTATTATTTCCTCGATAACTATATTCTGGATAACCCCTACCCAACCGCGCAAGGCGGCGCAAACATCCCAGGGTTCAATGCTTTGTCATTGGGACGTTCGCAACTCGTTGTCCTTGGGCACGACAAGGCGATTGGGATTACCGCCTTCAATCAATTTCACATCAGTTACACAAGAGTCGCCAACGATCTGGGCAAGCCGGTTGGCGGCATGGGCATAAGTCTGGCTTCACAGGGATTTGACACCGGAGCGGGATCGCTGGGTATTGTAGCCGGTCAATCTGATCGTCAAGGAATCGAAAATATAGTGTTTAACAACTATACCATCGGCAGTGATCCGAACCAATATCGACAGATTAACAACACTTACGAGGCTACCGAGGACTTCTCAAGGGTGTGGAAGACGCACACCTACCAGTTTGGCATACACACCGACTACGACCAGATCAATACTCTTCCTTATGCGCAGCTTAATGGCAGCTTCCAATTCTACGGAACTGAGACAGGCGTGGATTTCGCGGATTTTTTGCTGGGTATCGCCAGCCAATACAACCAGAACGGTCTGCGGCCATTTTATGAGCGAGAGACCTATTGGGGGGCCTATGCACAGGATAGTTGGAGAATGTTATCCAATCTTACGCTGAATGCGGGTCTTCGCTGGGACAGAATTGAACCGTGGTGGGAGAAGTACAACAACAGCATGACGCTAGTAGCTGGTGAGCAGTCGGTTGTCTTTCCTACCGCGCCGGTTGGAATTGTATTCCCTGGCGATCCAGGGATACCGCGCACTCTCGCGCCAGCGCAGAACCATAATTTCGCTCCTCGCATCGGATTGGCGTACTCGCTATCGCCTGGGAAGAATCCTCTGCTGAGAGATATTTTTGGCGTGCCAGGAACAACCAGCATCCGTGCAGGATTTGGGATCTTCTATACGGGCGTTCCTGGTGAAAGCCTGGGATTGATTAGCGACAACGCTCCGTATGGATATACCTACACAAGCCCAGCCCCCCCGCTATTTACTACCCCATTCATGGATGCCGCGACTGGTCATTCGGAGGGACAGCGGTTCCCCGCCACACTCGCCCCGCTTAATGTTAGTAAGAACAATCCCGATTCAAATGTTGATTGGTCGCAATTCGAGCCGATTAGTGCAATTCCCGGCTATTCCCCTGGCAATAAGACGGCATATACGGAAGAATATATGCTCTCTTGGCAGCGCCAGGTCAGAGGTCAGATATTGGTAAGCCTTACTTATACCGGCAATCAGGCTCATCGACTTCTTGTACTCAAAGCGGCCAATCCAGGCAACGCGGCTGCGTGCCTTGGTTTGAGTCAGGTGAATGAGGTTTCAGCAAATAGCCCAACATGCGGCCCCTTCGGCGAGAGCACCACCTACACCAGCGCTGCTGGAGCGACGATTAACGGCACACGCGGGCCTTTTGGTCCCGCCTTCGGAAGCGTCAGCAATCAAAGTGGAATTGGGAACTCGACTTATAATTCGCTGAAGGCCAGCATACGCAATTTGAGCGCACGGGGGGAGATCTTTGCCAGCTACACATACAGCAAGTCAATCGATCAGGCATCGAATCTTGGCGATCAGGTCAACCCAATTAATCCGAGCCTGAGCCGTGCCCTCTCCTCGTTCGATATGCGGCAGGATTTCGTTGTGAGTTATACGGCGCATCTTTCATTCATGCCTATTCTGAACATTTCAAACCGCTTGGGCAAAGGCTGGGATATCTCAGGTATAACACGATTCAGTTCGGGATTTCCCGTGACTCTGACGAACTTCGGGGACACATCATTGTGGGGAACGCAATCGAACGGCATCAATAATCTTCCTGTAGACGAGCCAAGCTACAAGGCGGGAGCGCTGCAATTGAATCACAATCCTCGAAACAGGAAGCCCTTCTTCAATACGGCATTATTCAGCGTACCGGTGCTGGGCGCCCCAGGGAACGCGCGCAGACGGTTCTTTTCTGGCCCGGGAATCGACAACTACGACATGAGCTTGCAAAAAAGCATTAGTCTGTCGGATTCACGTTTTATTGTCCTGCGCGCAGAGGGGTTCAATGTCTTCAATCACGCTCAGTTCTGCGGACCTCAAGCGATCAACGGGAATATCACCGACAACAGTGAGTTCGGATATGTGGTTAGCTCAGCCGCGCCAAGACTTATGCAGTTGGCTGCGAAGCTGGTTTTCTGAGTATGGACACAGCGCCCTCCCGCAAGGAACATTTTTGAACGAAACCGGATGCGACAGACGGGAACGTACATTTGCCGCCTGCTTATCTGACGCAGCGACTCTTATGCCTGCTCAATATGTGCGAAATCTTTCGACCGGTACAGCTTTTAAGCGATCAAGATTGTTCGAGAGATAACACTCAGATATTGTTGGATTTGCGTCCGTTCTACCACGCCAAGTTCTCCAAACACTCGTTGCGCACCACTTGAACAACGCAATGAAATAAGGAAATGCATTACGAATAAATAGTTCTGGAACGAATTGGAACCGCAATTGCTTTAACACAAGCAGCGGTTTTCCCTTTCTCGTTTCGATCTTTCAGCAAAAGTAGTTTTTCAATGCAGGAAATCAGAACATGGAGCCCAAAGGAGGTCACATGAACCCTGTCCTTTCAGGCATGACCGAACAAGTCGCTCCCAAACTCGGGACTCATCCATGTTTCAATCAGGAGGCGCGCCACACCCATGCACGCATCCATCTTCCCGTGGCCCCGCGCTGCAATATGCAGTGCAATTACTGCAATCGCAAGTACAGTTGCGTGAACGAAAGCAGGCCGGGAGTGACCTGTGCAATCCTCACTCCAGGCCAATCCATCGAGTATCTGCGCAAGTATACGGAGAAGGTATCGAACCTGAGCGTAGTTGGCATCGCGGGTCCAGGCGATCCCTTTGCCTGCGCCAGCGAGACACTTGAGACGCTGCGGATGGTCAAAGCCAGGTATCCACATCTGCTTCTCTGTGTGGCATCCAACGGACTGAACCTGTTTCCCTATGTGGATGAATTAGCTGCGGTCGGCCTCTCGCACGTAACCGTCACGGTCAATGCCGTCGATCCCGTGATTGGGGCAAAGTTTTACAAATGGATGGTAGCGGATGGCCAGCGTTATGAGGGCATTGAAGCCGCCGCGTTGCTCTGGGATAGGCAAAGGAGATCGATCCGTGCCCTCGCAGAAAAGGGCGTAATTGTAAAGATCAATACCATCTATACGCCAGGTATCAACGACGCACACATCGAACAAGTAGCCCAGACCGTTTCCGTGCTTGGCGCAACGATCTTGAACATCATGCCGCTGTTTCCCACTGCGGATACGCCGTTTGGAGCGATCAAGGAACCAGACAAGAAGTCGGTCCAGCAGGCACGCGCACTGGCAGCGCACTATTTGCCGCAGATGACGCACTGCTCGCGGTGCCGAGCTGACGCGGCGGGCCTGATTGGAGAGGAGAATTCGCAAAAGAACATTGAGTTACTTCAGATTTCTGCGAAGTTTTCAGAAGAAACTGCGATCCCAGTTAGCGCACCGATCATAGGTGCGGATAATGTGCTACCGATGACGCTCTCTTCCCAGTTACGTCTAGCGCCTACCCAGGATCGACCATACGTGGCTGTGGCGAGCCGGGATGGACTCTTTATCAACCAGCATCTCGGAGAAGCCACGCAGGTCAGGATCTACAAACCATCGGAAAAGCGCTCCACACTCGTCGATATACGCAACATCGCCAGCGAGGCAGGAGGCGCCGCGCGGTGGCTGAGCATGATCGACAAGCTCAAGGATTGCTGCGGCATCCTGGTCAGCGGGGCCGGCGCAGTTCCAAGAAAGATATTTGCTCATCACGGAATCACCGTTGCAATTGTTGAAGGCGACATCGATGAAGCGCTCGGAGCTACCGCAAAAGGGGCTGATCTGATGTTCATGGTGAAGCCCAAGTTCGTCTGTGGATCTTCGTGCAGCGGTGGGGCCGACGGCTGCGCTTGAGTTTAATCATCTCTGTCAATCGTGAAAGGAAAGATATGGAGACCAACGAGCGGGAACTATATGTAATTCAAGGTGCCCTTGAAACCATTCGAGCGGGGATCGAAAGCGACGGCGGCGACTTGAAGTTGCTCAGTTTCGAAAATGACATCGCTCGCATTCAACTGGGCGGTGCCTGTGCAGGATGCCACATGGCCGGCCAGACGCTGGGTGGAATTCGCCGGCATCTGACGGAAACACTCGGAAGGCCGATCCGCGTCTTTCCAGCCTGGAAGGACTGATAGAAGGAGCGGAGATCTATCAGGCATCGCATGAGCCAGCAGAATGACTGAGGTTGCCGGTATGAAAGCTCAAGCACTGAATCAAGTCATCATCAACGACACTACACTACGCGATGGCGAACAGACGGCTGGTGTGGCCTTCACGTTGGAAGAGCGTATGCAGATCGCATCCGCATTGGCAGCCTCTGGAGTTCCAGAAATTGAGGTTGGAATTCCGGCGATGGGTCTGCGTGAACAGGATGAGATTCGCGCGGTGGCCGCTCTTGGGTTGCCGGCCAGACTGATCGCGTGGTGCCGAATGCACTACGACGATCTACAGGCCGCACTCGCGTGTCGCGTGTCTATGGTCAATCTATCCATCTCCGTCTCCGATCAGCAAATCACACGCAAACTGCAACGCGACCGAGGCTGGGTACTGCAACAGACTGAGCGACTCATCAAGAGCGCGCGCGAAAGCGGACTTACGGTTTCTCTCGGCGGCGAGGACAGTTCGCGTGCGGATATGGATTTCCTGCTTGAGCTTTTGGAGGTTGCAGAAAGATCGGGCGCAACCCGTTTTCGTTTTGCCGATACACTCGGCGTGTTGGATCCATTCGTTACGTTGGAAAAGTTCAAGATCTTGCGCCAGGCCACAGGGATGGAGTTGGAGATTCATGCGCATAATGATCTCGGCCTGGCTACGGCAAATTCGCTGGCCGCTGTCCGTGGCGGCGCAACACATGTGAGCACCACGGTCAATGGCTTGGGTGAGCGAGCTGGCAATGCGCCTCTTGAAGAAGTTGTGATGGCGATGCGAATGCTCGAAGGCAGGGAAACGGGGATCGTCCCTGGTGATCTCAAGATGCTATCAACAGTGGTGGTTAATGCGTCAGGCCGGCCGATTGCGGTGAATAAGGCCGTGGTCGGCTCCGCGATCTTTACGCATGAATCGGGCATTCACGTGAGCGGCTTGTTGCGTGACCCGAAGAATTACCAATTTCTGGATCCTGCTGATTTCGGACGCTCGAACGAGATCGTACTCGGGAAGCACTCAGGAGCTGCAACAGTGCAGTGGGCGTTCAACAATCTCGGAATTACGCTCGACCATGATGATGCCAAAGAAATTCTTTCCTATGTTCGTGAGCATTACGTGACCAACAAGGTGCCGCCTTCGCACGAAGAATTGTGGCGATTTCACAGCATGGTCAAGGGTAGATGCAAGCCAGTGTTCATCGATCAGATATTCTTGCTTGGACTTGCGTCCTAAGGTGGCATCGTATTGGTTTTTTGTTGAAACGATTGCGTTGAACGACGCGGAGCAGAGGAATGATAATCAGATCCAGGGACCAACGGCAGATCTGCCAGCTGCATTATAGCGCCCAGTCACGGGCATAAAGATGGCATAAGGAACACTTAATAAAACTGAGAAAGACCGCATAATCATTGACGATCCTGTTGTTTTTGTGCTAAATTTATCTATGTCTACCCATGAAGTAGCTTTCTTCTGGTTGAGCTGCGGCGCCATGCCGTTAGCTGAGGCGCAAGGCCTTCAGGCGATGCGGCTCAGCGCATTCCGTCATCCTCCAAATTCTTCAGAACAGAAACCGCTTTCATCGAGTTGCATCGTTAAGTTTGTATCTCGTTGCTGATGTCGTCAACTTAAGAACTCTGCAATTGTCGTGAGCCTTCAATATCGCACTGGCAGGCGACCTCTCTAACCTAATGGTCTAACTAAATCGGAATAGACACAACGAAGAAGAGGCGCACGTACGCAGGAAGTCGGAGTGTCTCCGTCGAGGGAATCATCGAGAGCGAAGTTTGGACTATCGAATAAATCTGTTGGGTCGAGTTGAGGACAAAGAATGAAAATCATAGGAAACGACTGGAGTTGTCTTGCCGGCGAATGCCGCATCCAGGCATGGCCATCTTTGCATGAGATGAGCCAGGTGATTGCGGAGAGCGCAGACCTGTCTCATACCGTCCAAATCCTTCTGCAAATCATGGAGAAATACATGGGCGTCGTGCGAGGTACGGTGAGCCTGTGCGATCGACAAGCTGGAACGGTCTACATTCACGAAAGCTTCGGCCTGACCGAGGAAGAGGAAGCGCGCGGCATTTATCGATTCGGAGAAGGAATTACCGGAAAAGTCGTGGAGTCCGGACAAGCGATAGTCGTTCCCCGGATTGGAGATGATAAAGACTTTCTAAATGTGACGCGCACGCGTACGGAACAGGATAACGATCTCTCGTTCCTGTGCGTTCCCATCAAGCGCGGTAACAAGGTACTGGGAACGATCAGCGCGGAACGCATATATGACAACGATATACTGCTTAAACTGGATACGGAATTAATGGGCATTGTCGCTTCCATGATGGCCCAGGCAGTTGAACTCTACCTTATTGAGAACGTCGAAAAAGTATCTCTGATGAATGAGAACCGGCGCCTTCAGAACGCACTCAAGGATCGGTTCCGTCCGTCGAACATTATTGGAAACAGTAAGGGAATGCATGAGGTCTATGCCCTGATCGAAAAAGTTGCCAAGACGAAAACCACGGTGCTGATTCTGGGCGAAAGCGGCGTAGGAAAGGAATTGGTAGCTAACGCTATTCACTATTCCGGTCTCGGTCAGGAAGCGCCACTTATTCAGTTCAATTGCGCAGCAATCCCCGAGAACCTTGTTGAGAGTGAACTGTTCGGTCATGAAAAGGGATCGTTTACCGGCGCGACCAACTTCCGAAAGGGCCGCTTCGAAGAAGCGAATGGCGGAACGATCTTTTTGGATGAAGTTGGCGACCTTCCGTTACCTGCACAAGCAAAGCTGTTGCGTGTGCTTCAGGAAAAGACTCTTGAAAGAGTGGGAAGTAACAAGCCTATCAAGGTTGATATTCGAATTGTCGCAGCAACGAATCGCGATCTTACCGAGATGGTGAAGGACCGCGCCTTCCGCGAAGACCTCTATTACCGCCTGAATGTATTTCCTATCACCATTCCGCCTCTTCGTGACCGCGATAGCGACGTCATCGCCCTGGCGGACTTCTTTGTTGCTCGTTATGCAAAGGAATGCGGAAAGGATGTCAAGCGAATCTCGACGCCTGCGCTGAATATGCTGATGAGTTATCACTGGCCGGGCAATGTTCGTGAGCTGGAGAACGTGATTGAGCGGGCGACGATCCTCTCCGAGGGAGGCGTAATCCATGGCTACGATTTGCCCCCCTCCCTGCAGACTCCTGTCTTGTCTGGAACGGTGCAAAAGGGTGGTCTCAGTGCAAGACTAGGCGCAATCGAATACGAGATGATCGTGGATGCCCTGAAAACCCAGGATGGCAATATGACTGAAGCCGCCAGAGAACTGGGCCTTACACGCAGAATACTTACCCTCCGGATGCAGAAATATGGAATCAGTTACAAAGACTATCGAATTGTCGAAAAGAAGCAGCAATCGACGCCTTCCGCACAATAGTGCCGCACGGTAGCGTGTGAGCAAGACAGATAGGATCTCACTTTCAATTTCCGACAGTCGCTTGCTCCTCTGTGGATAATACAATCCATATCGCCATCACACCCAGTGTGCGAGCACTTATAAGATGAGCTTCCCCAGGTTCGATCTGCACGTGACATTTTTGTACAAATTGTTGGGGTCTGCCGTGTTCCTGTTCGTTAAATCCTGAACGGAATTGCACATTCGTTCAGCTTCTCGTACAACTTGGAACGGTTTCAGCACTTGTTTTTTCCAGAAGTCCTCAAGATATAACTCCAGCAAGCTCCGTGAATTTCAACTCACGAATACTTCTATAAATCTTTTTCGTCAGTATTCCT
>Ga0181520_10006759_pt1 | contig 17316 bp, 14 predicted proteins | sample PEATcosm2014_Bin_29_FD_132451 | JGI IMG/M metagenome (GOLD analysis project Ga0181520, IMG submission 132451) | Peatland microbial communities from MTU Mesocosm Facility, Houghton, MI, USA - PEATcosm2014_Bin02_30_metaG | ecosystem: Environmental > Terrestrial > Soil > Wetlands > Peat | place... | reverse complement strand
GTGCTTGTCCTTCAGAATGAGCCGTACGCGGTCGCTCTCCGGAACTGACCGAAGAATGTCGCGGATGAAGTTGGCGTTGAATGCGGTCGTGATTGGTTCCGCCACATACTCCACATCGAGTGTGTCCTCCGTCTCACCGTTCTCGGAGTTATGAGCCGACAGAACCAGAGAGTTCGCTTCAAAATGCATCTTGACGCTCATCACACGCTCGTCGGCAAATTGGGCAACGCGCTGCAGAGAGTTGCGAAGCGCATTGCTATCGATCACTACCGAAATCGTCTGATCCTTTGGAAGCACGGCCGCGTAGTTTGGAAACTGCCCGGTCATCTTGCGGGCGGTCAGCGTTTTGTTTGCAACCCTGAAGAACAGGCTGTTTTCGTCATGCGCGAACGAGACCATGCCGTCCTCATAGGGTGTGAGCAAAGCCATGAGCGTTGCGAGAGCCTTCTTCGGAATCAGCAGCTTTGTGGCGTCGGTGATCCCTGGAAGCGGCTTGTCGATCTTCAAATAGCCAAGCCGGTGCCCATCCGTGGCAACCATCGCCATACCCTCGGGGCAGATTTCGAACTGTGTACCGCCCAAGGTGTAGCGGCTCTCTTGGTCTGAAACCGCGAAGATGGTCTTCTGGATCAGCGCACCGAACATGGGAATCGGCACCTCGATCCCGGCTGCGGGAAACGCGGGCAGAACCGGGAAATTTGACGCCGCCATCCCAATCATTTTCGTTTTGCTGCGGCCGGCCTTGATGTTCACCCAGTTGTTCTCGGCCAGAGAGAAGAACACATCGCCCTCGGGGAGCAGCCTGATGTAGTCATGGAGCTTCCTCGCAGGCAGGGTGATGGTGCCGTCTTTGGCAACGGCAGCCGGGCAGGTGGTTCGCAGACTGCAATCCAAGTCGGTAGCAGCGATGTGCAGCGATCCATTGTCAGTCTTGAGAAGGACGTTGGTGAGGATGGGAATGGTGGTCTTGCGCTCAGTCGCAGACTGAACGGCAGCGAGTTCACAAAGGATATCCGACTTCTTGACGACGAATTCCATACGAAATGCTCCTGGGTGTGAAAGTGGGAGGGGCTGTGTGGCAATCGGGCAGTGCTTACGCGAGTAGCGGAAGTTGCTCAGCAGGCTCGTTGTCTTCCGCTGGTGACGCCGGATTGGGCATCGGAATGACGGTGTCTCGCCGGTATTTGCGTTCGAGTACGTCCAGCAAGGCGAGCTCGCGCAGTTGCATGGAACTGGCAGCTGCCTCGTTGACCTTCGCTACAAGGTTGAGCCTAGCGGCCTCGCGCTGGACTGCCCGTTCCACGTCGGAAAAGGTGTAGCCGGGATCACCATGGCACGGCCATTGCATCAAGTGGTTCACAAAGGACGCAATGCTCTCAGGGCTGTCAAACCATGTTTCAGAGAAGCCCTGACGATCAAAGTGCGCAATATGCGGTGCACTGCATAATGCTCATTATGTGGAGCGCGAGGTTATGTGGAGTCGCGATACAAATACCGCGTGGGCGCGTCGCTCGGACGCCCAATCGCTCCGCATAATTCCATGCTGCGGGCGATCAGCCCGCAGCATCGTCGATATTCTCGGCGTGAAATGCTAAGTGGGCTCTACGATGATCCTTGGAGAGCGGCAATCAGCGCATCGGGAGCTTTGAACCGTCCACGACGCAGGTTTGGCGGGAGAACGGCCTCCATGGCTTCTAGCTTCTCAGATGGATCGACACGAAGATAAATCTCGGTCGTGCGCATATCGCTATGACCCAACCAGAGAGCGACTTTTCGAATATCGCGAGTGGCTTGAAGCATGATCACAGCGCAACTGTGCCTGAGTTGGTGTGGCGAGACAGAACGTTTCTTCAGTTCGGGAAGCTTCCCCGCTGCGACCAGGACATGCTTCTCCAAGACGTATTCGAAGCCTGCACGCGTCATAGGAGCTCCCGCGGCATTCACGAATAACTCCGAAGTGCGAACGGAACCACGAACAGCCAACCACGCTCGCAGATCGGTGGCAGTTTCCTTCCATAGCGGGAGGCATCGCTCCCTCCTACCTTTTCCGCACACCCGGATGCTCGGGGGATGGCGCAAGGAAAGGGCTTCAAGTGGCAGTTCCACTAGCTCAGACACTCGAAGGCCGCAGGCGAAGCAAAGATGCAGCATTGCTCTGTCTCGGATCCCTAAGCGGGTCGCGAGGTTTGGCGCGTCCAGGATCGCCCTCATCTGCTTCATCGTGAGGTGTTGAACCAGGGCTTGGTCGTGCCGCTTCGTTGGAATCGCGCGAATCTGATGTACCTGTTCAAGTGAAGATGGCACGCGCAACTCGACATATCGCATGAAGGCTTTGACTGCTGCCAGGCGCGAGTTACGGGTGACGGAGCTGTTTGATCGGGCCTTCTCAATATGTCGGAGGAAGTCGAGCACTAGTGCCGCGGTGATGTGCTCTATACACAATTGAGATGGGCTTTTCCCGAGACGACCAGCGGCAAATTCGAACAACAGGCGGAACGCATGAGCATACGTTTCGCAGGTATTCGGACTGTAGCCGCGCTCGATTGGCATGTGCTCTCGGAGAAAAGCGGTAATGAGGGGCGCGATGGGTGTCATGCGACCCCCTTGCCAACCAGAGCCTCGGCAGACGCAGCGATGTCTGTCATCAATTCTGGGGTCGCTTCGAGATACCAGTAGGTATGCGTGATATCCGCATGCCCAAGGTACGTTGCCAGTGCCAGGAAATGAGCAGCAACATCTTCGCGCCGCGTCGGACACTTTTCCAGGGATCGAGTAGCGAATGTATGGCGCAGATCGTGAATTCGGCACGGCCGAGTTCCCGTTTGGGTGATTCCAGCGTGGAACGTCAAACGGCGAAAAGTGTAGGTCGCCATACTCCGACCGATGCCCCGCATTTTGGCAGAGAGGAACAAATGATCATCCACCGCAGGAAGGGCCAGACGGGAAGCGAGGTAGGCATTCAGTGCGGTCGCAACCGTGGAGTGCAAAGGAATCAAGCGACTCTTGCCGCCCTTGCCCCGACGAATTAAAAGAACGCCGCCTGGTTGGACATCACTCAATCGTATGTTGAGCGCCTCCGATATTCGCAGCCCAGTCGAAGCGATCAGGCCAAAAAGTGTTGCGTAGGTTGCACGCTGCAGAGAGTACGTTCTGGGAAGTTTTTCCGCTGCAGCAATAATTCTGCTCAGCTCTTCTGAAGAATAGATGTAGGGCATCAATCGGCCCTGCGGAGGCGGAAATAGGCGAGAGGGAGGGATTTCATGTCTGGCATCCTCCGCATGCAGGAAACGAGCAAGTAGCACTACCGCGTTGAGACGCACATACCTCGTGCCTGGTGTAGACGCTGCGGTGGCCCATGCTACGGCATTGGATACCTTAGTATGAGTATCGCCCTGGCACGTCGCAAATTGGGCATAGGCGGTTAGCAGCCGGTCTGCCTGCAGAAGGCCATAACCGAGTTTTCGACGGAGCGCGATATATCGTTTGACCGAGTTCATTAGCATGACGCCACCCCCGGCCACGGCTGGGCGATCGTGGACAGCATGCCGATATCCACCTTGGCATACCGAGCAGTTGTTTGAGGCGAACGATGGCGAAGGACAGAGCCGATGCTGGCAAGAGATGCACCTTGTCGCAGCATCGTGGTTGCAGCTGAATGCCGGAGAACATGAGCTCCGCGGACAGGTGAACTGACTCCAGCACGGTCCAATGCTCCCCGAACGATCCCACCCACTCTTTGATAGCTTAGCCTTTTGAATGGGGGCAGGACGGTAACGAACGACTCCGGAGCTCGGGATGCAGGACGACTCTTCTGCAGATATCGCAGGACGGCCCTACCCACCTCCTGCGGCAGAGGTAAAAGATCGTAACGCCGTCCCTTGCCACATACTTTGATCGTTCCGTTCGTCCAGTCGATATCAGTTAATCTCAGCCGGACAACGTCACCTGCTCGGAGCCCTAGACGGGCAAGAAGCAGGATTATGGCTCGATCTCGCAGACCTGTTCTGTCGGTCGAACACGAAGCAATGACTCGATCAACGTCGTCGGACGCGAGATACTTTGGTATCGATGACAGTTTTCGAGAAGCGTAAGCAGGTAGGGCGTACTCCAGTCCAGTTTTGCATCGCCCTGTAGCCCCGAGGAATCGAAGATAGCTCCGCACGGCAGTAGCTCCCAGCTTCGCGTGGGATGAGCCGTGGCGTGACCCTCGCGTTAGAACAAACTCACGCAACACTTGGGGACTGTAGGCATGTGTATCACTACCAAGCGTTGCGACGAAGTCCTCTAGCACTCTTTGATAAACATCCAATGTCCCCCGCGTCACGCCCCTTTGCTCAAGCATGTATGAATGGAACTCTCTGAGGATTGGGGAGGAGCAGACGAGAGAATCTACGCCGACAGTTTGTGGGTGTAGGCCACGTTCCTGCAGAAAGCGAAGGAAAAGTCGGGCAACACTGAGAGATTCCCGCTTGGGTCCGCGTTCATACGGAATGCGAGGCGCAGAAATTACGTACTTCGCGCACTCCCGCAGCCCTTCTGCAAAATCTCCAGCAGTTCTTCCGGTCTTGGTTAGCCACTCGGTCCACGCCGCAAAAGACTGAAGCATCCTAAAGAGGGTTCGTTTCTTATAGCCTCGGACACACAGCCAATCCGAGAAATCATCGACATGGTTAGCGGCAGGACCTGAATTGAGGCGTTCCCGCGTAATTTTTGCACTTACATGGTCTTCGAGCATGTTGCCTCCTTTGCTCTCAAGGAGACACGATGTCGCCACATTTATCACTTCCGGATGGCTACCAACCGCCCACAACCTCACAATCTTGGTTTCCCCGAAGCCGGTCTCGAGGGACGCTCACCGATTCGGAGTTAGACGCAACACCGGGCGCTATGGAAGGTGAAAGTGTTGCCGTAGTAATTCACGCAGTCCACAACGCTCAAAGTACTGAAAGTGCGTACAATCCTCCAAGGCCGGAGAACCGTCAAGTATCGCAGACTTGGTAGGGACAATAAGATCATTGTCTTCTCGGCTGAAGAATTCCTGCACTGCCGGTGTCAAGAGTACACCGTGGCCTCTTGTGGCCCCTGTGGGACTACATCGACCACCCATCGTCCTGAGATTGAGGAGCTCACTGTGTAATCGATGAAGATCGAGAAAGTCCGATCCAAGCCGCATGCAAGCCACACCGGTGGGTAGTTCACCTCGAGCGACTAAATACGAAACCGCGCCCTCGGTTGTTGTTGCGTTTACGCCACCGCGACCAACCCTTGCACACAGACGGTAGAGTGCACTCATCAATCGAGGCGCGAGGCCGCTAACACCAGCGAGAGGCGTCCCGCAATGGGGTGTCCCGGCAGTCCAGACGCTGACGTCCGGCGATTGTAAGTAATAACGCAGATGCGCGGCGGTTTGACACGCGACAAGTCCACCTCGCGAGTGCGCTACGAGGAGAACCCTTGATTTCGTTCCACGACATACTCGTAACAATTGCTGCGCAAGCTCGCGCGCGTTATCCGGAACAGGAAGAAATGTGTCGTGTTCAAACCTTGCGATCCGTAGACTTGGACACGCGTTACGCAAATACGATGCAGCCTCCATAGAACACGAAAACGTTCCGTGAACCGCTACAACCAACATACTGTCGCTTTGCAGCGGGGCAAGGTCCTGGATGCACGGACAGGTCCTAGCGGTCTCAGGGTCCTTAGCCTCTTCGGATGCAAGTCGTGAATCGAAGCCTGGGTCTTCGATGAGAATTGGCCGTCGGCGCACAAAGCGGCGCACGATGCGACCGATAAGAACGCCGGGGGTGTTTTTCACGCCAACGAACCACCGAAACCGAGGCTGCCGGTCATGCAGCATCTCTCGTGAAAAGTTGACTTGATCGGGCGGTTCATCTAATTCGAAAATGGAACTTTGCTCTCCCGTGTATAGTCGGGCATCCAAGGCCGGAAGCAGTTCGGCTTCGGTCGATTTATCAGGCGTGTAGAAATTGGGAACGGCCTGCGTACGCTCCCATTCATATTCGATGCTGAGTTGTTCGGCGCCTTTGGGGACTGGAATGACTACAACCGTGGGATGATGCCATGCTTGGCCTCCCTGCTCCTCCCAAGAAATTGCAAGTTCGTCGTGGGACTCCCGGGTTCGTCGAACGGAGATACCGCTATTGGAGGGTTCCGAGAGGCGATCGATCCAGTTAGGAATTGGGTCAGCCCAGGGAGACGGTCCCAATTCAACTGTCTCCTCGAGAACATGCCAGGGCGGCACGATTCCGGAAGACTCGGACACCTGTCGGATCTGTTGAAGGAGTTCCTTAAGCGACGTGTGGCGATCCTCAATTGCGACAATCTCCAACTGCCGAGTCTCACGCGACTCCGTCAAGGCTTGCGCTATCCACATGCTCCTCCCCTCACTAAGCTTTCGTCTCAACCCTGATGCACCACCTGCCGTACCCGACACAGTTTTTATTGAGACCGAGGGAAGCTATGCCGCCTTCCGCATGTATCTTGGTCTTGGTTAAATCCGTCCACGGGCATAGGCATAAAAAAGCCCTCGGAAGCACAGATAAAATTGGCAACTCTAAGCTAGTCCGGATAATTCATGGGACGATGTCCAAAGATTGGCTCAGTTGCAGGGCATGGTTCCTCCCCAATGTCGCAGCCAGTCTTGAACCGCCGCTGAGTGGCAATCCATTGCCGCGACCCGCTGCTGTGCCTCGAACGCCCACTTGCCGCCGTCCAGCACCGTCATCCATGTGGCGGTATAGATTTGTCGCGCTTCTTCGGGAATATCTGCATCGCGCAATTCGCGTGGCGTCGTTGGGGTATCGGCAGCGACGAAGAAAAGGTTCTCCTCTTGCTCCGCCACGTTGTTGGCGTCGGTCACCGCGAGGCGGTAATGCCCTGGCGTCAGGGAAACACGGGGTAGCTGTACGGCGCACGCGTTAAGGACGCCATTGGTTTTCGCGATGACGGCGCCGGTTTCGGCAGTTGACAGGGTTACCGAAAATGGCGGTACCCCGCCTTGCCAAGAGACGAAAATCGCGCGAGTGCCTGCTGCAAGAATGGAGCGGTCGGCCGCGAGAACTGGAATTCGAAAGGGGATCGGCTCGTTGGTCCTGCCTGAATTGTTGTAGCAGGTTCCGGAACTGGGCCCCCGACTGGCAGCCACTACGCTGCCTCCGCCCGATTGGTCAGCCAAGGTGAAGAAGCCCTTGAGCCAAGCTAGAGGGGATCCGGTCAGTCCGGGCGTGGTTGGCCCCACAGTATAATCTGGCGCGCTGGTCGAGGAATGATGGCGCACGGGAATAAGTTTATTGGTCGCAAGCTCCCGTATGGTGATGGCCGCACCCTGGTTCACGCGGATCTCGTCACCGGCCATCAAATCAACGGAAGAGCAGGCTTCGGGAACATTCTTGAACTTACCATCCTTGCCCTTACGGCTAATAACCACGAGACCGTAAAGCTTTTGATCGGCCGGTACGTGTTGCACGACATAAGCAACGACATCACCCCGACACGCATCAGGCGGTGCCTCCTGCGCAGCGAGCAATGTTGAAGTTGCGATATAGGTAAAAACGAAGAGCAAAAGCCTCGTACTATGCCGGGTCAGCCGCATTGATCTTCTCCAGTCCGATGGTCATGGCTTCGTGGCGCGCCCGCATGCCGTCGCGCGACCACCGAGTCCTCGATCACCGCTATTGTGCGATGCGCGAAGATGCCAAGCAGTGGCACTCCAAAATCCATCCAGATGTGTATGCTCAGGAGCAGGTAGTTCACGATGATGAGCGCCGGCATAAAAGTCAACAGAAGTACCACCGTCGCCCCCAAGGAAGTGAAATAGGCGAAAATGAAGCCGATGAACAATATGGAAGTAAAAATAAACACCCTTTCCCAAACTTTCGGGGGCTCCTGCAATAACTTATTCTCCCGCATCGAGTTCAAACTGTTCACGAGGACCATGGCTCCAGGCATCGCCCCCAGCGGCGTCATACGCTGATCCCGGGCAGCCTCGAAGCTCTGGCCAATCACAACGATACTATTCGCAAGGCGCTTATCTCTTTCGGGCGATGCGGGCTCCAATATCCTAATGGCGGGTATGACGTGAACATTCGATGGGGCTGGATGGCTGTACCTGAAGAAAATCCGGTTCGGTAATTCGATTACGTGACCACTCGGTGGCGTGAAATCCTTTTCCCCGGTCAGCTCGGTCTGCTTGTGCAGCCAGTCCCAGACACGCCCATCTGTATTCTTTGCCGTCAAGTCAGCGCCATACTTCGCGAAGGCAGCGAGGTTTACCACACAATGTTCGGGATAATGTTCGGGCGTCGTTGCTGCGGTCCACCACGGGAAAGCGTCGCGTTCCTGCGCCCCCTTCTCCTTATCCTTCTCCTCGTCGGCCAGCACAAGCGCCGAGATAGCAAGTTGCACCGACGGCAATATCTCCCAGTGGCCTCGGCCATCGTCGGGCGTGTCGCGTCGGCAACCCGCGCGCCAAAGCTGCCAGTCCCGCAACACGCCATCAGGCGATACCTGGAAATATGGCGCCACCATGAGAATCCGTTTTGTTCGATTGTCTCGATTGTCTCGAAGGGCTTGATCCACCGGTGAAGGTCGTAGCTCCGGCGCAAGCTGTTCCATACCGGCAAGCGGCTCGCGCAGCGTTCGAACAAGCAGCAGATATTGGTTGTTCCCCTCCAACTGGGCTTCGAGCCCCACAATCTGTTTACTGAACGACTGATCGTCTTGATCCGCTTGATCGACGCACCCGTTCTGGCATGGGTACTTTTTGGCGATTGCGGCACAGCAGGTAGCAGAACCAGCGCGGGTCGCCGATTCCCCGTGGCCCTCAACAATAACATCAAGAATGACATAACTTGCGTCATTATCGAGCGCATACCTGATCAGTTTAAACAGCCCGTCTCGCGGTGCGCGGAATGGCTCGCCCCCTCCCCAGCGACTGCTGCGCCACGCCTCCTCGTCGACGTCGATGAAGGCTAGTGTCCGGGCTAGCGAGGGGGTAGTTGCATCGGATTTCGTGGCTAATTTAGCCGAACCACGCATCGCAGCATCGAGTGCCCAGTTCTGCGCGGCAACAACGATAGGTGCATCGTGGAAAAAGATCAGCCCGATCTCGATCACGAGGCCGATGACAATATTTCTAAGCCAATGTTGGTAAAGATGCCCGAGATTGTGCCATATCCGGTGTAGCCGAACTCCCACTGATCGGCTCGAAATCAGGACTGACTTCAGTGCCCCAATCAGGCTGGCCAACTTAATGTGTCGCAATGGCAAAGTCTTCTCCCCCCCCGGATGGCATTAAGAGCCTTGGTATCTGCCGCTGGTCCGTGAGGTCCTTCACCCTCTTTGTGACGTAGCCGCTGAGGTAGAAAACAGTGATCTCACCCGTTTGCGCCGGATCGGCCTTCCCCTCGGTAACGCCTTCGAGGAGGGCCTTCGTGAAGGCGCCGTCACCCCACCTCGCATCTTCGTAAGACAATTGGTCGCCACTGGAAGCGGTGAGAACCACAACATTGTATTCTGGTCTGCTGAGCTGAGTGGCGAATGAGTCCGCACTTGACGCACCGAGGTTGGGGCCGAGAGCACCTCCAGCGTAGCAAGTGTCGATCAAGAAAATCGCTTTGTTACCGGCTCCGCCAAACTTGACCAGGGTCTGACGTATCGTCTTGTAGTCAATGCCCGTGTCGCGCGGACGTGATGGATCAAAATCAGCAGGCGCATAGAAGTAATCTTTGTCCGGCGATTGAAAGCCGTGCCCTGCGAGAAACAGAATGCCGACGTCATCTCCTGTTGCCTGACTCTGAAGCCAGTCGAGGCCGTCTTTGACCTTCTTTAGCGTGGCATCGCCGTTGACCAACAGCTTCGAATTGACCTCCGAGTATCGCTTGGCCTGCTGGGCCTGCATGGCTGCGACGAACTGCTCGGCGTCGCGGTCGGCGAAGTTCAACCGTAGATCCGGACGCTGGTATTGGGAGATTCCCACGGCGAGCAGGAAGAGGCGCGGTTTCCGCTGCGCTCCCACACCCTGCTGACCCGGCGACAGTGCTGCCATTCCATCCCATTTCAGAGAGAAAGCAAGCGGTACCGATGGGCCGTGGCGATTATCCACGTAAATTTCGACCACACTGTCCCGCGGCGGCAGATGGCTGACGACTAGGTTCTGAATTCCGTCTGGGGCAACTTGGCCCGCCGCGCGCGACTTGGGCTGCCACTCGCCGTTGACCTTGACCCGCGGTTCGCCGACCTTCGGCGCATCCGCCGGTGCCCGCACCCGATATTGGATGGTAACGGTATCGGAGGCGAAGCGCATCGGGGCGGCGACAAGTTCGAGCGCCGGTGGCGCCAGCGTGGCGATGTCCGCCGGCGTAACCTTGGGGTCGGCCCGGCCGCTGGCAGCGTTGGCCTGCTTTAGGGCAGCGTTTTCGTCCAGTGTGTCGAGCACAAGCCGCACCACGTCGGGGCGGTACAAACGGTCGTGGAAGCGGCTGGCGGGAAAGAAGTCCGCGGCCTGGTCCGGCCCGCGATTGACGTGCCAGCCGATAAGGTCCTCGCCGCCCGGGCTGGCGTCGTAGTAGCCGGAGGGCGTGAACGCCACCCAGCGCTTGGCGTCGCTGGTCAGGAACAAGGCCAGCAGTTCCTGACCGTCGCGCAGTCGATACCAGCGCACAGTGCCGTCGCCGAGCGCCGCCACTGCCAGCCGCACGTCGTCAGACTGGGCCACCTTCCACGCCGCGGAAGGTAGCGGGTGCTTCCAGACCGGCTGTCCGGCACCGTCGAACAGCCGCAGGTTCCAATCCGTGCCCATCAGCACCCGGCCCTTCCACACCGCTACGCCGCCCTGCAGCATCCGGTGCTCCCACACATCCTTGCTGAGTGACCGTTCGAGCGGATCCAGAGCCAAAGCACGGGGTGGGCTGGATTCGTCCCGGAATGTCAGCTTCGGGTTGGTCGGGTTGTCCCAATCGTTGACGCTGATGTTCGAGCCGCCATTTTTCCCTCCCATCAGCAGCCCCTTCGGGGGCTGCGCGGCGGTGGCGAGGTTGAACCCGCCGGCATCGGCGATATCCCAGCGCCCGTTCGCTAGCCGCTGCATCCAAGCGACCCGCCTGCCGTCGTCCGAGACCTGCAGCGCGTGGTCGCTCCGCAAGTCGGCGCGCATCGTGCTCACCGTGGAGCGACGGGTTCCCTCCGGTCCGGTGAGCACGATGTCGCCAGACAGCGAGATCGTCATGATCGCCCCGTCGGCCAGCGGGACGATGCCACTTATGCCGTTGTTGTCGGAGCCTGAATCGATGCTCTGGCGCGGCCCGCGGCCGGCGTCGGACCAGACGAGTACGGCACTACCGGTTCCGGATTCGGCATCGCCGCCAGCGAACAGCCGCGACCCATCCCGGCTCCAGGCAACGGTTGGGAGTGCCGTGGTCTGCGAAAACGGCACATTGTTGTTAGGACGGAGGAGTTGCTCCAGGGTGTTGGGGCCCTGCACCTCCAACGCATAGCGACTGGCGATCGGCGCCAGCGTGTGGCCGTCCAACACCACCACCGCTGCGGCGTCCGCAAATCCGAATGCCAGCTTCACTCCGTCTGGGCTGAACGCGCACCGCATCGGATGTTTGGGTCCGACCGTCACTTTGCGCAGAAGCCCTCCGGTCGTGTCGTAGAGACGCAAGAAGCCATCGAAGCTCGTCGTGGCCAAACGACCGTCCCGCGCGAAGCTCACGCCATAGACAACATCGGCATAGTTGCCATCTTTGAATATTTCCCTTCCGTCTGCCACCGACCAGACGCGGATGCCGTAGGCGCCACCAAAGCCGGCGACGAGCTGTGTGCCGTCCGCCGAGAAGGCCAAGCTGTACGTGCCATTTGGCGACCCCTCCCAGCGCCGAACCACCTCGCGGGACCGCAGATCGAACAGCAGCACCGATTTCTCGCTGCCGCGGGGCCCCAGAGCACCGGCGACCGCTGCCAGTCGGCCATCAGGCGACACCGCCACGGCGAAGAGCAGGCCATCCTGCTCGGATCCGATCGGCGGTCGCAACACACCGAGCGGCCGTAGGTCAGGGAGCGACCAGATCCGCGCCGTCTTGTCTTCGCTAGCCGTTACCAGCACCCGCCCCGCCGCATCGGTCGCGGCAGCGGGCGTCCTTGCCTCGTGCGTTCCGGTCTCGATGCGCAGGACCGGCTCGCCGGTCTGCGCCCGCGCCTGCGCGGTAAGCACGGAACCCAGAACTAGCAGCAGACTCATGGACCGCGGGAAACGGAGAACTGGGACCATCGGGTGTTCCTCTCTCTTGTGGGATAGGGGCGGAGGCGTTTCGGATGACGGTAGAGCAGAAAACTATCCGGTCAGATCTAGAACCAACCTTCGCGTCACCAAGTGCAAAGTGAAACCCGGGTTGCTCGACGAAATGGGCGGTCCACCCATTCGCTCTGCGGCAGCATGATCCTTGTGGAAGATCCCGTTCACGACCGGAGTTCGAACCTTGTGCATCGGATGCGCCCAACGCATCTGAGGTTGGCGTTCATCCGGCGGTGCAGCAGCCACTGCATCGTACTCTCCGTGGTAGCCAGTGCTGTGGCGTGCGGCCGCCTTCAGTTGCAGATGCCTGGCGCGGCGCACTGCCCACGCCCAGCACGCAAATGCGGAAACCCGGGATTTCATGATTCAGATCCAGGTAGCGAACCACGGAGTCGATCATCTTCTGGGAGTTCTCGATGGCGGCGCGGCCGCGACCGGACGAAAAGTCCTGCACCTCTATTACATAGCAAACGCCGCTAGATCCTTCGACGCAGTCCCGCAGTCCGGTTCGGGGAAGTTAGAAGCCCATCCGGAAGTTGGCTGGGTCCGGAGAGCTTGAACGGTGTGATTATGCGTAGCGAACGGGTGTTCGAACGCTGTATCTACGCTGCGTTTACGTTAGTACTCCGCATAATCTCACGCTCCACATAATGAGCAATATGGCCGAAACACATGGACAGCCGCGCGTAGAGCTTCTCGGTGAAGCGTTCCGTAAGAAAACCGGTCAGCATGAAGTGGAGCAAGGCGTTGCCAAAAATCGCCTTTTCGTCGGCGGTGCTCCACTTGGTAGGCAGGAAATCGGAAGCAGTGAAAAACGTGTGCATGAGAGATACCTCGATTGGGTACAGCGCGGTAGAAAAGCTAGCGACAGTGGCAGGCCGTTCCGTGGCTCGTGGGCCAGTGAAGTGCACTAGGCTGCAGCAATGAGCTTCCTGAGCGGCTCAATTGCCGTTCATGGATGCACGAGTTCAGAAGGTATGTCCTTCCAAATTGGAGTTGGAGCTCCACCATCGGGCAGGGTGAATTCGAGGGTGGTCGCAGCTGCGCGTTTGAGGCGCGCAACGATTGTGTTAGTAGAGTTGATAAATCGCTGGGCTCCGGTAAGCGAGGAGCATGGAAGTTCGCTCCGTCGTAGGTCTTGACATGGAGGATGGTCCACAAACAGAGGTTTAGCTGAGGGACGGCGGCGTGTTGTCTGAGCTGCGGGCGGCTGCGGCGTTGATTGGTCAGCCAGATGGCGCTAGGCCCACATCCCAGCGGATTTTCCGATTACGGATCGGAGCGCAGCGACGCTGGCGGGATGATTGTGTCTGGATTCCGAACACGGACGCTACTTTTTGACGAGCTTCGCAGCTCTGGCTTGTTGTCGTTGGGCACGTTTGAGCATCCGCTCCGCACTCTCCGCCAAGCAGCCTCTTCGAGTTAAGGGGTGCGTTGGCGCAAGAATGCAGGAATGTCGCGGGCTCCCTGTACCACGGCCACAATCTCGATCCACTCACTTTGAACGCGATAGAGCACTAGATATGCGCCTACCGGCCAGAAAAGGACTGGAAATGGAGTAAGATCTTCGCGTTTATGCCCCATGCCGGGAGCCTGTTCAAGTGCCTCGAAGGCATCGAAGAGCTTGCCGATCCAGCGATCGGCGGCATCAATGTTGTCCAGTGCGATGTATTCCCAAATAGCTTCCAGATCAAGCTCAGCGGCAGCACTGAGAACGTACTTCTTCATGCACTGCGCCTCTTCCGCTCCGTGGACTTGTGTTGCAGCCGTTTGCGCACCGAAACCGGATCGACGTGTTCTCCACGGTCCAGCGCGGCCAGCCGCTGGCCGAGTTCCTGGTTGAAGGCAGCAATCTGGGCGCTGCGCGCCTGATCGTGTTCTTCAAGAAGCCGGAGGGCTTCTCTCATGACTTCACTGGCTGAGTTGTAGCGGCCCGATGCTACTTTGCTGGCGACAAATTGCTCCAGCTCGGGAGTAAGGGAAACATTCATAAAAGCATCTCCTATCCGCAATGGTGACTAAAATAACAATCATTGTCAATCTTTAGCATCCACATTTTGCCGCAGAAGCGAGCTGATGTCCACTCACACCCGGTAATCCTGCCTGATAAATCCAGCCGCAAACGCCCCGCAAACACCCATATCTTGCGATTAATGGCCAGCTACGCGGCATGCTGCGCTGCATCGAGATCGGCAACATACGGGAGGACGGTGGATAATATGCGCTCCGAGACTGGTCCATTGGTTGTCTGAAATAACCGGATCAGCCGTTCTGCGGTGTCGGTCACGATGTAGCCGTGAACGATCTTACGCTCCCGTCCGTGAGTGCGGATGTAGTGCCGGATCTCGGAGACGACGACGGTGCGGTTCATGGCGCGGATCGCCGCCACAATATACGGAGGCATCATCGTGAAGGACTTCATGTCGAATTCGAACAATTCGCCAGCGGGAACCGTGCGGTCGTTGCACTTGGTCTCGGAGACCGGCCGGACGAATGTGCTGAATTGGCAGTTGCCCCAATGATTTCCGCTCGTGAGATGCGCGCACTGGCCGTCAAAGACGGAACAGCCTGTATCTATCACTATGCGGTCTGATATGGGATGAAACGTGAGAGCTTTACGAGCCATAAAATGGATTCCTGAAACGTCGGAGTGAATGTGAAGCAACGGGGCGTTTTCGGGCGGGAGAAACCACAAAAACACACCCGTTGCTATTGAGGTTAGTCCGACAGGAAAAACCTCAAACAGGGGAAGGCATGCAGGGTCAGCAGTTTTCCGACTATGCATAGGCAGTTGAAATGGCCATCTATGCCGCGAAGAGCGGGAGTTGCCCGCTATCATTGCGCTCGGACGACTTCTTCCTACGTTTTGAAATGGCGGTCATGGCAAAGCCGATGAAAGACGGCTGGGCAATGGCAGTGGAAGCGGTCACAGCGGGAGGAACCTCCGCTGCCATAGCTGCAACTAGAAGTGGTTCTTCTTCGGCGGGCATTGCCACAACATCAGCGGGTAATAAAGGAGCGGGTTGCGCAGAGCCAAATTGCGCTTGGCGCTGCTGGTTGACCTGCCGCCAAACATCGTCGGCAGTCTCTCCGACGCCACCCTGCTCGACCAACTCGCGAGCCATGGCACTCATCATGTCGGTATCCTCTTCAATACCGGCCAGGCCCTCGCCGCTGAACTTACCCTCCATCATCATCGAAACGAGAACCTTCCGGCCCATGAGGCGGATGCAGTTGCTCTGCATCGTGTTTGCATAGGAGAAGAATTTCACTCGCACATCGCGCCGCTGTCCGATTCGCCAGGAACGGCGGCTGGCCTGACGCAACGTGTAGGTGGAATAGCCCGTTTCGTAAAAATAGATGGTGGGGAAGGAGAGGAGATCGAGACCAGTCTCCACAAGCCGCGGATGACAAATGACCACATCCACGCCCAGCGATAACTGGCGCTCGTACCACGATTCGCGCCTGTCGGTCGCAACCGTTGGGCGGAGCACGGCAACACGGAAGCCGGCGCCGCGCAGCACCGTATCGAGCCGGCCCACCACATCGTGCTTTCCGGTGTAGGTGGCAAAGACCTGGCATTTGCGTCCCTGAGCCAGCTCGGCACTAATGTCATCGATCAGTTCACGTTCTTTCGAATAGATGACTTCGCGATCAAGAATCGCGGGGTCGGCGACCTTGATGATCGTGTACTCGCGCGCCTTTCTGTCCCACATCTTCCGGTAGATCGTCTCGAAGCCGAAGGGGTGGTCGGGGTAGCAGAGCAGCGTATTCAGCATGATGCTCCTCAGACCCTTGTCCTTCGGATATTGGTTGATGGTCTTTTTGATCTGTTCGGCGAGATCATCGTAAGCGTCCCTCAATGTGTGGTTGGCATGCACCTCGATAACGGTCTCGGTATACGGCGGGAGCGCTTCTGCGATGTCTTCCAAGGACACAAAAGCCGTGGAGTCCATCAGGTGATTACCAAACAGCATTGGCGAGCAGCCTGGGCGACGAAGAATCTGAATCGACTTCTTGGGATTTCGGGAACACGCGTTTTCGTTCTCCGTGATTCTTTCCACGGTTTCGATCACGCCATACTTGCGCTGAAACATCTCACGTCCTGCACCACCCCATTCGAAGCCCTCACGAACCATCTGAGGAGCATCGATGCGATACAGCACGTTATAGAGATCATCGGCGTATCCGCCCATCATCGTGCCCGTAAGCGTGATGACCTTCTTCGCGATCCTAGCCAATACGGCAAGACCGTTGCCCTGAGCGGTATCGCCGGCGAGCTGGTGCACCTCGTCGGCGATCGAGAAGTCGAAGAAGTCGAGCATGTACCGGCCCATAAAATCCATGGGGGCCATGCGCTGGATTCGCGCGCGATCGGCAGACCAGAGAGGCGAGTACAGCTTTGTCCCTCCTTTGCTTAGCTGTACCGTCTCCGAATATTTCCGGCGCTCATCAAAATCGTCTTCAACGAGCACACCATTGGAGGCCTTTGCCACAGGCTGGTACGTGTCGATGTTGACGACACTGCCTGCATGCTCCCTGCTGCTTCGCGCCGCCTTCCCGTAAACGTGCTTCCAGTAGTAGCCGAGCTTGCCTTTCTCTTTTCCCACGATGAAGTAGGTTGGATAGGGATGCTGCTGAAGCCATGTGTGCCTGCCCATGGCGCGCAATTGCGGGAGAGTTGTGGCAAGGCCGCGGCGGCGCATGATGCCGTTGGAGTACTGAATCTCCACCACGCCATGTGGTTTCTTCGAGTCGCCGCCGTTGCGCAGATCCTCAATGATGTAGGTCCGTGCAGCGGGAACAGTGATCAGAATTTCGCGCGCCCACTTTTCAGTGAGGTGCGGTGGGCACATCACGATCGTGGAAAATGGCTTGGAGTGGGCTGCCACGTACGCGATGCCTGCTCCGGCCATAAAGGTCTTCCCTGTCCCGCATTCGCCCACAATCTTGACCGCATCGTGATCTGCGAGGTACTTCACGCACCCCATGATGGCGAGTTC
>Ga0181520_10006757_pt1 | contig 17317 bp, 17 predicted proteins | sample PEATcosm2014_Bin_29_FD_132451 | JGI IMG/M metagenome (GOLD analysis project Ga0181520, IMG submission 132451) | Peatland microbial communities from MTU Mesocosm Facility, Houghton, MI, USA - PEATcosm2014_Bin02_30_metaG | ecosystem: Environmental > Terrestrial > Soil > Wetlands > Peat | place... | reverse complement strand
TATGTGGCGAAGATGCGGACATTACGGACTGATGGGCGCGATCTGGTGCTGCATACGAATCTGACGGCGGGACATGGCGGGGCTTCGGGGCGGTACGACTATCTGAAGGAAATTGCGTTGGATTATGTGTTTTTACTGCGGGAGCTGGGAGTCGCTGGGTAAGAAGCGGGTGGGCGTTCGAGACTGAGGTCTTTCAAAATGGCGCGAGGCGGTACTTTCGGGTTGGACCGAGAGCAATTTGCTTTGATGTTCGGGGGGCAGAGGCGTTAGCTTCTTGCTGTGGGGTGAACCTGGCCTTCTCCGGGTTTTGGGGTGGTTTGGTTTTTCTTTTCCCGCTCCGTTTCGTTCCACTCGTTGCGCTATCAGCAGGCGCGTGAGGACTCGGGGCGGCGAGTCTCATCTATGGCGTCAGGGAGCTTGTTGGTTTAGGAGTTCCAACCTGCATTGTGCAAGGTTGGAGCTGGGGCCAGCGGTGAGTTCGACTCGCGGCGCATCAGGCGCGTCAGGACGACGAGGCTGGCGGCGGCCAGAGCGCCATCGGTGAGAACACTGGCGGCGGCGGCTCCCCGCCATGACCAGCGCGGGATTAGTAACAGATTCAGGCACAAATTGAGGGCGGCTGCGCCGAATTGGGTAGCGGTGCGGTTCCATTGCGAGGCGGAGGCGGTGATGGCCGATCCCCAGGCGTAATGGAGTGCGCGCAGGACGGGCAGCAGGCAGAGCCAGCGGAGCGCGGCGACCGATCCCCGAAAAGAAGCCCCGAAGACCAGAGGCAGGAGCGAGGCGCAGAGGGCGAGGAGCGCGGCGGCGGCGAGCGAGTATGGCAGGGTGCGAGCGAGGGTGGCGCGGGCGAACCGGTTGGCGGGGCGGACTCCGCGCGCTCCTTCGCGAAAGAAGCGGGGCGCTGCGGCGGCATAGACAGCGTAGATGGGCGCGCTGGCGGCGTCGACGACGCGGTAGGCCGCCGAGTAGATGCCGGCTGCGTAAGTCTGGCCGAGGGTGACGAGGAAGGTCTTGTCGATGTCGTTGTAGACGGAGATGGAGGAGCTGGAGAGTGAAAAGCCGAAGCCTTCACTGAGATCGGCGCGCCGGATGCGGGCGAAGCGCGGAAGGCCGAGGCGGATGGTTGCGAGGAGCAGCGCGAAGAGAGCTACGGCGAGAGTGGCGAGCCAATAAACCCTGGCCCAGAGGATCGCGGTGGCGTGGATGCCGTGTGCTCGGGTCCACCAAGCAACACGGGCGGCGGTGAGGGCGCGGGCGATGCAGGTGGCGGCGGTGAGGCGCGCGGTCCAGGCGAGGCGGCCGGATCCCTGGAAGGCGCGGGCGGCGAGCTGGATGAACTTGCCGAGGAGCCCGTCGGCGAGGGCGATCCAGGGGACTAAAGGACGGAGCTCGGGGCGCAGGGCGATCTGCGCATAGAGCATGGCGGCGGCGAGGAGCAGGAGAAATCCCGCGGAGGTGATGAGGAGCGCGTGGCCCCAGGTGCGGGCGAAGGAGGAGGGGTCGCGGCTGATGTTGCGGACGAGGAGCATTTCCATGCCGAGCGAGGAAAACTGGCTGAGGGTGGATATAAGGGCGCCAACGCCGACGAAAGCGCCATATTCGCGGCTGCCGAGGGCGCGGCCTATGAGGACGAAGTAGAGGAGCTGAGCGGCCATGGCGACCCCCTGGCCGGAGATCATCCAGAGAGAGCTTTGGCGGAGGGATTCTTCTGGCATTGGGATCAGGTGCCCAGAGCCTGGGCTGAGAGTAGTTCATGATCGGAGCGTTGAGCCGGCGAACTGTATCGCGAATCCGTCGCTTCGGCGTAGAGGTCTTCGAGGCGGGCGGTTTGCGTTTTCAGATTGAAGCGGGCCTCCGCGCGGGCGCGTCCGGCAGCGGCAAGACGTCGGGTGAGGCAGGAGTCGAGCAACAAATCGGAGATGGCTTCGGCGAGAGCGCGGTCGTCGCGTGACGGTACAAGCAGGCCGGTTTCGCCTTCTTCGACGGCTTCGGAGATGCCGGGACCGCGGAAGGCGGCTACCGGAAGGCCGATGGCCTGGGCTTCGCAGACGCTCATGCCGAAGCCTTCGCTGTCGCCGGAGGCGGCGACGATGCTGGGGGCGGCGAGGACACTGGCGCGGTGCATGAGGTCGCGGACGACGGAGGGAGGCTGGGATCCGAGGAACCTGCAGCGGTGGAGCGCTTCGCGAGCCTGGATGCGGAGGGGATCGAGCAGGGGGCCGTCGCCGACGATGAGGAGTTTCGCAGTGGGATGCCGGGCTTCGACCTGGGCCATGGCGTGGATGAGATGGGTGCAGCCCTTCTTTTCGACGAGGCGGCCGACGAAGAGGACGATGGGTTCGCGGTCGCGTATGCGCAGGGGGTCGGGCGTGAAGAAGCCGAGGTCGACGCCGATGGGGAGGGTGCGAAGCTTATGCTCCGGCACACCTCGCTCGAGGGCCTGACGGCGGATGTGATCGGAGACGCAGATGAAGAAGCGAGCGCGGGCGCGGAGTTCAGCCTTGCGGCGGAGGTAGACGCGGCCGGGTGCATCGGGGCGGAGGGCCTGGTCGGTCATTGTGGTGTCGTAGCCGTGGAGGGTGACGATGAGGGGCAGATTGAGTTGCTTCTGGAGAGGGAGGGCGGCAGCGGCGTCGATGGCGAAGTGCGCGTGCAGGAGAACGGGATGGCGGCGTGTGAGGGCGCGGACGAATTGTGGAGCGATGCCGGTGGTGAGGAAGAGACGGCGGTGGAGCTTATCGGAGAGGGTATTGTGGCGGGTGAGGATCACGGTGTCGCAGGGGTCGAGATGGAGGCCAGCGGGAACGAGGCGGAGTCCTGCAAAACAGGGAGAGAAGCGGCGCAAAGCGTGGGCCTGGGCGGCGACGAAGGTCTCCGATGGGGGGAGAAGATCGGAGCGGTAGATGAGGACGGTGGGGTTCATGTCGTTGGGCTCATGGAGCTGCCTGGGGGAAGTGCTGCTGGAAAGCGGCTTTCCGGGCTGCGAATGACGCCAAGAAGTGTGCAAGGGAAGGACAGGGTGCCCTGGTTGGGACCTCGATCAGAGCAGGCCTTGCGGCCAGCTCGATGGTGGCGAGAGCGGAGACGTAGAGGATCCAGAAGAGGCCGTTGTAGATGAGGAGGGTGTTTTCGTCGAGGTCGTAGAGGGCGATGAGGACGATGATTGCGATGGGCCAGGCGATGCGGTCGATTTGACCCCGCTGCCAAAGCGGCCACAGTTTGCGCCAGGCGCGCAGCCAGCTGAAGAGGAAGAGGGTGAGCCCGACGATGCCGAGTTCGAGGGCTATTTCGAAAAGGCCGTTGTGGGCGTGGGCCACGATGAAGTGGACCGACGCGGCGACCTGAAGGGATGGCCCGCGCATGCCCTGCCAGAAGGCGTCGTATCCATAGCCAAGGAGAGGCCTATGCACGATGAACTGCGCGACCTGAGCCCAGATGGTGGTGCGTCCGGAGAGTGTGGGATCGCGGCCGAGAATGGTGGCCAGATACGGAAATGTCAAAAAGAGGGCGATTGCGAGTGCGAGGGTTGCAAAGGGGACGGCGATCGCAACGATGAAGCGAACGCGGGGACCTGTGCGGCAGGCGAGGGCAAGCATGAGCCACACGACCAGGAGGGCGGCTTCAATCAACCATGCGCCGCGGGAGCCGCTCATGACGAGGACGAAGAGGAAGAGTGCAAGGCTCAGGAGGCAAGTGGGCCGGGTTAGGTGGTGCGATTCACCGAAGAGAATGACGGTGGTAGCGAGGACCATGATGCGGCCGCAGGCGTTTTTCTGTGTGAAGACCCCCTGCCAGTCGGTCGCGTGGCCTGCGGAGTGGTCAAGACCAATGGAAGGGGCGAGAACGACAATGGCGATGGTAGCGAGCGCAAGGACGATCATGGCGAAGCGGAGAATGGCGAACTGGCGGGCGGGGGAATAGCGCGCGGCAAAGTGGAGGCCGAAGAGTCCGGCGAGGGCGAAAGGGAGGGCGCGGCGGAGGGTCAGCAGAGAGTCGAGCGACCAGGCGGCGGAGGCGATGGCGAGCAGCGCGAGGAGACTGGCCCATGGGAGCGCCAGGACGAGGCGAGACAAGAGGCGCGGGCGGCGGAGGACCAGCACGAGGATGAGCGTGTAAGTGATGGCCTGAGAGGCCATGCCGCCGATGGTGGTGAGGCCGGAAGGCGCGGAAGCGGTCATCTCCAGCGACTGAGCGGGGGCAATGCCGGGGATCGCGCCCTGGGTTGCGAAAAAGGCAAAGAGGGCGGCGCAGATCAGATCCTCAATGGGAAGGAGACAGATGGGGGGGAGCTTTGCGGGTTGGCGTTGTCGCGTCATTCAGTGGGCGTAGATGAGGGCGGAACTGGCGGAGGCGGTGATTTCGGCGATACCCAGGGAGATGTTCTTCACGAGGCTGAAGGGGACGTACAGAATGTCGTTGGCCTGGAGGGGGACGTCTGGATCGCGGCCACGTTCCATATCGCGGAGTGGCAGGTCGACGGATTGGGAGATGCCGTCGACGCTGCGGACAAGGCGGACCTTTTTCTCGCTGGCAGTTTTGGAGGCGCCTGCGGCGAGGGCGATGGCCTGCAGGACGGTCAGCTTCGAGTCGTTCTGCATGACGTAGCCCCCGGGACGGGCGACATCGCCGAGGACATAGACGATGCCGGCCTTGGGGACGATGACGGTATCGCCGGGGCGGACGAGGACGTCGGCATTGAGGGCATCTTCGGCGCGGTTGGGGAGGAAGGCGCGGATGCGTTCGCCCTCTTTGCCGCCGCGCTCGATGACGAGATGGCGGTCGGCGGAATCCGTGAGGCCACCGGCGAGGGAGAGGACGTCGATGAGGGTTCGTGGAGCAGCCAGGCGGAAGGTCCCGGGATGGGCGACCTGACCGAGAATTGTAACGGTCTGTGTTGCGTATTCTTCGACAAACACAGAGACCCTGGGGTGGAGGAGGAAACCGCCGTCGAGGTACTTTTGGGCGATGCTGTCGGCAGCCCTGGCGGGTGTGAGTCCCTGGACGGAGATGGCGCCGGCGAGGGTAAGCGCGATCTCGCCGGAGTCGAGGACGCGGGTCAACTGGTCGAGCTCGGGTTCGCGGAGGACGGTGACACGGAGGAGGTCGCCGGGTCCGATGAGGAGGCTTTCGGGGAACGCGATGGGGGCTCTGGGTGCGGCTGCGGTTGCGGATTCGGCAAGCGCGGAAGCCGCGCCCGGTGCGGTGGGAAGCTGCTCGGACGTTGTGATCTGGGTTGCAGGGGCGGAGGAACCTGGCTGTTGGGCAACTGCAGCGGAGGAGCAGCAGAGCAAGGCGGACGAGATGGCGAGAGATACGGGCAGGCGAACGGGCAGGTCGAGCCGGATATCAAGCATGCGCATACGGTAGTCCCTGAGAAACACCCTGGAGAACGAGGCCGAGGACGGTGTGATCGGGAACCTGGCGGCTGAGGTCGTGCCATACGGGAAGGATGTCGTCACGCTTCGACTCCCCGGCTTGGGCGGTGACGAGCACAGCGTCGGAGGACTGCGCGAGCACGAGAGCATCGGAGAATACGGCGGCCGGACTTTGAATGACGATGAAGTCGAACTCATCGCGCCATGCGACCAGGAGGCTGGCCATGCGCGAGGAGGCAATGAGCTCGGAGGGGCAAGGTGGACGAGCGCCGGCGTGGACGACGGACAGGAGCGGCAGTCCGGCAATGGATTGGGTGAAGGGAAGCAGAGTTTCGCCGGAGAGCATCTCACTGAGGCCGGGATCGGCGTTGGCGGGGGCCTGGGGTGCTGAACGGAGGTCGGCATCGACAAAGAGTACGGAGGAGCCGTGCTGGGCGAGCACAGCCGCCAGAGTGAGGGCGAGAGGTGGCGAGGGGTCTTCGGATTTACGCTTCTGGGCGGCGGAATTCCGAGCGGCGCAGCGTGTGAGGGTGATGACCTGGGGGGCGCGGGCGCTATGGGAAAGGAGAAGCGAGGCGCGCAGGCGGTGCAGCGCCTCCACGAAAGGCGTCTCCACCGGGGGGATCGGGAGATCGCCATCGGCGGCAGCCTGAAGAGTAAGCGCGGAACGCGACGGCGAAGGCAGGATGCGCCGGTACCAGGGCTGCTCCGAATAGTACGGCGGGAGGGCGGCGAAGATGGGAGCGTCGAGAAGAATCTCAAGGTCGGCCGATGTGCGGATGGAGGTGTCAGTGAGGTCACGCGTGACAGCGGAAGCGCAACCGAGGAAAGTGCCGGCGGCGAGGGATATGGATGCAAGAAGGGGAAGGCTGGGGCTGATGGGATGGTCGGGAGGAGGAACCAAAGCGGGGCTGACGATGGCGAAGTTACCGGAGTGGAGGCCTTCAAGAACGCCGGTTTGCTGGAGGCGGCCGAGGAGGGAGGTGTAGAGGACTCGGCTTTGGTCGGCCTGCTGGCGGGCGAGGCGCAGTGCGATGGTGCTTCCGGTGAGGCGCGAGGCAAGGTCTTTCTGCTGATTGAAAGCTTCCGTGGCGGAAGTTTCGGCCTGGAGGGCGACCTGGTAGTCGCTGTGGGCGCGTTCGGAAAGGCGGTGGACCTCCTGCTGGACAGATTCCTGGAGTACTTCGAGGCGGGAGCGCTGTTCGGCGACAGCAGGCCAGTTCTCGCCGTAGCGATTGTCCGATTCGGCGATCTGCACCTTGGCGGCGGCTTCCTGGGTGCGCAGCGACTGGAGCAGGGAAAAGGAGTTCTGAGTATTGGGACCGGCTGCGGGATTACCTGCCAGGCTGGAGATGAGCTCGGGGTCTCCGCTCTGGACGGCGCGCCAGATGGCTTCGCGGACGATGCGATCGGACTGGGCGGCGGAGAGCGCGGCGTTGAGGGAGTCAAGACGCGCTAGGACAACGTTGTGCGCATCGTCGTCGCCGTAGGAGCCCGCGATCCGATCGAGATCGGCGGCGCGGGCGTCGAGAGCTTCGGTCTGCTGTTTGAGTCCCGCGAGCTGAGCGGAAAGCCAGTAGGCGGACTGTGCGGCGGCAGAGGATCGCGCCTGGAAACCGTAGTCGGAAAGCGACTGGACGAGGGAATTGACGACGGCAGCGGCGCGGACGGGATCAGTATCGGAATAGGCGATGGAAATGAGGCGAGTGCCGGCGGAGGGCGTGATTTTGCAATGGCGAGCGAAGCTTTTGAGGGCGGCGTAGCGGCGGTTGGGCGCTTTGGAGAGAGGAATGGAGAGCGGTTCGAGCGGCTTTCGCCAGAAGAAGAGGCGATGGGTCAAAGCGAAAGGGCTGGGACGAGGCGTGAAATAGTCGGGAGTGTTTTCGAGGCTGGTACTGCGGATGGTGTCGAGGGTGATCGCGTCGGACTGGAGGATGCCGATTTGGGTCTGCAGAGTGAGATTGTCGTCGAAGGAGTCGGTGATGGCGGTGGATTGTTTGTCGCTGACGGCGTTATCGAGGCCGAAAGCGCCATGGGAATCCTTTTGAATCTCAATGACGGCTGTGGCGCGGTAATGGGGGGTGGCGCAGGCCCAATAGAGAAGGGCGGCGGCGAAGCAGAGGACCAGGGGGGATAGAAACCAGGCGGGGCGGCGTGAGAAGACGGCAAATAGATCGAGAAGGGTCCACTCGACGGGCGGATCGCCGGGCATGGGATGCGCGGCGAGAGCGGCGCGCGAGCTCATGATTGGGCCTCCATGATTGGGGGGCGGTCAGGGATGGGGCGGAGGTCAGGCATTGCGGAGGAGCACCACCGATCCGTCGAAGTCAAAGCTGAAATCCATTTCGGAGAGGCCGGCGCGGAGCATGGTGTCGCGAAGGCGGCGGCGGTCCTGAGTGTGGAGCAGGAGAAACCCGCTTCCGCCCGCCCCGACGAGCTTGCCGCCGGTGGCGCCGCCTTCGGAACGGGCGAGATCGTAGAGGGAATCGACGCGGACGGTGGAGATGCGGCAGGAGCGGGCACGCTTGCGCATCCAGTGCTCGTGCATGAGGCGTCCGAATTCGGAGACGCGGCCCGATTCGAGAGCTTCACGGATGTCATGCCCGAGAGCGCGAACAAAATGAAGGCCGTCGATCATAGTGGGATCGTGAGCTTCGGAGAGGCGCTTCTGCTCGCCGAGAAGGGAGGACGCGCTGCGGGTGTCGCCGATGAAGAAAAGCATGAGCGAGTCGCGGAGCTCGCGGAGGGATTCCTCGGTCATGTGAAGGGGAGTGACGCGGACCTCACCGTCGGGGAGATATTCCTGGCAGAGCAGGCCTCCGTAAGCGGCGATGTACTGGTCCTGCTTGCCGACGGGTTCACCGAGGCGGTTCATTTCAATCTCGACGGCTTCGCGTGCAAGGGTTTCGGCGGTGACGGGTTCGCGCTGCCACGCATAGAGGGCGTGGAGCAGGCCGACGAGGAAGGTACCGGAGGAACCAAGGCCGGTGCCGGCGGGAACATCGGCGACGCTGACCACTTCGAGGGGCGAGGCGGCGCGGTGTATGCGGATGGCTTCACGAATGAGAGGATGGCGAATTTCGTCGCATGTGTCGGCGTGTTCGGTTTCGGAATATTTGAGGAAATAGCCTGGGAGAAAGCTGCGATTGACGGTGATGTAGACGTATTTGCTGATGGCGGCGGAAATGACGAAGCCGCCGCCATGCTGGGCATAGTAGGAGGGCAGATCGGTGCCGCCTCCGCCGATGGAGATGCGCAGAGGTGTGCGCGTCATGATCACAGGCGCGCTCCATCCGCATCTTCGGACGCGTGGCGGGGAATCGCGATGTGGGGCCCGGCGAGGACAGACGGCTCAGGCTCGCCATCGATGGTCAGGCTGGAAACAAAGGGGTGTTCTTTCGGATCTTCAGGCGGATGGGGTCTGCCGGCTGCAATGGAAAAGCCGCGGCGCGCGCGGGGAGAAGCCGCGATGACGGCCTCGGTTTCACGGAGGCCGGGCAGGGAACCGATTTCGTAAAAGCGATCGGAGGTTTCGAGTCCCGCGAGCAACGAATAGTGGGCTAGGCCGGACCAAACGTCGGCGAGATCAAAGACCGGGACGGACCAGTGAGCAAGGACGCTTGAGTCGAGGGCGTCGAGTCCGTAGTCGATGTGGTGCATGTTGGGGGAGGGGTGCCGCTTGTCATAGCGCGCGATGGTCCCCTTTCGGAACTCGACATTGCTGGCGCCCCAGCGATTCTGATTGCGGAAGACGCTCATGAGCGCCGGCTTGCCGGAATCCAGAAACGCACGCCAGAGGGGCTCGATGGGTTCGGTCAGCCAGCTGTCGCCGTACATGACGAGGAAACGGCGGCCGAGCAGGGGCAGCGCGGCGTGGAGCGCGCCACCGGTTCCGAGGGGGAGATCGCCGTCATGGGAGTAGGCGATAGACAGGCCGAAGGCGCTGCCATCGCCGGCAAAAGCTTCGATCTGGTCGCCGAGGAAGCCGACGCAGAGGACGACTTCGCGAATGCCGCCGGCGCGGATGAGATGGAGCTGATGGGCGAGGAAGGGCTCGCCGGCTACTTCGATGAGGGATTTGGGAGTGCTGTTGGTGAGTGGGCGGAGGCGGTTGGCGACGCCTCCCGCGAGCAGAGCGAGCCGCGGAGGCCAAAGCGATTCTTCATGGCCCTCGCAGAGCTGAGCGGCGCGCGGCTCGTCAGGGGAGTGAGCCTGGGTAGTGGAAGCTGAGTGCATCGCGACCGGAGAAGCGGGAATCGAGTCAGTTACGAATGGTGCGTTCATCGGACATCAGCTCCTGGAGTGAGTGGCGCACGGCCTCGCGGCTGTTCCGTTTCGGGATCCAGCCAAGGGAACGCATGCGGGTGGAATCGAGGCGGACGACGGGAACGTCACCGCGCCAGCCGCGTGATCCGCCGGTGAATTCGAAAGCGGGTTTAGTGGGAAGGCCGATGGTTTCCACAGCGAGTTCGGCAATTTCCGTGACAGTAACAGCGTCATCGGTAGCGACATTAAAGACAGAGAACGATGCGCTGGCGTGTTTTGTGGCACAGAGCGCGGCTTCGACCACATCGGAGACGTGGATGTAGGGCTTGCTTTGGCGGCCATCGCCAAGGATGCGGAGCCGTTTGGGCTTTGTTGCGAGGCTGCGGAGGAAATCGAAACCGACGCCGTGCGTCTGGCGGGGACCGACCACGTTGGCGAAGCGGAAGACACAGGCGCGAAAGCCGAACATCGCACAATAGCTGGCGATGAGGGATTCCGAGGCAAGCTTGCTGGCGCCGTATGTGGAAACGGGAACGAGGGGGGCATAATCCTCGGGGACCGCGGTTTCGGCGGCATCGCCATAGACACCGCTGCCGGATGCATAGAGGAGGTGACGGAGGCCGGCGCGGCGCATCGCTTCGACTACGTTGTTGGTGAGCAGAGTGCCCTTGTAGAAGTCGATTTCGGGGCATTCGACGGCACGTGCGATGTCGGCATTGGAGGCCAGATGGATGACCCAGTCATGACCTCCCATGGTGGCGGTGAGAGCGTTGACGTCGGCGGCGTCGGCATGGACGATCTGGAGGCGCTGGTCACTCTGATGGGCCTCGTAATGCCATTCGCGGCCCGTGGTGAAATTGTCGAAGATGGTGACGCGACGCGTTTTCGCAGAAGCGAGGAGAGCGTCGGCGAAGTGGCTGCCGATGAAACCGGCGCCTCCGATGATGAAATAACTACCCTCGTTCAGCAACATTCTTTGTTCCTCGGGAGGTTACCGATGGTTATGGAGAATCCGATTTGGAACCTGCTGGGGGCTTAATGGTTCGAATCTGAAATCGTGTTTCCTATGCTTGGCCGAGAAGCGGGAGAAAGGCAATCACTTCTGTGGCCGGCGGGGTTACGCAAGTCAGGTTAATGGGATCGTTATGGCCAATCGGCGGCATTACCTGGGTTATGAAATCCTCAGGTGTCCGAGATCGGAAAAGGGCTTCGCGCAGATATAAATCATGGATAACCTGGAGCAATTGTGCGGCTGCCCTTGACCTAACATTTGCCGAGGCGCCGGCACAAGCCACTTATGGAGACAACAGGAGTCGGGCTCACTGTGGGGATGCCGGTACGCAACGCAATGCCGTGGCTGCCGGAGGCGATCGAGAGCCTGTTCGATCAGACGGCGGACGGATTCGAGATCCTGGCGATCGTCGATGGCGGATCGGATGGAAGCGCAGCGTATTTGAGAGATGTTCAGGACGCGCGCACGCGCGCCGGACAGGACTCTCCCCGGCTGCGGGTGATCGAACAGCAAAACGCAGGCGTAACCGCGACGCTGAACCGGTTGCTGGATGAGGGGCGGACCCAGTGGCTGGTGCGAATGGACGCGGACGATGTCGCTTATCCCACACGAATAGAGAAACTGCAAAGGGCGATTCGGGGGCACTCGGACGCGGGAGTGATTTACTCATTGGCGGACTATCACCCGCGGGAACGCTGCGCGGGGCGGTTTCGTTCCTCGCGAGGGAGCGCCGAAGAGCTGCGGGCGATTGTAGAGAGCGGTTATCTGTTGTCGATCTGTCACTCGACGGTGGCGCTGAACGTCGAGAAAGCGTTGGCGGTCGGCGGATACCGGATGGATATTCATGCCGAGGACGCGGACCTATGGTGGCGAATGGCGCGGCGATTTGAAATCCATTTCATTCCGGAGGCGCTGGTCGGCTTTCGTCTGAACGCGGAGAGCGTGAGCTCGCGATCGATGGAGGAGCAGCAGCTGGCCGGGGTTTACGTGCAGTATCTGCTGCTCTCGGATTTATGGGGATTAAGGCCCAGATCACTTGGGGAAGTTGCGGAGCCGCTGCTCGGGTTGACGCGGCCCGCGGCGATGGCTGCAAAGGAGTCGTTGCGGCGATTCAATATGGAACTTGCGCAAGGGCGGCGAATGCGAGCCATCGCGGCATTCGCGCTTGGGGTTTGCGCATCGCCCGGGTATGTTCTCCGCAGAGCAGCCGATGAAATGTGGCACGCGGTCATCAGGAATGGGGTGGCGCCGCGGCTTTTTCTCGAACGAAAGGAATTGCTGTGGAACTGATGCAAGAAACAAAGAAGGTCGATTCGGTCAGGGACGACGGGGCTTTTCGTCTTCCGCTGCCTCCGCGCTTCGTATTGGGAAAGACGCCGGTCGACCGAATATCGATGGATTACGCGGCAGTGCTGATCGTCCATGCGCTCCAGCACCGCGGGGAACTGCCGCCGCTGACTGTGGTCGCTCCCAATGCTCATACCGTAACGATGGCCGAACGGAACAGCCGTTTCGCAGAAGCGATGCAGGATGCCGACCTGGCGATTCCCGATGGAGTATCGGTGGTCATGGCATCGCGCCTGCTCGGCTTTCCGGTTCCGAAGCGCGTCACCGGCGGAGACCTGATGGAGCGGATGTGCGCCGAGGCCGCGCGCTACGGGTTTCGCGTGTTCTTTCTGGGAGGCCTGCCGGGCGCAGCTGTACTGGCCGCACATCGCCTGCGCGAGCGATATCCTGAGCTGCTGATCTGCGGCACGTGCTGCCCCGCCGAGGGCTTTGAAAAGGATCCGGCGGCAATGGAGCGGATACGGCGAGAGATTGCGGAGGCGGAACCGGATCTTCTCTGCGTGGCATTCGGAGCGCCTAAACAGGAAATCTGGATGCAGGAGAACCGGGTGCAGTTAAAGGTAGGGGCAATGCTGGGGGTGGGCGCGGCATTCGATACGCAGGCAGGTCTGCGACGGCGCGCCCCGGGCTGGGTGCGGGCCGTCGCGCTTGAGTGGCTGTTCCGTCTGTTGATGGAGCCGCGCCGGCTCTGGCGCAGGTATCTGATCGGGAATACGGAGTTCATAGCGCTGGTGCTGCGGCAGTGGGGGCGGGAGAAACTCGACGCACTCAAGGGACGGATCAGAAGACGGGGCGGGGCGAAAAAGGCGGAGGGTTGCGAGGTAAGGGCCGAACGATGAGAAAAGTTGAGGAATTGCGGCTCAGGCTGTACAGCGACGGAGCGGATTTACCGAGCATCCTGGAGATGTATGCGAAGCCATGGATCAGGGGATTCACGACGAATCCGACTCTGATGCGCAAGGCTGGGGTCAATAACTACGAGGTGTTTGCGAGGTCGCTGCTGTTGGCTGTACCCGATCGTCCGATTTCGCTGGAGGTTTTTGCAGACGACGAGGCGGAGATGGAGCTGCAGGCACTGACGATCGCGACATGGGGCGCAAATGTCAATGTGAAGATTCCGGTGACCAATCGTGCGGGCGTGTTTCTGGGGCCGCTGATTCGAAAGCTGGCGGAGGCTGGTGTGGCGCTGAATGTGACGGCGATTCTGACGCTCGATCAGGTAAAGCGCGTGGTGGAAGCGCTGACTCCCGACGCCTGGGCGATCGTGTCGGTGTTTGCGGGAAGGATCGCCGACACGGGAGTCGATCCGGTGCCGATCATGAAGGAGGCGAAGCGCATCCTGCAGTGGCGGCCGCGGGCCCAGTTATTGTGGGCGAGCCCACGGGAGTTGCTGAACGTTTTTCAGGCCGAGGAGGCAGGATGCGACATCATCACGGTGGCGCCGGACATTTTGCGCAAGATGGATCTGGTGGGGAAGGATCTGGAAGTGTATTCGCAGGAGACAGTGGACATGTTTCAACGCGATGCGTGCGTAGCCGCATATCAGATTGATACCAGCCGCGTGGCCGCGAGGATGAAGGTTGCTCCAGGCAAGCGGAACGCGTCAGTGGCGATTCAGGCTGAGGATGATTTCCGCAGCCTCGGAGAGATTGGTCACGAGGTAATCTGCGCAGGGATCGGCAACGCGAAGGCTGGGCCGAGTGTTTGAGCAAGGAGAAGCGATGCGGATGGTACGAACGCCGGCAGCGCGGCCGCACTGCGTATCAGTGGGCTGATCGCCGATCATCCAGGATTCGGAGAGTGTGAGACTCAGGTCGTTGCGTGCGCGCAGCAGCATTCCCGGGGAGGGCTTGCGGCATTCGCACACGAATGAATAGCCGGGGGTAAATCCTTTGGGGTGATGTAAGCAGTAGCAAAAGCGGGTAAAGTGAATGTCTGCTGCTACCAACTGAGCAGTCAACTTATGCTGGATGGCACGCAGGGTGCCGTAACTCGACTTACCCAGCGCATAGTTGGGCTGATTGGAGGCGAGAATAAGAGGATAGCCAGCGTTCTGAAGCAGGAGAAGCGCGGGAATGACACCGTGGATCAAGTGAAAGTCATCCGGAGTCAGGGGGGACTCCATCTGGCACGTTGCGGGATTGAAAACTGTGGGATTGAGAACTCCGTCGCGGTCGAGGAAGAGGGCGGGCCGGGCGATATGCCGAAGCACGGGGTGGCGGAGCACGGGCGGGATTACTTTGCCGATTCCCATTTCATTTCGTGCGAGCGCAGAAGAGGATGGGAGACGAGGAGGTGCCAGATGATGGCCTGGAATTCCTCGGTGTGTGGCGTAACGGTTTCCTGCGACAGGGTGGGGACGAGGAGACAGACGTCGGCGACCCGCGCGGTGTAACCGCCATCGCGTCCTGCGATACCGAGGATGCGGGTGCCGATTTGACGGGCGAGATCGAGCGCGGCCACAAGATTCATGCTGATGCGGTGCTCTGGATTGCCGCCGCCGACGGAGAAGACGAAGACGGCGTCGCGCGGGCTGAGATGGCTGCCGAGGAGCCAGTTGGCATAGCAGGAGTTCCAGCCATCGTCGTTTATGCGGGCGGTTAGTTCGGAGACATTGTCGGTAGGTGCGTAGCATTCGATGCCGGCAATTTTGCGAAAATCGTTGACCGCATGACTGGCATTGCCCGCACCGCCACCGACGCCGAGGAAAAAGACACGGCCGCCGCGGGTACGAATTTCGAGGAGCAGGCCGATCATGCGATCGACGAGGGTTGGGTCGATGCGGGCTGCGAGTTCGCGGACTTCGGCGAGGTAGGCGGCGGTGTAGTTGCTGGCAGGCACAATTGGCTCCGGATCAGAGAGAAGATTTGCGGAGAATGGGTGCGAGGGAGTCGCGAGTCGAGACAAGCCGCAATCCAGGTGGGCCGACGGAAGATTCGTGACGAAGCTTGCGGATGATTCTGGGTATGAATTGGCGTATGCGCGTGGGGATGAACGCGAAGATGAGGAAGATGAGGAACGAGCGCAGTTCGGGAGCACCTTCGAAGAGGAAGGCGCGAAGGATGGCGAGGCGGCCGACGGGGCCGGCACGAGCGGCTTGCGCGCGCCATACGCACTGAATGGCGACGAACCAGGAGAAGGCGCGGGGTGAGACGAGGGTTCGGGATCGGCGGATCCAGGACAGAGAGAATCGCCAGTCGGGACGGCGGCCCAATGTTGCGCGAGAATCGTCGACGCGCCAGATGGAGAGGGGTTGGCGGATCATGTTGAGGCCGACGCCTTTGCATGAGGCGACGCGGATGAGCCAATCCCAGTCCTGATGCATGGGGAGGCCTGACTGGAAGGGAACGGCCAGCAGGAGCTCACGCGGAGCAAGGAGCGTGGAGCTCTGAATGACGCCGCCCGGATCGCTGAGGCCGGTGCGGCAGAAGAGAAAATCGGCGATGGGTTGGGGTGGCTGGTAAGGGACGAGCGGTAGAACGCGGCTGGTGGTAGGCGTCTGGGCGATGAGGCGGCAGGAGACGACTGGGAACCAGTCGTGCATGGCGCGGACGGTTCGCATCTGGCATTCGATTTTGCGGGGGAGCCATTCATCGTCGTCGTCGAGAAAGGCGATCCACTCGCCGAGGGCGGTGCGGACGCCGGCGTTGCGGGCGTCAGAGCCGCCGCGCTGCTGGGAGAGGAAAAGAACGCGGAGGCGCGGGTCTGCGATGGTTTCAAGGTGGGCAGCGGTTGCCGGATCCGGGCCGTCGACGACGACGAGGATTTCGAGGTTGGGCCAGGTCTGACGGAGGACGCTGCGAATGGCGCAGGCGAGAAGCTGCGGCCGATCTCGGGTCGGAATGACGGCGGAGACGAGCGGGCGATCCGGCTTTGAGTGATCGGTCATAATAGCTGGGTGCGATTCCCGGCGAGCAGATTCGAAAGTAAGATAGGTATGCGAGGAAAAACAGATTACCCGGACGTAAGTCATTCACTTTGGTAATGAGTTTTGACACAGTTGTGGCGCACGAATTCCTGATTAAGGAAACCAGAATTGTTTGACGATTTTGTTGAGTGACTACCACACTGCCGCCCCAGGGGGGTGGCGCCATGACAACGGTCGCAACGAAAACTCATGTCTTCCCTGGCTTCACCCCGAAAAGCTTGGGAATCACGTGGGTGAAGCGTCACGGGAAACGATGTCGGCCGGAAGTAGAACTCGCCGGGCTCCATGGCCTGCTTGCCCGTCTGCGAAAGGACGCGGCCTTCGACTACAAGCGTTCGGCTTCGGTGATGTCCGCCTTATTGATCTCGCGGGCCAGAGTGGCCTAGCGTTGGAAGGGATTGTCCATTAGCGTAGCAAACCAAACAGTTTCGGCAAGGAGGCGCAGAATGGAGGGCTCTGGCATGAATCCGGAGATCCCGCTCGATGTTTTTGGCGGATGGCTCCTTTTTTATTGCTTCTGCGCCATTTACGCAACACCGGTCGTGTGGGTTCTGTTGCTGGTGGGCACCCGATCGGAACTGTTCAGCAATATACGGAGGCAGACGCCGCCCGAGACTCGATGGGAGAAACTGGTACGGGGAAAGAGCTGATTGCCCGTTCGATTCACGCCTCGAGCCTGCGCCGGGATCGGCTTTTTATCCGTCTTAACTGCGCGGCGATTCCTTTCGATTTGCTGGAAAGCGAGTTCCTCATCGAAGAACAGGGTCCCGGAGTCCAGAGCGACGCTGTTGCCTATGATCTCAGTGCCCATTTCGAAACGGCCAATCCTATGTGTAATCGCGGAATTTCGCAGTGATCTCTACTACCGCCTTAATGTGTTCCCCGTTACATTGCCATCCACTGCGGGAGCGACGGCGGGGCACAGCAGTGCTCGTCTCTCGCTTTGTCGAGATGTTCTCGCGCCGCATTGGAGTGAGGCGGGCTCGCCCGTTGTGAACGCCGGGGCTGTCACGACATGTCGGTCGAAAAAGGGCACAAAAGGGACACAAAACTTGTCGTTTTGCACCGTCGTTGGTTCCCGCGGATTCCGTGTAAGTCTTGTGGGATATGTGGCGGGGACGACGGGGCTCGAACCCGCGACCTCTGCCGTGACAGTTTTGCCAGTAACCGTAAGTTATAGAAAACATGAGCGCCGATGGCTAACAAAAGCGCTCTAAGTCATTGAAACACACTCAAAGTTTACCCCTCAGCACCCTCGTCAGCACCCTCGCAAGGGTCTGAGTCCGTTTTGTATCTCTCGAATTTCGGTTTTTGCGAAGACCTCTGCCGTTCGCTGGCAAGACGATCCGCGAAACCTCTGCCGTTGCTCAACTACTATCGCGTCAC
>Ga0181520_10006756_pt1 | contig 17318 bp, 17 predicted proteins | sample PEATcosm2014_Bin_29_FD_132451 | JGI IMG/M metagenome (GOLD analysis project Ga0181520, IMG submission 132451) | Peatland microbial communities from MTU Mesocosm Facility, Houghton, MI, USA - PEATcosm2014_Bin02_30_metaG | ecosystem: Environmental > Terrestrial > Soil > Wetlands > Peat | place... | reverse complement strand
TAGACGGCGTCGGCGGTGCCCTGGTACCAGGACTTGGAGACGCGCTGCATGGGCGGAAGGATCTCAATGCACTCGCCGAGTTCGTTGGCGACGACCGGGCCCCAGCCCTCGCGGATGTGGCGATTGAGCGAGAGCGCCTTGTACTGAGTGAGGATGTAAACGTGGCGCAGGTCGGAGTTGATGCAGTTGGAGAGGGTGATGTCGATGATGCGGTACTGGCCGGCGAAGGGGACGGCCGGCTTGGCGCGATCGCGCGTGAGGGGGAAGAGCCGTTCGCCAGCTCCGCCTGCAAGCAGCACACCGAGTGTGTCTCTCATGGTCCACTTACCTCAAAATCCGAAGTGCAACTTCGCCTTCGACAATACCAGAGTGGGATTGCAGGTGCGTGGCAAAGACCGCGGAGGGTCGATGATCATCGCGAGCAACCGGATATGGGTTCGACTGGAGGCGAGTGCCGCCCCATCCGTTCCCCGTCTGGAACGAATCGAGAGTCTACCACGGGGAGGTTTGAGTTTGCGCTGGTGTGCGGCCGGGCGCGGAACGGCCGCTTCGCGGGCCAGCAGGGACGCCCGGTGAGGATGGCCGGGCGAGGGGGCGGAAGGGTGAACTAAGCGCCGGCCGGAGGGTTCGCGGCAGAGTCGCCGGGGGATTCGGTTTCCAGGTCGGGATCGAGATCCAGAACGGCGGACGGTTCATCGGGCAGGCTGATCCGCAGGGACTTGAGAAAGGTGAGGTCGTTGTGCGTGAAGGCGGCAAACGAATCCTCGCGGGAGGATTGGGCCGATTCTTCGGAGTCGGTTTCGACCTGATTGAGGCCGATGGTGGCTTCGAGCATGAGCATGACATCAAAGCCCTGATCGCGGATATTCTTGACCACGCCCGCGATGTTTTCCGATTCGGAGACGGACTCGTGGATTGCCTCGCCCAGCTTCTGGATCAGGTTCTTCACTTTTTGATTCAATGCCACCTCCGGGCTGCCCTGGGATTTAATCATCCGCATCGGGTATTCCCGGCGCACGAGAGAGACGCGGGAACGGCATTGCGGGGCACATCGGGCCGACTGTTCGATTTAGGATACGCTGGGTCGTAATCCGCCGCAACGCCCTTTCGAAGGGCGATTTTCGCACGGCGGGATGCGCGGTGCTGGAGGGCAAGTGCAGCCGTGGGCTCGTCCGGCGCGGAGATGCTTTCGCGGAGGGATGCCGGGAGGCTACACTTCGAGCATGGATCGGGTTCGATTTGGACGGGCGCTGGGCTTCGGAGCGCGCCAGGCGGTGAAGACGCTGGTGACCGCGGTGGATGCGGCGACGGCGGAGAATCCCTCGGCAAAAAAAGCGGCCCGCAGCGCGAATACCGGCCAGTCCAGTCCGGTGCGGAGCGATGCAGAGCAGGCGCTGAAGGCCGCGGCCGGCATCGCCGAGGCGGCAAACCGGGCGATGAGCACAGCCAGATCTGGAGCGGCGGCGCAGGCGGGACGGCTGGCGCCCGACTCGGCCGCGAAGAAGGCGGTGTATACCGCGGCCCAGGCGATTGCCCAGTCGCACGAGGTACAGCAGGGGGTACGACGCGGGACCAGGCGCTTTGGCGAAGCGGTGTGGCGACCGTTCGTGCGGCTCTCCGGAGTGCTGTGGCTGGAGGTTTCGGGCGTGTTCTTTGGAGTCTTCGCGCTGCTGGCCCTGGGGTGGGGATGGAAGGTGCGCGGAGCGTGGCACGCGACCGCGGCCAATGCTGCGGACCATCGCAGACTGATGGGCGCGGCGATCATGCTGGTGCTGTTCGGCTACTTCTGCGTGAGCAGCTTTGTGCGGGCGCGGCGGCGGGAGCGGGGCCGGTAGGCCACCTGGTGGCGGGGATTGCTTCGCAATGGAATTCTCGATGGCTGCAGACGAAACTCTGTACCGGCCCGGGGGAGCGGATTGCGGACTATGATGCTTGGTGCCGATAAGGCGTAGCAGCGGAAGGAAATGAACGGTATGCGCGTGATTGCCGGGTTTGCGTTTTCGATTCTGGTGGGCCACATCGTGTTGTGGTCGTTGATAGAGAAGACCTTGTGGCCGTACGTGCGCAAATACCATCCACCCGACCCGGACCATCACAAGTCGCGGCTGAGCTGGCTGGTGGGGGTGCTGGAGCGGACCGTGTATACCGGGGCGCTGATGCTGCCGGGCAGCGGGATCCAGCTGGTTGCGGGCTTCCTGGCGCTGAAGGTGGCCTCGCGCTGGCACAGCTCTTCCGGGCCGCGCTCGACGGTGGACAGCGACAATATCTGGATCATCGGCACCACACTATCGGTATTGTTTGGATTGCTGGGCGCGTGGATTGCCCTGGGGCATGTGCCGGTGCTGACCAACATCAAGAGCATCGATCCGGTGCAGTAGAGCGAAGGACTCCGGTGGGCTGGATTGACAGGATCAACATGGTTTTCGACGCAGGGCGCGGGGCGCGGGCGGCGGTGTAAAGTCGAGAGATAGGAGACCGCTGCCGATGACATCCGCTGCCCTGCCCCAGACCCTCCGCAAGACGGCACTGAATGCGACCCATCGCGCGCACCGGGCGAAGATGGTGGACTTCGGCGGGTGGGATATGCCGGTGGAGTACTCGGGACTGGTGGCCGAGCACATGGCGGTGCGCACGGGGGTGGGGCTGTTCGACGTGTCGCATATGGGGGATATTCAGTTTCGCGGGCCGGGATCCCTGGCGGCGGTGCAGCGGCTGTGCATGAACGACGCGAGCAAGCTGCAGGTGGGGCAGGCGCACTACTCGGCGATGCTTGATCCGGATGGGTGCTTCGTCGACGACGTGGTGGTGCACAAGCTTTCGGAAAATGATTACCTGATTGTGATCAACGCGGGCACGCGGGAGAAGGATGTGCAGTGGGTGCGCAAGACGGTGGGCCATATGCCGTCGATCCACATCAGCGACTACAGCGATATGTATACGCAGCTTGCGATCCAGGGGCCGAAGGCGCAGGCGACATTGCAGAAGCTGACGGACACGGACCTGAGCGGGATCAAGAACTACTGGTTCACGTGGGGCAAGGTTGCGGGGCTGTACAACGTGATGATTGCGCGGACGGGATACACGGGCGAGGACGGGTTCGAGATTTATATTCCGTCGGACGAGCCGACCAGCGGGCGGGTGTGGGGCGAGGTGCTGGCAGCCGGGGCGGAGTTTGGCATCCTGCCATGCGGGCTGGGGGCGCGGAATACGCTGCGGCTGGAGGCGGCAATGGCGCTGTACGGGCACGAGATTTCGGAGACGACGAATGTGTTCGAGGCGGGGCTGGGGCGGTACGCGAAGCTCGACAAGGGCATGGATTTTGTGGGGCGGGAGGCGCTGGCTGCCGTGGAAGCTGCCGGAGGGCCAAAGCGCAAGCTGGTGGGGCTGGAGATGATCGAGCGCGGGATCGGGCGGGATGGGTATCCGGTGTGTGCGGTGGGCGGGGAGAAGATTGGACACATTACCAGCGGATCGCCGGCGCCGTTTCTGAAGAAGAACATCGCGCTGGCATACGTGCCGGTGCAGTACGCGGGCGAGGATGAGGTGGTGGCGGTGGAAATTCGCGGGCAACTGGTGAAGGCGAAGGTAGTGGCGACGCCGTTCTATAAACGGCCAAAGAAGACGGCGTAGGGATTCGGCTGGGAAATCCACGGAGACGGGCGGGTAGACTAGTGGAATTGACGCAATCAAAAAGACTGGAGAGACGCGCATGGCTTATCCGGAGAAGTACAAATACACCAAGGAACATGAGTGGATCTCGGTCGAGGGCACGGCCGGGACCGTGGGCATAACGGACTACGCGCAGAGTTCGCTGGGCGATATTGTCTTCGTCGATCTGCCCAAGGTGGGCGATGCGCTGGAGGCGGGCAAGACCTTCGGCTCGGTGGAGAGCGTGAAGGCGGTGAGCGACTTGTACTCGCCCGTGAGCGGTACGGTGACGGCGATCAACGAGGAGCTGAAGGACAAGCCGGAGAAGATCAACGACGACGCGAATGCGACGTGGCTGCTGAAGCTGGAGCTGAAAGACGCGAGCGAGTTGGACAAGCTGCTGTCGGCGGAAGCGTATGAGAAGTTTGTGAGCGAGGAGACCGGACATTAATGCGTTATCTTCCGAAAAGTCCGGCGGACCGCGAGGCGATGCTGCAAGAGATCGGGGTTGGGTCGGTCGAGGACTTGTTCGCGACGATTCCGGCGGAGTACCAGCTGACGCGCGACCTGAAGGTGCCGCGGCAGCAGTCGGAGTCGGAGATTATCGATCGGTTTCGCGGGTTCGCGGAGAACAATGCGACCGGGTATGCGAGCTTTCTGGGCGCGGGAGTGTATCGGCACTACAAGCCGGTGATCATTGATTCACTGGTGCTGCGCGGCGAGTTCCTGACCAGCTATACGCCGTACCAGCCGGAGATTTCGCAGGGCACGCTGCAGGCGATGTTCGAGTTCCAGACCATGATCTGCGAGCTGACGGGGATGGAGATCGCCAACGCGTCGATGTATGACGGCTCGACCGGCGCGGCCGAGGCAATGATGATGGCGGTTCGCGTGACCGGGCGCGACCGGGCGGTGATTGCGCGGACGGTGCATCCGGAGTATCGCGAGGTGATTGCGACGTATGCGCAGCACCAGGAGATTCCGATTGCCGAGGTGGGCTACGCGGCGAACGGGCGGGTGGATATGGCCGCGCTGGACGCGGCGATTACGCAGGAGACGGCGTGCGTGCTGATCCAGTCGCCGAACTTCTTTGGGACGATTGAGGATGTGGCTGCGGTTGCGCAACTGGCTCATGAGAGGGGCGCGCTGCTGATTGTTTCGATTGCCGAGGCGGTGAGCCTGGGGATTGTGAAGCCGCCGGCGGAGGCAGACATCGTGGCGATGGAGGCGCAGAGCTTTGGCGTGGCGATGAGCTACGGCGGGCCATACTGCGGCGTGATTGCGTGCAAGGAGAAGTTTCTGCGGCAGATGCCGGGACGGATTGTGGGCGAGACCAAGGATATGGGCGGCAAGCGCGGTTATGTGCTGACGCTGTCCACGCGGGAACAACATATTCGGCGGGAAAAAGCTACCAGCAACATCTGCACCAATCAGGCGCTGGTGGCGATGATGGTGACGATCTTCCTGACGGTGTATGGGAAGCAGGGACTAAGGGAGTTGGCGGAACATAATCTGGCGAAGGCGGCGTATTTGAAGAGCGCGCTGGCGGGTGCTGAGGGTGCGAAGGTGCTGTTTGAGGGGGCGCCGCGGTTCCATGAATTTGTGCTGGAGCTGCCGGGGCCGGTTGAAGAGGTGAATGCGGCTTTGTTGGAGCAGAAGATAATCGGCGGGCTGGCGCTGGCGAAGTGGTATCCGGAGCTGGGACCGAATGCGAGTTTGTGGTGCGCGACGGAGATGACGACGAGGAAGCAGATGGATGCGGCAGCGGATGCGCTGAAGGCGGTTGCGGCGGCGGAATTGACGAGAGCCTAATGGATATTTCGGCGATTGAAGGCGAGGAGTTGAAGGCGGTTGAGTTTGTGGAGGACTATCTGCAACTGCGGTTTGGCGATCCGCTGCTGAAGCTGTATGACTGGCCGCATGTGCTGCTGACGGATTTTTCGGTGGCGTTTGGCGAGCCGGAGTACCGCAATGCGCTGTGCGCGCAGATCGGCGAGCAAGTTGCGACGGCGATGCTGGAAGAGGATGATGCGCTGACGATTGAGTTTGGGAATGGCGTGGTGTTGGGGTTGAGTCTGCGCGAAGAGGATAAGGATGGGCCGGAGTCGGGGAGCTATTCGGTTACGGGCGATGAGGCGGATGCAATGGAGTTTTAGGAGGGCGCATGGGTAATAAGCGGAAGTTTTCTCTTTTTTTGGCCGGCTTGGCTGTCGGAACCCTCCTTACCACGCTGATTTGGTGGAAGAAGCCCTCTGGTTCAGATCACTGGAATTCGGCAGTCATTTTGGGAGTCGTGCTAATCAGCAGCATTGCTTTTGGCCGCGCAGGTGTCAAATATCGCACCGATCTTGGCAATACGGCACCGGGCGCCGTCGGAGTTCTTCTCCTCATACTGATGGCATGGAAACGGCCGAGTGCCTCGAGCCTCTGGGACGTCGCTATTATGGGCGGATTGAGCCTGATCTATCTCGCCATTTCGGCCCGCCAAAAGCGTCAACGCAACGAAAACATTCCCGCGGTGCAATGAATCACTACGAAGGGATGGAATCTAGAAGCAACAGCAAGAGCGAAATACGGGGATTCTTCGCTCCGCTCAGAATGACAAGGTTTTTGATGAGGGGTAAATGACAGAGACGAAGTTCATCGGCACACCGAAGAAGGCGACGACGCATGTCAACCAGAATGAAGGGTTGATCTTTGAGAAGTCGTCGCCGGGGAAGAAGGCCTATCGACTGGCGGAGCTGGATGTGCCGGCGGTGGATGCCGCTTCCCTGCTGGGCGCGAGCGCGCGCGGGGACCTCGGCGTGATGCCGGAGCTTTCGGAGATCGAGATCATCCGCCACTTCACGCGGCTGTCGACATGGAACTATGCGATCGATCTGGGGATGTATCCGCTGGGCAGCTGCACCATGAAGTACAACCCGCGGGTGAACGAGGCGGTGGCGCGGCTGGAAGGAATTGCCGAGGCGCATCCGTATCAGCCGGAGGCGCTGAGCCAGGGGTGCCTCGGCATCATGAAGCTGCTGAGCGAGTGCCTGATCGAGATTACGGGAATGGATGCCATCACGCTGCAGCCGGCGGCGGGCGCGCATGGGGAGTTTACGGGGATCCTGCTGGTGCGGGCGTATCACGAGTCGAAGGGCAATGCGCGCAAGAAGATTCTGATTCCCGACTCGGCGCATGGGACGAACCCGGCGACGGCGGCGGTGGTGGGGTACCAGGTGGCGAACCTGAAGTCGAATGCGCAGGGGATGGTGGATATCGTCGAGCTGGAGCGGATGGTGGATGAAGATACGGCCGCGCTGATGCTGACGAATCCTTCGACGATTGGGGTGTTCGAGAGCGAGATCCACAAGATTGCGGACATCCTGCATGCGAAGGGCGCGCTGCTGTACATGGACGGCGCGAACATGAACGCGCTGGTGGGCAAGACGCGGCCGGGCGACTTCGGCGTGGACGTGATGCATTTGAATCTGCACAAGACGTTTTCGACGCCGCATGGAGGCGGCGGCCCGGGTTCGGGGCCGGTGGCGTGCAAGAAGATCCTGGAGCCGTTTCTGCCGACGCCAGTTTTGGTTACAAATTCGGGTGGGGCGCTGGGGCTCGACTACAACCGCGCGCAGAGCGTGGGGCGGGTGCGGGCGTTCTATGGCAACTTCGGGATGTTTGTGCGGGCGCTGGCCTACATCCTGGCGAATGGGCCGGACGGGCTGCGGCAGACGACCGAGGACGCGGTGCTGAATGCGAACTACATTCGCGCCAAGCTGGAGGGCACATTCGACCTGCCGTTCACGACGCCGACGCTGCATGAGGTGGTGTTCAGCGACCGGCTGCAGGCGAAGAATGGCGTGAAGACGGGTGACATGGGCAAGCGGCTGATCGACTACGGATTCCACGCGTATACGGTGAGCTTCCCGATGATTGTGCCGGGCGCGATGATGATTGAGCCGACGGAGAGCGAGAGCCGCGAGGAGCTGGACCTGCTGATCGACGCGCTGAAGCAGATTGCGCAGGAGGCGGCGGAGAATCCGGAGCTGGTGCGGACGGCGCCGCACTCGACGCGCCTGCGGCGGCTGGACGAGACGGCCGCGGCGCGCAAGCCGGTGCTGCGCTGGAAGGGGCCGGCGGAGGAAGCGTGCGCAGTGACTGCGGATGCGGCGGCGAAGGAGTGGTGAGGAGAAGTTTCCAGTTGTCAGTTGGAGACACGGGTTGGGCGATCCCGCGGCTAAGACCGGTGGAGTTTCCCAACCTTACTTGCCTTGGCGGCGCAACTCCCTGGTCTTGAGCACAATCATGTACTCGTAGATGGACTGCAGGATGGAGTAGCGAAATCCAGCGCGACCGTCGAGGAATCCTCCCTTGACCACGTACAGAAGCAGGAATTTTGCCAGCGGGCGGGCAGGAATCCGGTAGAGCAGTTCCTTCTGGTGGTAGCGGCGGCGATGAAAGTCCTTTTCGATGAGCGCAGCGCGCAGGCTGAAGGGCTCCTGGGAGCGTTCGTTGGTGACGATCTGTTCCGCCTCGAACGCGGCGTATTTGTTATGCCGGTCCAGCCAGTCGCCGATACCCTTGCTAAAGGGAAAATGATCGAGGTAGCCGGTAAGTTCGCCGACCGGACCATCAGGGATGGAGAGGGGATTGACCAGCCGCTCGTAGCGCATCTTTTCCGGCCGGAAGAGCCTCATGTAGAAGGGCGAGGCTTGCACGTGCCGGAGCCAGGTGCCATCGACAAAATCGCGGCGCTGCAGGCGAAATGCAATGTTTTCGCCAGGATTCTCCACCGCAGCGCGCAACGATTCGAGCAGGCTGGGCGTGACACGCTCGTCAGCGTCGATGTAGAAGACCCACGGGTAACGGAAGGGGATGTTGGCGATGCCCCAGTTCTGGTGGGCGGCCCAGTTGTCGAAGACGCGTTGGGTAACGTGCGCTCCGTGGTCGCGCGCAATCTGCTGGGTGGCATCGGTGCTGCAGGAATCGAAGACATGCACGTCATCGGACCACGCGACGGTCTCGAGGCAACCGGGCAAGTTCTGCTGCTCGTTGCGAGTGAGGATCAGGACGGAGATCGCAGGCGCGTTCACTGGAGTTATGGTATATCGCAAGTCAGGCCCGATACTGCCGGAAAACGAGGACAGCATTGAGACCGCCGAAGGCGAGTGAATTGGAAAGGGCGAGGTCCCTGTCGGCGGCGAGGGGACGCGGCTCGCCGATCAGGATGTCGAGGTGGAGGGAAGGATCGACGGCAGTGACTCCGGCTGTATAGGGCAGGCTGGCGGCGTCGAGCGCGAGCACCGTCGCCAGCGCTTCGATGGCTCCAGCGGCACCGATGGAGTGGCCGGTGAGCGACTTGGTGGCGCCGACCGGGATGTGCGGAGCGAATTCGCCGAGCGCCTGGTGGATGGCTGCGGCTTCGACGGCGTCGTTGGTCTGGGTACCGGTGCCGTGCGCATTGATGTAGCCCACGCGCTGAACCGAGGGCAGCATATCGGGGCCTGGGGCGCCCAGGATCGTGGCACTATCCGCGAGCGCGCGGCGCATGGCCAGGGCCGCGCCTTCCGCGCGGGGCTGGGTGACGTGGTGGGCGTCGGCGGACATGCCAAAGCCGACGATCTCGGCGTAGATGCGCGCGCCGCGGGCGAGTGCGGCGTCGAGCGGTTCGAGGATCAGCATGGCGGCGCCTTCGCCGAGGGTCATGCCGTCGCGGTCTGCCGCAAAGGGACGGCAGGAGGTGGGCGAGACCACGCGCATGGAGTCCCACGCGCGCAGAAAACCGTAGGTGAGCGCAGCCTCGTAGCCGCCGGTAATGGCGGCGGGGGCCATGCCTGAACGAACCATCTGGAAGGCGAGTCCGACGGCGTGAGTTCCGGAGGCGCAGGCGGTTGCGATGTTGAGCGTTGGACCGGTTATCCCGTTTTCGATGGCGATGTTGCTGGTCCCCGAGCTGGCCATGGTACGGATGATGGCGGTGGGGGGAACGCGCGCGCCGCGCAGATAGAGGTTGCGGTTGGCATCTTCATCCGCGGCTCGGCCGCCGCAGGAGCAGCCGCTCACGATGGCGATGGCGGCGGGATCGTAATGCTGCAGCACGCCGCTGTGGGCGATGGCCTGGCGCGCGGCGACGATGCCGAACTGGGCCCCCAGCTCGGAGGTGAGGAGAAAGCCGGACGTGAGGTGCTGGGCGGGGTTCTGGGTGGGCTGGAAGTCCTTCACCTTGGCGGTGGTCTTGAAGCGGATGCCGTGTTCCGGCAGGAGCACCCCGGGCAGGCTGCCGGGGTCGAACGGCGCAATGCCGGAGCGGCCCGCGAACATCGCCTCGCGAAATGCATCGACCGAGTTGCCGATCGGGGTGATACATCCCAGGCCGGTAACGACGACGCGGTTCATGGGGTCCTCACACTTGGGTTCTCAGGAAGCCATCTTCGCCGAGTTGCAACCGGGCCTACGGTGCGGAATTACGACGCCGTGGAATTTGGCGGGGCAGCGGCGCGCAGGGTCTCAACGCCACGGACGACGTCGCCCACGGTCCTCAGCGAGTTCAGGGCATCGTCGGGGATCTCGATGGAGAACATCTCCTCCACCTCGAAGCTCAGGTTAATCTTGTCGAGCGAATCGATCTGCAGCTCTTCGAACGTGCTGTCCATGCGGACGTCCGAAACCGGCAGGTTTTTCGATTTGGCAACGAGCTCGATGATGCGGGCTTGAAGGTCGTCCATGCGTTCTCCCATACTGCGCGACAGCGCGCCATCACCAAGGGGACCTCCAACATGAACCGGCCTCTCGCATCGCGCTGGCGCCAGCGATGGATACTGTGCTGTCTGACAGTTTTACCACCTGCGCATGGATTTAGCGCAAGTGGGTGCGGTTATCACCATTGCAGCAGCACCAGTTCGAGGCAAAAACCGGGACCCATCGCCGCCAGAATACTGTAGCTGCCGGGTGCGGCGCGGTGATCTGCGAGCGTATCGGCCAGCACCATGAGGACGGAAGCGGCGGAGAGGTTGCCGACCTCGCGCAGGCTTTTCCAGGAGAGGGCCAGCGCATCCTTGGGCAGTTCGAGCGCGGTCTCGACCGCCTCCAACACCCTGGGGCCGCCGGAGTGGAAGATGTAGCTGGAAATGTCAGCGAGGCCAAGGCCGTTTTCGGCGAGGAAGCTTTCGACGTTGCCGCGCAGGTTCTGCATCACCACCTTGGGCACGTCGGGCGAGAGGACGATGGTGAAGCCGGTGTCGCCGATGTCCCAGCCCATGACGTACTCGGAGTTGCGGTAGAAGGTGGAACGGGTGGCGAGGACGCGGGGGCCGGGCGGAAGCGTGGACGCCGGGAGGGCGACCTCGTCGCCGGTGATGACGACGGCGGCGGCGCCGTCGCCGAAGAGGCCGCAGGAGATGAGGTTGGCGATGGACTGGTCGTTGTCCTGCCAGGTGAGCGAGCAGAGTTCGACGGACAGCAGCAGCGCGATCTGGTTGGGGAAGGCGCGGACGTAGTCGGAGGCGCGGGCGATGCCGGCCGCTCCCGCCACGCATCCCAGGCCAAAGATGGGGGTGCGCTTGACGCTGGCGGGAAAGGGCATGAGGTTGATGAGGCGGGCGTCGACGGTGGGGCTGGCGATGCCGGTGACGGAGGCGAAGAAGATGGCGGAGATGTCCGCAGCGGTCAGGCCAAGGGGCTCGAGCGCGCGGGTGATGCAGGTCTGGCCGAGGTCGACGGCGTTGGCGATCCATACGTCGTTGGTGGCCTTGAAGCCGACGAGGCCCGGGTAGGCTTCCAGCGGAAGCACAAAGTTGCGGAACTCCACACCGCAATTGGCGTGCAGCCGGCCGAGCAGGCGCGGCTCGGGAAGCTTGGCGCCCCACCAGTTGCGCAGCTTCTCAGTGAACTCCGTTTGAGCAACACGATGAGGCGGAAATGCGGTACCGACGGACGAGATGCGCATGAAGTGGGTGCCTTTCCCTGGAGACGCGTTGGCGGCGGGTGGGCCCACAGCCGCATCGAACCGGGTGATGCCGTTCGCGGTAGAGGTCGCCTGGGATCGAACGCCGGACGAGCAAAAGGGTTGGTGGGCCCACCAGGACTTGAACCTGGAACCAACGGATTATGAGTCCGCTGCTCTAACCAATTGAGCTATAGGCCCTTCAATAACTTACGCGGTTCGGAGCATCGAGCGATGGGAGATTTGCCGGGACACCGGAACTTCTTTGCCTTCGGGATCCCGGCTGCAGAACTGTTCCAATCCTTCAACGGGAATCCCGCCGCTGTCGAGGGGTGGGAGGACAAACCACGGGCGCCGGTGATTCGGAGGTGGAATGCGTACTCCCGTGTTGCAAATGCGTCGGTTCGGGCTAATTCCAGCCGGGTTGGAAGGGGCTGCGCGGGGCTCCGCGCCAAGACGAACACTTCTGGGGCGGCTGCAGTCTGTCTGGCACACAACATTCTCTTTTAGCATACGCGCGCGAAGGCAGGCCGGCGGCAATGCGGGGAGCGCGGCTATCTTCCTGATGCCGGTCCATCTCCGCGCCCGCAGGAGTGGAAAAATGGTTGCCAAACGGGAGGGCGGGCAGCCGGCAGCGGTCTATACTCCTAGGGTGATCCAGCTTTAATTTGGCTTCTGTGAAACTCTTGGGGTGCTGCAATCATTTCCGGGGAGCATGTGCCATTGGACGTAGAGATTCTGGAGGGTCGTGAGACCATCCTCGACCACGCACGGCTGCTGGAGCGGTTCGCGGAACGCTGCTGTCAGTATGGCGCGATGCATTGGCTTGGCTATTTTCTGGGCGGGATGGGCGCGCGCTGGAAGCGGCCCTGCATGGTGGTGCTGCTGCGACCGGGGGCGGATCGCAATTCCCTGCAACTGAACGATCTGCGCGGCGCGGCGTTGTTCTACGAGTTCAGCCCGCTGGGCTTGCGGACGCGTGCCTACTCGACGGACGACTGGGAAGGACTGCGCACGGTGATTGCGGAGCCGGCGTTGCGGCACCAGGTGACGGCCCTGGCGACGCAGGCGCTGATCCGGCGGGGCGCGCATGTGGTGCTGACCACCTACAGCGTGGAGCGGCCGGACGAGAGCCAGGTTGGGCCGTTGCTGCGACTGCCCGGGACGCTGTGGGCGGAACGAAATCGTGAGGTAACCAAGCAGCGCCTGTTGCTGGGCGGGACCTACGAGGAAACGCTGGCGAAGTTTGGCAAGCAAACGCGCACGAACCTGCGCTACTACCGAAAACGCCTGCTGGCACAAATGGATTGCGAGTTTATCGCGGATGCGCTGCCGGTGCTCAGCGGAGACGACCTGATCCGCTTGAATTCGAGCTCGCTGAATCCGCTGCCGGTGAACGAATGCAGGCGGCGCTATCAAGCGGTGCGGGAGCTGAATGGCGGATACCTGATTGCGCTGCGCGGCCCGCAGCAGCGGCTGCTGAGCGTGATCGGGGGGTGGCGGCAAGGAACCACCACGGTGATGCACCACCAGATGAACGCGGCCGGCTACGAGAAGAGTTCGCTGGGCACGGTGATGCGCTCCTACTTCCTGGAGAGCGAAGTGGCCCGCGGGACCCGCACGATCATTTTCTATCACGGCACCAACCATACGATCTCGCATGCGTTCGAAGGCGAATGCACGCGCGACCTGGTGGTGCGGCGGAAGACGCTGCACGCGGCGGCGCTCAAGCAGCTGGCCGGGCTTTTGGCTTCCCCGCGTTACTATGCCGAAACCCACTACTTTGGCGGCAGCACGACCTTTTTCGCGTCGGTCCTGACCAGCGACCGGTTTGAGTGGCATTCCGCGCCGGACAGCCCATAATCCTTTGCGGTCTGTGACTTAGCTGCGCTTCGGCGGAGACGGCGGGAGGCCGGCTGAAGGAAACGGGCCGGCGGCATACCTGAGCCGCCGGGGTGTGATTCAATAAATCAAGGGATATGGATTTAGAGAGTTCAAGTTACCGCCGCCCTATGCCGTTCAAGCGCCGCTGGAAGGGCATGACCCGCAAGCTGCGCGAGCTGGGGTCGATCGGGTCGGCGCTGGCGTCGACCGGGCACCCGTATATGGCGCACATTGTGCCCATGCGGCGGTGCAACCTGGCCTGCACCTATTGCAACGAGTTCGACGACGTCTCGGACCCGGTGCCGATTGCGGAGATGGAGCGGCGGATCGACGAACTGGGCCGGCTGGGGACTTCGGTGATCACCATCTCCGGGGGCGAGCCGCTGCTGCACCCTGATCTGGACCGGGTGATTGCGCGCATCCGCAAGACGGGCGCGATTGCGGGCATGATCACGAACGGATATCTGCTGATGCCGGAACGGATTGAGCGACTGAATCGCGCCGGGCTGGACCACCTGCAGATCTCCATCGACAACGTGATGCCGGACGCCGTGTCGAAGAAGAGCCTGAAGGTGCTGGACGCCAAGCTGAAGATGCTGGCGGAGCATGCCGATTTTCACGTGAACATCAACTCCGTGGTGGGCGGCGGGATTGCGAACCCGACCGACGCGCTGACGGTGAGCGAGCGCGCGCTGGCGCTGGGCTTCTCGTCGACCATCGGGATCATTCACGACGGCAGCGGACAGCTGAAGCCGCTGGGCGATGAGGAGCGGACGGTGTGGGACAAGGTGCGGCGGCTGACGCGGCGCAGCTACTCCCGGTTCAACCATTTTCAGGAAGCGATCGCCAACGGGCAGCCGAACGATTGGCGCTGCCGGGCGGGCGGACGGTATCTGTACATCTGCGAGTTTGGGCTGGTGCACTACTGCAGCCAGCAGCGCGGCTATCCGGGCGTGCCGCTTGCCGAGTATCGCAAGGCGGATGTGCAACGCGAGTTTCTTACGGAGAAGAGTTGTGCGCCCAACTGCACCATCAGCTGCGTGCACCAGGTGAGCTACATCGACCACTGGCGCGCTCCGCAGACCACGCAGGTGACTCCAGGAGCGCCGCACGGTGCTGGCACTGCGGCCGACCCTGGTCTGGTGCAGATCCGGTGAGCGGTGACGACCGGCCACTGGAGGAATCGCTTCAGCTCTTGGCGGTGTGTTCGCCGGCGATCTCTTTGAGGCTGTGATCGATGCCTTTGAGGCACTTGACGATCATCCAGAGGACCCACAGTACGAAGACATAAAAAATGCCAAAGACTGCGAGCAGAGGAAGAAAGTAAGTTGAAACGATCTCGGAAGGGGTCATGGTCGTACCTCGCAGTGAGCATATACCGCGAAATCCGCCAGTAACAAAGCATATCGGCGGGCAGGTAGTGGGTGAGTAACTAACCGGAAACCAGGGGAGCGGGGCGGATCGCTGCCAAGCCCAGCTAAATTTCGCAACCCACGGGGGTCGGCGACACTCTAAACTGAGAGTGAGCGTGGCACATCTCCTTCAATCGAACGGTTCGGGCATGAGAACGGGAATGCGGCGGCGGCGCATGGGTACAGCCGTGGTGTTGCTGGCGATGGCGGGCGCAGGGATGGCGCGGGCGCAGCAGGATGCGGCCCTGCCCATGGCTCCCAGCGCAGTGGTGGCCGCGCTGCCGGCTTCCCGGGATCTGAGCTTTGCGGGCCGGGCGCAGGCGCTGCCAGCGATTCAGTTTGCCGGGGGAGTGAGCGTGGAGACGGCCGGGCCGGGTGCGCTGCCGCTCTCGCTCGACGATGCCATCAGCCGGGCGCTGAAACAAAACCTGCAGGTGCTGCTGGCCAACCAGTCTGAGCGGGCGGTGCGCGGACAGATTTCCACGGTGCTCTACTACCTGCTGCCCAACCTGAGGGCCACCGGCTACACCAACGCGGAGGAGATCGATCTGGCTGCGCTGGGCTTCAAGCCGGCGTCGCTGGCGGAGTTCGGATTCGCTCCGGGATCGATCGCGACGATTGTGAAGGTGGACACGACTGCCGCGCAACTGAGCGCGGACCAGGTGCTCTTCAACCTGCCGGACTTTTATCTGTACGCCGCGGCCAGGAAGGCGGCCGACGTGGTCAACAAGAACACGATGAACACGCGCGAAGGCGTGGTGGAAGCGGTGGGCACGCAGTATCTGGCGGCGCTGGCGGATGAGGCGCAGATTGCCAACGCGCAGGCGCTGGTGACGGCAGATGAAGAGGTGCTGCGCCAGGCGACGCTTTCGCATGACGCGGGCGTGGGGATCAATATCGACGTGCTGCGGGCGCGGGTGCAGTTGCAGTCGGAACAGCAGGCGCTGGTGACGGCGCAGAATACATTTGCCAAAGACAAGATCGCGCTGAACCGGTTGCTGGGCCTGCCTGCCGAACAGGAGTTGACGCTGACCGATACGGTCCCGTACGCCGACCTGGCGGAGATGACGCTGGACGAGACCAAGGCGCTGGCTTACCAGCAGCGTAAGGACCTGCTGGAACTGGAAGCGCAGCTGGAGGTGGCGACGCGGTCGCACAAGGCGGTGAAGTACGAGCGCATGCCGTCGCTTGGGTTCAACGGATATTACGGCGTGCTGGGCGAGACCCACGGCAACTACCACGGGGTTTTTGCGGCGCAGGGCGTGCTGAAGATTCCCATCTTTGAAGAGGGCCGGTTCCGCGGCGAGAGCGAGGTGGCTGCGGCGCAGGAGATCGCATTGCGGCACCAGATCGACTCGCTGCAAGTGACCATTGACGAGCAGATTCGCTCGAGCCGGCTGGATGTCGAGTCGTCGGCCGAGCTGGTGAAGGTGGCGCGCAGCAACGTGGACCTGGCCGCGCAGGCCCTCTCCGACACGCGCGACCGCTACGCCGCCGGCGTGGACGATAATCTGCCGGTGGTAGAGGCACAGGCCGCGCTGGCCTCGGCGCAAAGCCAGCTGATCGCCACGGAGTTCCAGTTCAACCAGGCCAAGCTGGCGCTGGCCCGGAATACGGGCGTGGTGGAGACCGAATACCGGCAGTATCTGGGACGGTAGAGCCGGACCGACGCTTTCTCCCATCCCTGTCCCTTCCCGGAATGTTTTGTTATGGGCCTTGAGTTTTCTCCGGGCCGAGGAAGCGCACGCCGCCGGCCGGCGCCGCGCTGCCGCCAAGCGATCGGGCGTGGGCCCGCTGCGTTGCCTGGCCGAAGTATGAAACCATAGGCGCATATGGCGGACGGTCCGAATGGGGTGGCGGAGACGAGCGCGGGCAGCGCTTTTCTTTCGCGCGACTTCCGGCTGTACCAGGCGGCTCGGCTGCTGGTGATCCTGGGGGCGGAGGCGCAGTCGGTCGCGGTGGCGTGGCAGGTGTACCAGATCACGAATTCGGCGTTCGACCTGGGGTTGACCGGGCTGGCGCTGTTCGCGCCGGGACTCTTCTTTATGCTGGCGGCGGGGCACGTGGCCGACCGCTACGACCGGCGCTGGATCATCCTGGTGTGCTATGGGTTCCAGGCCGTGTGCACGATCGCGCTGATGCGGTTTGCGCTGCATCCAACCAGGGAGGTGTGGCCGATTTATGCGGTGCTTCTGGGCATCGGACTGGCGCGCGCGTTCAGCGGGCCGGCGTCGGCGGCGCTGCTGCCCAGCCTGGTGCCGACGAAGCACTTTGTGAATGCGGTGACGTGGGGGTCCATCGTCTTCCAGATTGCCAACATTACGGGGCCGGCGGTGGGCGGGCTGCTGTTGACGCTTCCCCTGGCTGGGGCTTTGGCCGTGTGGCACGGCGCAGCGGCGGTGTATGCCTTCACGCTGGTGACACTGCTGGCGTTCCTGATCCTG
>Ga0181520_10006754_pt1 | contig 17321 bp, 14 predicted proteins | sample PEATcosm2014_Bin_29_FD_132451 | JGI IMG/M metagenome (GOLD analysis project Ga0181520, IMG submission 132451) | Peatland microbial communities from MTU Mesocosm Facility, Houghton, MI, USA - PEATcosm2014_Bin02_30_metaG | ecosystem: Environmental > Terrestrial > Soil > Wetlands > Peat | place... | reverse complement strand
TGGGCGCGGGATGCGGCTGGCTCCAATCCACTACCTGGCCGGTGGGCGGATGGTCGCGCCACGAGCCGACGGGAAACAGATCGGCCTCCAGCTTGGGGTTATTCAGCCGTGCGGAGACAACTCCCCGTGAAAGCTTCGTTCTTGCGCGGAGGTCCAGCGTTTCGACCATCATCAGGCCGATGCTGAGCGAGTCCATGCCACTCCACGGCTGTGGGCGATAGCAGAGCAGCTTGAACTCGGGCGGCAGCGAATCCTGGTGCTGCGCAATGAATAGGTTCACGCCGCGTGCGTAAGCGTCGAGGCGGGCGCGATCTTCCGCGGACAGATTCGCGTAGATGCGCTGTGCGGTGGTTCGCAACTGCAACACGCGCTGCGTTTTGTCGTGCGTGACCAAGGATGCGCCCATAATCTCCGCCAACTCGCCGTTGGCGGCGCGGCGCGAGGCATCCATCTGCCATAACCGGTCTTGCGCGGTCACATAGCCCTGCGCCATGAACAGATCATCCTCACTGGAAGCCTCGATGTGGGGCACGCCGTGAGCGTCGCGGCGAACGATCACAGGCGCGGAAAGGCCAGCAAGATGCACATCTCCATCCAACACCGGTAGCGCGGCCACGGTGACCGAGCGTAGCCATACTACGGCCGCGCCGACGGCTGCAAGAATGAGAACCAGCAGCCCGGCTAAGGACCACAGGAGGATGCGCGGCCAGCGACGCTTGCGACGGCGCGCAATGGCAGACGACGGCATTTGATTTCGTGCTTTTGCTCCGGACATAGGTTGTCCACAGGATAACGCCGCGGCAACACAAACTATACCGAGGCCATCATTTAATATCCACATTAGTTGTTGAAGCCGCCGTGAGGTTTTCATGCAATTTTTGATTCTAGGTAAAGGCAAAACTGGCAGCCTGGTTGCTGAAGTCGCGCGGGAGCGTGGCCACGCCGTCGGTGCACTCGACATCAATGAAAACAGCCATGCTTCCGCGCTCACGGCCAAGAGTCTCGCCGGCGTGGATGCAGTAATCGATTTCACGGCTCCCGAGGCTGCCGCCGAAAACATACGCGTCGTGCTGGCTCTGGGCGGGCGCATCGTGGTGGGCACCACAGGCTGGTACGCGCACCTCGACGAGATGAAAGCTCTCGCGCAAAGGAATGGCGCGCTGCTCTACGGAACGAATTTTTCAATGGGCGTGCAAAAGCTGTTCCGCCTTACCGCCGACCTCGCAAAACTCGATGGCTACAGCTTCTCCATCAGCGAAACTCATCACACTTCCAAGCTCGACGCGCCCTCCGGCACCGCGATTACGCTACAGGAAATTATTCATTCGGTTCGCCCGGGCATCGAAGTCAAGATTGAATCATGCCGCGTCGGCGACGCCAAGGGCGAGCACATTGTCAAAGCTTCCAGCGGGGTTGACACGCTGGAGATTCGCCACGACGCCCACAGCCGGCGCGGCTTCGCATTGGGCGCAGTTCGCGCAGCCGAGTGGGTTGCAGGCAAATCGGGCGCATGGGACTTCAGAGAAATTTGCGATCAGTTGTGAATCGGAAATGATTGGATTAGTTGGCATCCCACCCATTTCGCAAAGAGCGCGAAATGGATGGGGCACCCGGTTTACTTGGGCACGTGTTACTGAGGCGCGGGCAGATTTGCCGCGTGTTCCGCAGCGGGCACGGCAGTGAGCACTTCGGTCGCGATGGGCAAGGACGCGTGCAGCGGGCCTTCAAGCGCCAGCGCAAGCACCTCGTCCATCTGATCGACGAAATATAGCTTCATCGAGTTCTTGATGTTGTCCGGCAGCTCGGCAATATCCTTTTCGTTGGCTCGGGGCAAAATCACTTCGAAAATTCCAGCGCGCAGCGCGGCCAGCAGCTTTTCTTTCAATCCGCCGATGGCCAGCACCTTGCCGCGCAGAGTGATTTCGCCGGTCATGGCGATGTCGCGCCGCACCGGGATCTTGGCCAGCGCACTGGCAATGGCCGTGGCCATGGTGATGCCGGCCGAGGGCCCGTCCTTGGGAATGGCGCCTTCCGGCACATGCAGATGCACGTCGATGCTGCGATAAAACTCGCGGCTGAGGCCGAGCGCCTGCGCGCGGCCGCGAATGTAGCTGAGCGCGGCCTGCGCCGACTCCTGCATCACGTCGCCCAACTGGCCGGTGATGGTGAGCTTGCCCTTGCCGTCGAGTATCTGCACCTCGGTGGTGAGAATGCTGCCGCCCACTTCTGTCCATGCGAGTCCGGTGACCAGGCCGACTTCGCTTTTTTCATGCACCTCGGAGTCACGGAATTTGGCCACTCCAAGAAACTCGCTGACGTTGGCGGCAGTGATCTCTTCTTTGTGTTTTGCGCCTTTGTTCACCACGCGGCGCGCCACCTTGCGGCAGATGTTGCCTATTTCCCGCTCCAGATTGCGCACGCCCGCCTCGCGCGTGTAGTTGCGGATAATTTCGACAATCGCGTCATCCTTGAATAACAAGTTCTTCTCACTCAACCCGGTCTGCGTGCGCTGTTTCTTCACTAGATATTGCCGCGCAATCTCAAGCTTCTCCTGCTCGGTGTACCCTTGCAGGCGAAGAACTTCCATGCGGTCCTGCAAGGCGGCCGGAACGGTGTGCATCACGTTGGCCGTGGCCACGAACAGCACCTGCGAGAGGTCGTAATCCACATCCAGATAGTGGTCCTGGAAAGTGGAATTCTGTTCCGGGTCCAGCACTTCAAGCAGCGCGGAGGCCGGATCGCCGCGGAAGTCCGAAGCCATCTTGTCCACTTCGTCGAGAAGGAAAACCGGATTCTTGGTTCCAGCCCGCTTCATGTGCTGAATGATCTGGCCGGGCAGCGCGCCGATGTAGGTGCGGCGATGGCCGCGAATCTCAGCCTCGTCGCGAATGCCGCCCAGCGAAAGCCGCACAAATTTGCGGCCAGTCGCCTTTGCAATCGACATGCCCAAAGAGGTTTTGCCCACTCCCGGCGGCCCGGCAAAGCAAAGAATCGAGCCTTTGGGATTCTTGACCAACTGACGCACCGCGAGGAACTCAAGTATGCGCTCCTTGATCTTTTCCAGGCCATAATGGTCGGTGTTGAGCACCTTCTCCGCGTAATCGATGGAGCGGGTCTCTTTCGAGCGTTTCTTCCACGGCACGGCCAGCAGCCAATCGATGTAGTTGCGACTGACTGTGGATTCGGCTGACATGGGCGGCATGGCTTCGAGCTTTTTGAGTTCCTGAATGGCCTTGTCGAGCACTTCCTTGGACATTCCGGCGGATTCGATTTTCTTGCGCAGTTCGTCGAATTCGCTCTTTTCGCCGCGGCCCAATTCCTTCTGAATAGCCTTGATTTTCTCGTTGAGGTAATACTCTTTTTGCGCGCGCTCCATCTGCCGTTTCACGCGCGATTGGATGTTGCGGTCGAGGTCCAGCTTTTCAATCTCGATGTCGAGCACGTCGGCGATGCGTGCCAGGCGCGTGGCCGGATCGAATAGGCCCAGCAACTCCTGTTTTTCCTCGACGCCGAGTTGCAGATTGGCAGCGATGGTGTCACTCAGCTTGGCCGGCTCATCCATGCGCACCGTAGCGATGATGGTTTCGTAGTTCAGCGATTGCTGCAGCTTCACGTACTGCTCGAAGAGCCCCGTGACTCGCGTCATGAGCTGGTCTACGGCCGGAGTCATTTCAAAGTCGCTTTTGCCCAGGCGCACTGTGGCGACAAAGAAGCCGTCCTTGTCGCTCACATCGACAGATTTGGCGCGCTCTACTCCTTCGACCAGAACTTTTATATTGCCGTCGGGCATTTTGACGCTCTGCACGATATTGCAAATCGAGCCAACCTGATAAATTTCCTTGGCCTTGGGCTCATCGATGGAAGCATCGTGCTGCGTGGCGAGAAAAATTTTGCGGTCGCCGGTGAGCGCCTCTTCAAGCGCGCGCACGCTCGACTCGCGCCCGACGACGAAGGGCGTCATCATGTAGGGAAAGATCACCATGTCCCGAATGGGCATCATGGGCAGTTTGCGCGTTTCGGCTTTTTCGCGGGATGCGGTCATTAGGGCACCTGAGTATTAGACGCGCGAAGCCAGCTTCCGATGCGAAGCTGGCTCTTTGACGCCTGCTGGAATTGTACAGCGGAATGAATTGGCTGTGAGAATTTAGGGGCGTAATACCAGTCCAGATCGGTATCTGGAATCGTTACGCGTTCAATCAATGCGGCCGTGAATGTTGGCCACCCCTGCCGGATTCAAATGGGCCGAGAGCGCAATTCTAGCTGAGTATCAAACCCAAAACAGCCGCTACAATTCCGGCAGCGGAGAAGCACAGCCCGGCGAACCAGTATGCGCGCTGGCGAGTCAGCAGCGTAATGGAGGTAATGACCAGGCCAATCTCGAGCAGCACCTCACCCAGATCGAAGCGGTCGGCGCGGACCTCAGCCTTTTCCACTTTCTCCTCGTATTCAGTTACCTTCTTTTCCTTGTCGCGGGCCCTTTCTTCGCTTTCCTTAAGATCTGTGGCCCATTTCTGCTGGTGGTCAGCGTAGCCCTTGGCCTTCTTCTTCGCCTCGTCCTTGTTCGCAATCGCCACCACGCCCATCAGGTCGGAGATCAGGTCAGTGTCGTTCGCGCGAATCTTGTGGGCTTGGTAAAAGGCCCATTCGTCCGCAGCCTTGTTCTGCTCGACCGCGGCTCTCGTCTGGTTGAGGATGGCGTCGGTGTGGGTGCGATGACCGAGTACGGTCACCACGGCCACAAGCACGGCCAGTACGGTCATGGTCAAAGCTACCGGCCGCATGGCCTGTTCGTGCCCGGCGTGCTCGGCGTGTTCCTGCAACTCTTGCGCTTCGTTGGGTTCCATGGGGCAAGCCTCCACAATCTGAATATTTCTGAGAATTACTTTCGCTTCCAGCGAACGCCGTCTTTGGAATCTTCCAGCACCACGCCTTTTTCCGCCAGTTCGTTGCGGATCTGGTCGGCTCGGGCAAAGTTGCGTTGCTTTTTGGCTTGATCACGCTCGGCCACCATAGCGTCTATCACTTCATCCGTCAGCCCTTGCCGCACGAGCAACTCGGGAGCAACATCATTCAGCCGGCCTTCTCGCTCGGCCCATTCCAATGCTTGTTTCGTGGCCTCGGCGTCGCGATCTTCCATCACGCAAAAGACCGCGTCAAAGCTCGCGAGGACGGCCAGAATTGCATCGCGGTCCGCTGCTTTCAATTGACCCTGATCCATCGCTGTGTTGGCCGCGCGCAGCAGATCGAAGATTGGCGCACGCGCCTCGGCGGTGTTCAAATCGTTGGCCAGCGCGGCCATGTAATCCGCCTGCGCTGTCTTTGCCGCCTCTTGCAGCGCGGAATTTTCTCCTGGCTCGAAGCTCCCGGCTACCAGCCGCTGGCGAAATGTACGCAGCCGCTCAATGGCGCTGGTAGCTTCGACAAGACCGTCGAATGTGAAGTTCATTTGATGCCGATAAGGCACTGAAATCAGCGCAAGGCGAATCGCGGACGCCTTGTAGCCCTTGAGCAGCAGGTCGCGCAGGGTATAAAAATTGCCCTCGCTCTTGGACATCTTGCGCCCGTCCACGAGCAGAAACCGCACGTGCATCCAGTGGCGGGCAAACGGTTTGTGCGTGACGCTCTCGCTCTGCGCAATTTCGTTTTCGTGGTGCGGGAACATGAGGTCTTCGCCGCCGGCGTGCAGGTCGAAGCTCTCGCCCAAGAACTCCATGGCCATGGTCGAGCACTCCAGATGCCATCCTGGCCGCCCGCGGCCAATGGCCGTATCCCACGATGTTTCGCCCGGTTTGGCCGCTTTCCACAGCGCAAAATCCCGCGCCGAATCTTTCTCGTACTCGTCCAGATCGACACGCGCGCCATCTTCCATCCCGGACAAATCTTTTTTGCTGAGCTTGCCGTACTCGGGAAACGCCGCGAGCCTGAAGTACCAACTTCCGTCTTCTGCCTGGTAAGCCGCTCCCGCCGCAGCGATCCGTTGGACCAGCTCCACCATGCGCGGAATGTTCTCCGTTGCGCGGGCGATGATCTCCGGGCGTTCGATGCCGAGAGTATTCATATCCTCAAAAAACGCCTTCTCAAAGCGTGCCGAATAATCCCCAATGGAGATGCCCGCCGCTGCTGCGTTTTGGATGATGCGGTCGTCCACGTCGGTAATGTTCATCACGTGGCGAACCTTGACGCCCGTCAGCTTGAGAAAGCGCCGCAGCACGTCCACTTGCAGAAACGTGCGGAAGTTGCCGATGTGGCCGTAGTCATAGACCGTGGGGCCGCAGGCGTACATGCGCAGCGCTTCGCCGTCAGAAGGCGCGAGCGGGTCGATTTGTCCCGAAAGAGTATTGAAAAGCCGCAGAGTCATCAGTCGAACTTCTTACCTGTTAAACGGTTGAAATAGCCGCAGTTTCGGCCCTTTTGATTGTAGCAGCGAGGGATTCGGAGGCGGTTAGGGTTCGGCGGGCAGGATTCATCGCCCCAGCGCCAGCGATGGGTCGCCGGAGAGCGAGCCTTCAGCGAATTCGCCTGCCTGAAAACGCGGCCAGGCGGCGGCTGCAATCATGGCGGCATTGTCAGTGGACAAAGCCAGCGTGGGAAAGGCGATGCGCAGCCCGCGCCTTGCGGCTTCGGCGGTGAAGCGGCCGCGTAGTTCACGGTTGGCTGCCACGCCGCCGGTTACTAGAATGCTGCGCGCGCCGAGGGATTCGGCGGCCGCAAAGGATTTCTTCATGAGGTCGCCAACCACTGCGCACTGGAAGCTGGCGGCGAGGTCCAGTATCTGCTGCGGACAAAGTGCGAGAGCTTCTTCTTTGGTTTGTGGAGGACGCGCCTCGGAGTTGGGAGCGAAAAGGCGGGCTGCGCGGTCATGAGCTTCTTCGCGCAGGATGTGAAGCTCGACATAGCGCAGGACGGCGGTCTTGATTCCTGAAAACGAGAACAGAAAGCGCGGATCGAGGTCGGCGATAGGCGCGGTCTTGGCCGCCTTGGTTCTTGGAACTTTCCCCGCCAAATACACCTTTGGTTTGATATGCGAAAAGGCGAACGGCACGGCCTTTGGGTTTCCGAAACGGGAGAGCGCATCGATCCACGGGCCTCCGGGATAACCGAAGCCCAGCAGCTTGGCTACCTTGTCGTAGGCCTCGCCGGCGGCGTCGTCAAGCGTGCGGCCGACCAGCTTATACGTCCATGTTCCGTGAGCCGGGCGCACCAGATAAAGGTGCGTATGTCCGCCGGAGACGACCAACGCCAACGCTGGCTCGCTGGGCGACGGGGAATTTGCCTCAGGGGCTAAAGCCCGTGACTTTTTTGTTGTATTTGCGGCACGACTAAAGTCGTGCCCTTTCAAAACAATGGGCTCTTCCACGGCCTGTAAAGCCTGTTCCTGCTCATGCTCGTTCAGGAGGACCGCATGGATGTGACCTTCGAGATGGTTGACGGCGACGAGCGGCAGCCCCTGAGCGAAGGCCAGCGCCTTGGCGTAGGTAACTCCCACCAGGAGAGCCCCGGCCAGGCCAGGACCGGCGGTGACGGCAATCGCGTCCAGATCAGCGAGGGTGATTCTGGCCTGGGCGAGGGCTGCGCGGACGACCGGAACGATGGCGCGCAGATGCTCACGGCTGGCCAACTCTGGAACCACCCCGCCGTAGCGTGCGTGTGTGGCGATTTGGGAGGCCACGACCGACGAAACAGTGCGCGCTCCTCGCTCCACCACGGCCGCAGCCGTTTCATCGCAAGAAGATTCGATGCCGAGGATGAGGCCGCGCGTGCTCATCTAATTAGTTTAGCGGGCTTTACTTGAGTGGACCGAAGTTTCCCGCTGGGCGGCAGCACGGGCGACAATAGATGCAGCCATGGTAACCACCAAGCCCCAATTCGATGCGGCTCTCGATATCATCGCGGACCTACGCGCAGCGGGGTATGAGGCTTATCTGGCCGGCGGATGCGTGCGCGACCTGCTGTTGGGACGCGAGCCCAAGGATTACGATGTGGCGACCAGCGCCACGCCGGATGTGGTTCTGGAGATGTTTCCGCGCACTTTTGCCGTGGGAGCGCACTTTGGAGTAGTGCTGGTGGCTACCGGCGGGGGTGCAGATTCCGCTGGCGCGGACGATGCGGCGCAGGATGAATCGAGATATTTTGTGACTGAGGTGGCGACGTTCCGATCTGATGGCGCTTACTCAGATGGGAGGCATCCAGACGCGGTGCGCTATACCGTCAGCGCCGAAGAGGATGTGCGGCGCCGGGATTTCACCATCAATGGGCTGTTGCTGGATCCAGACAGGCTGTTCCCTCAGGGGCTAAAGCCCGGCTCCTTGGATGAGTTTGATGTACGGGCTGAAGCCCGTACCCTTCATGAAGCGGTGATTGACCATGTGGGCGGACTGGCTGATCTTGAAGCCGGCATCGTTCGCGCCATCGGTCAGCCCGAGTTGCGCTTTGAAGAAGATCACCTGCGGATGTTGCGCGCCGTGCGCTTCGCCGCACGATTTGGTTTCGAGCTGGACCCCGCAACAGCTGCAGCTATGCGTCGATCGGCCGCGAAGATCAACGCCGTCAGCCGCGAGCGAGTGCGCGACGAGCTGACCAAGATGTTGACCGAGGGCCATGCGCGGCGGGCTTTTGAACTTTTGGATGAGACTGGTCTCCTCACCGAAGTGCTTCCAGAAATTGCCCGCATGAAGGGCGTTGAGCAACCGCCGCAGTTTCACCCCGAGGGCGATGTGTGGACGCATACTCTGCAGTTGCTGGGCCAACTCGAAGAGGACTGCCCGTTCACACTCGCATGGGGCGGGCTGCTGCATGATGTCGGCAAGCCGCCTACCTTTGTACGGGCCGACCGAATTCGATTCAACGGCCACGTGGGTGTGGGCGTGGCCATGAGCGCAGAAATCTGCCGGCGTTTCCGCTTCTCCAACGATGAAACCCATCAGATTCTTTCGCTCGTCGAGAACCACATGCGCTTTGCCGATGCGCAACACATGAAGGCATCGACGCTCAAGCGATTTTTCCGCCTGGAAAATTTTCCCGAGCACCTGATGCTGCATCGTATGGATTGCATGGCCGGGAGCGGCAACCTCGACCACTGGAATTTTGTCCGCGAGCGCTATGAATCAATGCCGGAGGAGGCTGTGCGCCCGCAGCCGCTTGTCACTGGGCGCGAGTTGATTGCGGTAGGCTACCGGCCCGGAGCGGGCTTTCGCGAGATGCTGCGCGCTGTAGAAGATGCACAGTTGGATGGGGCAATCACAACGCCCGCCGAGGCGCTGGCGCTTGTTCGCGAACGGTTTCCGCTGGCTGCGGAAAAAGGAAGTGAGTTATGAGCGATGGCCGCGAGGAGCGCGAAGAACGAGAGAAACGCCGCGAGTTAGAAGAGAAGGAAGATCGCGAAGACCGCATCGACCACGGCCAGCGAGATCAATGGGAACAGGAGCGGGATGACTCGTGACGAGCCGGAAATCCGTTGTCGTTTGAGAGTTGATTCCCTCAGGGGCTAAAGCCCTTTATTTTATGACGTCTTTCGGCACGACTAAAGTCATGCTCAGATACAAAGCTGATCTCTGCAGACAGTCTTACGCAGAGGCGAGCGCGGATGTGCGCAGGTGGGCGACCTGATCCAGAATACGGTGCGCGAGGCTGAGCTTTGATTGCGCGGGGAAAACGGTTTCGCGCGCCGCGGTGATGAATGTGGCGGCGTTGCTTTCTGAATCGAAGCCGAGGCCGGGCTGGGAGACATCGTTGGCGACGATGGCGTCTGCGCCTTTGCGTTGCAGCTTCTCGCGCGCGGTGCGGATGAGGTCTTGCGCATCGATGGGGGTTTCGGCGGCGAAGGCGATGAGTAATGTTCCGGGGTTGCGGCGGGCGGCGACGCTTTGCGCAATGTCTTCTGTCGGCTCAAGTGAAAGCGTGAGCGGGCCGGAACGCTTGAGCTTTTGCGCAGCGACCGCAGCGGGACGGAAATCGGAGACGGCAGCGGCTTTGATGACGATGGTGGCTTGCGGCAGACGGGCAAGGACTGCCGAGTGCATTTCGCTCGCGGTGGTGACGTCGATGCGCTCGCAACCGGCCGGTGCGGCAAGCGCGGTGGGCGCGGAGATGAGAATTACTCTTGCGCCGCGCGCGATGGCGGCTTCAGCCAGCGCGTAACCCATGCGGCCGCTGGAGCGGTTGCCGATGAAGCGCACGGGATCAATCGGTTCGCGCGTGCCACCGGCGGTGATCTAGATGGTTTCTCCGGCGAGATCGGAGGGTGAGTTTTCGTCGAGACGCTGAACGCGAGCAAGGACGGCGGCAACGATCGCGTCGGTGTCGGCAAGGCGGCCGCTGCCAGTCATGCCACAGGCTAGATAGCCGCTGCCCGGCTCGATGATTTCAACGCCGCGCTGGCGCAGTGTGGCCAGATTGGCCTGCGTCGCTGCATGGTTCCACATGTTCACATTCATCGCCGGGGCAACCATGACGGGCGCGGTGGTGGCTAGGTAGAGGGTCGAAAGGAAATCGTCGGCCATGCCACAAGCGAATTTGGCGAGCGTGTGTGCGGTGGCCGGCGCCACGAGGAGCAGATCGGTGGATTGCGCCTCTGAGATATGCTCGATGCCGGAGTCGTTGTATGCATCCGTCTCCCAGATAGAAGTGATGACCTTGTGGCCAGTGAGCGAGGCGAAGGTGAGCGGGCGGACGAACTCCTCGGCGGCGCGGGTCATCACTACGTGAACATCGAGCGAGTGCTGCTGCAAAGCGCGAACAATTTCGGCGGATTTGTATGCGGCGATGCCGCCGGTGACGCCGAGCGTGACTTTGAAAGGAAGCGGGCTAGGCATGGTCTGCTCCTATGAGGTGATTATCGATCAGGCGTGTTTCGCCAAAATGGGCGGCGACAGCGATTAGCGCACCATTGGTGGTGTCAGCCAGTGGCAACAGTGTGGCAGGATCAACCACGGCGGCGTATTCCACTTTGACCGATGGCTCGGTCGCGAAAACTTGCAACATGGCCGCTGAGAGTGCGTGGGAATCGCGTTCGCCGCCGGCGTGGAGATCTACGGCTGCGTCGAGCGCACGATGCAGGACCGTGGCGCGGCTGCGCTGCTCGGGCGTGAGGTAACGGTTGCGCGAACTGAGGGCGAGGCCGTCAGGCTCGCGAACGATCGGGCAGGCGACAAGTTCCACGGGAAGATTGAGATCGCGCACCATGGCTCGGAGGACAGCAACCTGCGCAGCATCCTTCTGGCCGAAGTAGGCGCGATGGGGCGCGACGATGTGAAAGAGCTTGGCGACGATGGTAGCCACTCCGCGAAAGTGGCCGGGACGGCTTGCGCCGTCGAGCCGGTCGCTGATGCCAGCTACTTCAATGAAGGTGGTCGCGGCGGCGGGGGTGAGCTCTTCAGCAGCGGGAGCAAAGAGGACGTCAACGCCGGCAGCGGAGAGCGCAGCGCAGTCGGCGTCAAAGGTGCGCGGATAGCGGCTGAAATCTTCGTTGGGACCGAACTGCAATGGGTTGACGAAGATGCTGGCGACAACGTGAGTGCAATCGCGCTTTGCCGCGTCGATGAGCGAGAGATGGCCCGCGTGCAACGCGCCCATGGTGGGCACCAGGCCGAGTGTGCCTTTGGCCCGGAGCTCGCGTGCAGCGATCTGCATTTCGGCAATGGTAGTGATGACACGCATGGAATTAGTCAATGCTTTCCTTTCGATCTCATGCCCGGACGTTCGAGGTCTGAAAGTCCGCATATACGAACCCATCCCGGTTCACGACTTCCCCAGCTTCCAAGCACAACGGTGCAGTGAACATCGGTCCGTCATAGACGCAGGTATGAAACTCGCCGTTCTCTCCGCAGGGGTCTGCTTCCGGCGGCAAATCCCGCAACAACGCTGCGTCGAACTCGCGCCCGGCAAAGGACTCCGGCAGTTGCTTCGAATCCACACATGACAGCTTTGCACGGAGACCACCCGCGATCATGTCGCGAGCCAGCGCAGCGGTCGGCGTTTGCCAAAGTGGGAAGAGTGGTTCCAACCCGGTGGACTTCAATTGCGCTTCGCGATAGGCGCGGACATCCGGCAAAAACAAATCGCCAAACGCAATGGCGTCGACATGCTCGCTGATCGCACGACCGCACACCTCCGTCATCCGCTGCTCGTAGACTTCGTTGGAGCACGGCCACGGCAGCGGCACAATCCACAACGGCAATTGCGCGGCTTCGGCCTGGGCCTCCAAGACTGACCTGCGTGTTCCGTGCATCGCCACGCGCTGGAACTCCGTGTTCAGAGTGGTGAGCAGACCAACCAATTCAACATCGGGCTGCCGGCGCAAATAGTGGAGCGTCCAGGCACTGTCTTTACCGCTGCTCCATGACAAGAGAACGCGCTTCATACAACCATCACAATCTTCATATTAACTGCGACAAAATTCATCGCCCACTGCGCTTCTGAGGCTCGCGCGCAAGGAGTTCGGCGCCAGCCTCGCGGGGAAGATGGTAGCTCTCGGCATCGGCAGGAAAAGTGCCGTCGCGAACGTCGCTTGCGTAATGCTGGACAGCTTCAGTGATGAGCGCGGACGCGTCGGCGTAGCGGCGAACAAACTTGGCGGGTTGAGCACCTGTCAGATTCACGAGATCGTGGAAGACGAGAATCTGGCCGTCGCAATCGGGGCCAGCGCCGATTCCAATGGTGGGGATGGCGAGCGCGGAGGTGATGAGGCCGCCAGCTTCGCGCGGTACGCACTCCAACACGACAGCGATGGCACCGGCGGCTTCCAAGGCCCGCGCGTCGGCGATAAGGTCGTCAATGGCGGTGACGGATTTACCTTGCACGCGGTAGCCGATGCGATGCACCGACTGGGGCGTGAGGCCGATGTGGCCAACCACGGCAATCTCCGCCTGCGTGATGGTCGAGACGAGTTCGGCGCGGTTTCGTCCGCCTTCAATCTTCACCGCCTCGGCGCCTGCTTCCTTGATGAAGCGAGTCGCGTTCGCGATGGCCTCATAGGTCGAGGAGTGGTAGGAGCCGAAGGGCATGTCGGCCACCAGAAGCGCGTGGCGGACAGCGCGGCGGACTGCGCGCGTGTGGTGCAGCATCTCGTCCATGGTGACAGGCAGAGTGCTGTCATAACCGAGCACGGCCTGGCCCAGCGAATCGCCCACGAGAACCATGTCAATGCCGGCCTGGTCTACCAGGCGCGCAGTGGAATAGTCGTAGGCGGTCAGCGCAGTGATGGGCTGATGAGCTTGTTTTCTTTCGAGGAGGGTTTGCGCTGTGATCTTCGGCGCAGGGACGGAATCTTCCCTGGGGGGAAGCTGGATGATGCTCATGAGGGTTCTCCAGTGCAGCTCCGCAAGAAGCGCGGATGCCACCTGATGCGTGCAGAATCAGTATACGTCTGAAGGGGGGCGGTAGGAAATGCGCCATCCGCACTATTCTGTTGACTGTTGATCGTTTAGGTAGGACGATGTGTTTATTCCGACCCCTTTCGGAATCAATCATCTACAGCTTCATCGTTCAGGCAGAGGTCAATGGCATGTTCAACGAACAGCTTGTTCGTCGCAGGGTAGCGTACTTATCTAATTGTTTCCTAGTGTTCCTCTTGCTGGGCACCGCTGGAGCAGCGTTTGCCAAGGCACAAGCGGCCGTATCAACCGGCAGCATTTCAGGTGTGGTCTCAGACGAGACAGGGACACCCGTTCCGAACGCCAAGGTGGTGTTCGTCAACAAATCGACGGGCCGGACATTCCCAACGAGTACGGATGCGTCCGGGCGGTATAGAATTCTCAATCTCCCGGTTGGCGCTGCCTCAATCACCATCACCGCTAAGGGCTCCCCTGTCTTCCAGAATGCCGTGAATGTGATTGTTGGTCAGAACGTGACTCAAAACGCGGTTCTCTCAATCAGTCTTGGGTCGATCTCCGCAACTGCAGTAGCTGTGCCAGTACCTGTGCCATTGGAAGCGGTAGCTCCGCAGCTCAAACCGGATTCCAGGTCTCCCACCGTACAAGGCGATTATGTGATTGTCTCAGCGAATGCGGTTGCTGGTCCGATGGGATATGTTGTTACCCCTTCTCTCAGCTCCGCGGTGCAGTCCCAGTCCGCGCAACAGCAAGCTTTGGCTTCGAGTCAGGGTTACAATTTCCCATCGATTATCTTCTATATCTCCGCTGTTCCTCTGGTGAATCTGCCCTCCATGTCCAGTGGCGACAGCATGATTCAGAATGAGGACACAACGATTTAGAAGGACGAGACGGATCTGAATCCCCTCTGGCTCGACGCCTCATTTACATTGACCTTTTTAGATAAGGATGGCAAACCGATAGACGGTGCGTGCACGGATGGGAGTGTCCAGATTCTTGGTCTGCTCCCGCAACAAACTGTTGCCGCGATGAAAAATCAGACCACCGCGGATGTTGCCACTGGTGTTAATGATGTAGCCGGAGCACTCGCCAGCTTTTACCCGGGCACTCAGAATCAAGTGACGGCGGCCACCAAAGCAATGAATGTAGTCTTCCAGGATATCTTTCCGCCTCAGCCAGTCGCGTACGAATACTCCAACGTGAATGGGAACTGTGATTTCGGTTGGTATTTCCGGCCGAACAAAAGCACCACTGCGGGCGCGAGCGGGCCGGCGTCGATTCTTGGAATTCAAACGGGAATTCTATTGCTCAAGACGAAAAATAACATCGCGAGCATCAACGTGAACGGCCGATCGATATCAGCATGGAACAAGCCACCGAAATCTGGAAGCAAGAGTCTCTTTACCGTTGGCGACAGGCTGATTGGCACCATCACGCTGCCCGACGTGAGCAAAATCGACTTCAACAATCTAACGACACTGGCAATGTTTCCTTCGTTGATAAAGAAGAGTGATGCGATGCAGATTGTGCACATCGAAAAAGACGCTGATTTCGTCGCGTTTGCAACAGCCAACAAGCTCGTTGGCACAAATGCGACTTTTGATTATGTAACCAATAACTCGCTGACCGCATTTCTCGCTCTTAGTACTCTTGTGGCTGGTGGCGGCGTGGCCGCACCTGCGCCGGAGGCCCCTGCTCCCGCCGCAACTGATGCGAAAGGAACTACGCCGCCTCCGGCAGCTAAACCCAGCGCAGGCATGAGGGCTGCTGCGAGGCGCAAGCCAAGCCCAGCCAAGCCCACTCCCGCCGCGCCAGCGCCCGCCAAGCCCACGCCTGCCACTCCGGTTGCGCATTGAGGGCGGAGGACTTCTGATTTGGTCGGACCGCTGTTTTCGATGTGCGCGGGCGACTGGAAGCTGAAAGTTGGCGGTAAAGAAAAAGGGCCTCGATCAAATAGATTGATCGAGGCCCCATTTGTATTGTTCTGTTTTACTTGGCTTTGGGCCCTGCAGCGCGAATCGCATCGGACGCGTCGAATTTCTCGAAGTTAGCCGCGAAGCGCGCAGCCAGATCCACCGCCTGGCGGTCGTAGGCGTCCTTGTCGGCCCACGCGTTGCGCGGATTCAGAATCTCCGTCGGAACCTCGGGGCAACTGACAGGAATGCTGAGGCCAAATGCCGCTTCGGTGACAAACTCCACCTTATCCAGCCGGCCGTCGAGCGCCGCATTCACCAGCGCGCGAGTAATCTTCAGGCTCATGCGCTTGCCCACGCCGAACTTTCCGCCCGACCAGCCGGTGTTGACCAGCCAGCAGGAAGCGTTGTGCTGCTTGAGACGTTTGCCCAGCATCTCCGCATAAGTGCGCGGAGCCAACGGCAAGAACGGAGCGCCGAAGCAGGCCGAAAACTCCGGCATCGGGTCCTTGACGCCCGTTTCTGTCCCCGCCAGCTTCGCCGTATACCCCGACAGGAAGTGATACATGGCCTGCTCCGGTGTCAGCCGCGCAATCGGCGGCAGCACGCCGAACGCGTCGGCGGCAAGGAACATTACGTTGCGCGGATGAGAGCCAACTCCGGGAATCACAGCGTTCTCAATGAAATTGATGGGATATGCGGCGCGCGTATTCTCCGTCAAACGGATGTCTGCAAAATCCGGCTCACGCGTGGTTTCGTCGAGAATCACGTTTTCCAGCACAGACCCGAAGCGAATGGCGCGGTAAATCTGCGGTTCCTTCTCTTCCGTCAGGTTCACGCATTTGGCGTAGCATCCGCCTTCAAAGTTGAAAATCCCTTTTGCGCTCCATCCGTGCTCGTCGTCGCCGATCAAACGCCGCGCCGGGTCGGCCGAGAGCGTTGTCTTGCCGGTGCCCGAAAGCCCGAAGAAGAGAGCGGTAACGCCATCCGCGCCCACGTTTGCCGAGCAGTGCATGGGCAGCACATCGCGCTGCGGTACAAGGAAATTCATCACCCCAAAGATCGATTTCTTGATCTCGCCGGCGTATCTTGTTCCGCCGATCAAAATAATGCGCCGCGTAAAATCGGCCAGAATAAAGGCGGTGGAAGCGGTCCCGTCGCGCTCCGGCACAGCCTCGAAGCCCGGCGCGGCAACCACAGTAAACTCAGGCACGTGCGTGGCCAGAGCCGCCGCCTCAGGCCTTACAAAAAGCTGATGGGCGAACGCTGCTTGCCAGGCCTGCTCGGCGACCACACGGATGGGCATCCGGTAAACGGGATCGGCCCCGCAGTAGAGGTTTTCTACAAACAGATCGCGCGGTTTAAGGTAATCCACCACACGCTCAAGTAGCGCCCCAAACTGCTCTGGCGAGATTGCCTTGTTCACCTTGCCCCAATGAACCAGCTCATGGGTAGCCGCGTCGTCCACAATGAACTTGTCCTTGGGACTGCGGCCCGTGCGTGCTCCGGTAACGGCCACCAGAGCGCCGTTGGCTGCCAGCCGCGCCTCACCTCTAACCAGCGCAGTTTCAAAAAGTTGCGATAAAGGCAGGTTGGCATGAACGCGCGCCCCAGCCGTCAGCCCCTTCACTAGCTCCAGCGTTTCAACTCCAGCAAGACTTGCCATAGTGAAAACCCTTTCAATACGAGAAAAGTTCAGAAATGGAAGAACATCCATTGTGCCATTTTGCGCCTATCCGTGGGAAGGGCTGCGCCGGGATGGCGCGGGGGCGGGATTGCGGAACTGGAGAGCAAGCCAACTGAATTGAGGTGCTGCGGAACAGGACGTGTTTCATAGGTCGTTGCCGTGTAGCGTTTGCAATCTCACAAAGGGCTTTGCCTAAAAAATACCCTTACTGACCAGGTTCTCGACTCACTCGTAGGTGCAAATTAACAACGCCGTTGATTTCTGTCCTGCGTCCGCTATCTCGTCGGTGCGAAGCTCTTTCTTACGGTCTCCGACTTTAAACCTTACCCCGTGTGCCTGCATGAAGATCTGGGCCAGTTCTCCCCGTATCGCAAAATTGACGTTTTGGGGGAC